>OKTC01000905.1_pt1 | contig 10184 bp, 7 predicted proteins | sample 1606181 | NCBI WGS metagenome assembly OKTC01 (sample SAMEA3879529, study PRJEB24766) | human gut metagenome | biome: human-associated habitat; feature: feces | place: USA | collected 1985/1987 | reverse complement strand
CTCGGGAACCATGAAAACTATGACGCCTACAAAGGTTATCCCAAAGAGGAGTGGCATGGCGGACAGATCCAGAGGATACGTCCCTCCGTCCTGCATCTCATGCGGGGCCAGGTATATGAGCTCAACGGCAGGAAGTTTTTTACCATGGGCGGCGCATCCTCCCATGATATCCAGGATGGTATTCTGGAGCCGGACGATCCAGACTTCGAGGAAAAGTTTCAGCAACTCGAACAGCGCGGTGCGCTGTTTCGTGTGAACCATCGTTCCTGGTGGGCCGAGGAACTGCCTAGCGAAGCGGAATATCTGGAAGCCAGAGCAAATCTGGAGCGTGTCCACTGGAATGTGGATTACATCATCAGCCACTGCTGCCCCTCCAGCATACAGGATGTGTTCAGCGGAGGAATGTTCAAAAAAGACGCACTGACCGAGTTCTTCGACGAAGTGCGTCAGAAATGTACCTTCCAGTACTGCTTCTTCGGCCACTATCACAGCAATATGGTGATCGAGAAAAGATATGCCATGCTATATGAGCAGATCATAAGACTGAAGTAAGAAAGAGGGCTGTGCTGACGCATGGCCCTTTTTTCCTATCCTGTTTGCACATGGCTTTGTCAGTATGTCAATATGGGGGTTCGGAAATGGCTTGAAAAAAGCGCAAAAAAACAAAAATACAAGATGCGCAAAACCGCGAACCCATTGAGCCGCAAGGCTTTCCGGGCTGTATCTTTTTCGGCAACAAAAGACAAAATGAATGACCCTACCCAATTCGAACAAGTCGATGAGACTTGTAGATTGGGTAGGGTTGTTTTATACTCTAAAAGCCTTGGTATGGCAGGAGTTTCATGAGTTGTCACGCTGAATCAAATATGAGACATGAAAATGCAAACTGTCTAAAAGTGTAGTAGAAAACGAAAAAATCAGGCGATTCGAACACGGATGTCTCATTTAACAGTTGCACAGCAGCTCTCTTCCATTTGGCATGGCGTCAGATTTTTCAATGTGCGATGAGGTCGTTTGGTATTGTAAAACTCAATATAGGAAGCGACACTTGCTTGAAATGCTCTATCGGAAGGATGATCCTTTCGGTAGAGCTCTTCTTTTTTCAGCGATGCGAAGAAAGATTCTGCGACTGCGTTATCATGCGGTTTACCCGGTTGTGAAAATGATTGCTCTACATTGTGCTTATGTAAGAGCTGCTGGAGTCGATGGGAGGTATACTGCGCGCCTCGGTCACTATGAAAAATAAGACCAGACGGTGGCTGGCGTTCCTCATACGCCATTTTGAATGCTGCGGTGATAAGTTGAGTACTGTTCCTTTTTGAAATTTTATGTGCGATCACTTTGCGCGAGAAAAGGTCAATAATTACACAAATATAAAAGTAGTGATCCCTAAGTTTAAAACAGGTGACATCGCTGACCCACCGCTGATTTGGCTGATCAGCAGTAAATTGCTGCTGCAATATATTCTTCTTTCGTTCCGTCTCACGAAGCTTTAAATATTCCTTTTTTGCTGTCGATCGAACACTGCTCAAGCCCATCTCACGCATGAGTTGTGAAATATATTCCGCACTGACCTGGTGTCCACGCTGAATGAGAATCGTTCGAATTTTCTCTGCACCCAACACCTGCCTATATTCGTCAAACACATCACGGATGATCTGGCAGTATTCTTGACGGCGTTTATCAAACCAGGCGTTGCCGCGCTTGCTGCGCAGTATGTGGTTATAAAATGTACCTCGGTCAACATCCAATGCTTCACAGATCGTATGGACTTCATATTTTCCATAGAACGGCTCTAAAGCATGCAGCCGCTCTTTCAATGGGGCAGATACCAAACAATCGGCAGACTTCAGAATTGTGATGATATTCTGCAATTTTTCAACTTTGCGTTGGAGTGATGCGTATTCTTGATAGGAAAACTTCAACGGCTTTCCAATGCTGTCCGAAGGAAACGATTTGAGCCAACGGTACAGGGTGCTACGAGAGATAGCAAGTTCATTGGAAAGAGCGGTGATTCTTTCGCCTTGCTGATAGCGCGTGATGATGGATAGCTTTTCTTCATTTGAATATTTCATGGTGATATCCTCCTTTACCAATCAAGGATAGCATGAAAAGTGAATTAAGAATAATTCCATAATCACTTGTGGTGCGAATTGTTTTTAATCAGCTTACCTTACAAATTAAATAGTAGTCAAAAAACATGTTAATAAATACAATTGGCGCATTTTCAATGATTTTGTATAATATAGACAAACGAAAAGAATAGAGGTATACTTAAATAAGGTGGGTGGTCATATGCATAAGGTTTTTCAATTAATGGACTCGATAATTGATATATCATGGGGAATAATTCGTTAAGGTTGGTAGATAAGAATGAAGCTATCTAAACTGAAATTGAAGAATTATAGGTGCTTTGGCTCAGAAGAGCAGGTCATCTTAATTGATCAACTAACGACATTTATTGGAAATAACAGTGCGGGGAAAACTGCTGCACTGTCAGCCCTTAATTGTATGTTTTCTGAAAACAGTAATGATCGTATTCTACACAGAAGTGATTTTCATCTGCCCAAAGATATACTTCCAGATGAAATGGAACAGCAAAGTCTTTATATAGAAGCAATATTTGAATTTGAAGAATTGCAGTCAGGAAGCAATGGTGGAGAATATGCTATACCTATCTTTTTTCAACACTTTGTTGTTGATAATCCTGGTGGGCTGCCGTATCTACGAATCCGTCTTGAGGCCACATGGGAAAAAAGCAATACTATTGACGGCTCGATTGATAGCAAGATAAGTTATATTACTTGTCCGGAGTTTGCTGAAATTGAAGAGGGCAATCGAACAAATGCGTCTCGACGGGATCTGGATAAGATTCGAGTGATTTATGTCCCAGCAGTCAGAGATCCTTCTAAGCAGCTGAAAAATGCATCTGGTACGATGATGTATCAGATCATGAGCAGCATCAACTGGAGCGAGGAAACAAAGGGGAGAGTTAAAACCAAAATCAAGGAATTGAATGAACAATTTGAAGGAGAAAAAGGCGTTTCCATGTTTGGCACGTCGCTGGGAAAACAGTGGAAAACCTATGATTCTGATGAGCGATATTCGACAGCCAGCTTAAGATTCAACAGCACCGATATTGAAACATCTATTAGAAAAACAGAGGTTGTTTTTGAACCGACAGAAACGGGAAAAGAATATACGATAGACCAGATGGGAGATGGGTTGCGCTCCCTATTCTATATATCTCTGGTTGACAGCATATTAGATGTTGAAGGGCAAATGGTGAGAGAAATAGAGACAGATCCAGAACATACCTCTTTTAATAGGAAACCACCTATTTTGACAATTGTAGCACTTGAAGAGCCTGAAAATCACATCGCTCCACATCTGCTGGGGAAATTGGTGGGGAATTTGAAGGATATTGCAGAAAAAAACAATGCGCAGGCAATTATGACATCCCATTCGCCCTCGATTGTTAAGCGGATTGATCCGGAGAATCTCAGATACTTTAGATTAGACAGGGAGTTGCTGGCATCAAAAGTAAGATGCATTACTCTGCCGGATGAAGAACGTATGCAGGATCAATATAAATATATCAAGGAAGCGGTGAGAGCCTATCCGGAACTGTATTTTGCAAAACTCGTTATTCTGGGAGAGGGCGATAGTGAAGAAATTATCCTGCCGAAGTATTGGGAAGCCATACATGGGAACACAGATGTTAGTGGAATATCGATAGTTCCACTTGGAGGTCGGCATGTCAACCACTTCTGGAGATTGCTGAATGACTTGGAAATCCCATATATAACATTGCTCGATTTGGATCGGGAACGAGATGGTGGTGGTTGGGGACGTATCCAATATGTGCTTAAGCAGCTCATTGCAAATGGATACGACAGAAATGTACTACTCAACACCACTGATAGCGGGATTCTAACTGATGCCGAGTTCGAAGGAATGGCGGGCTGGAATGTATCTGCTATAACAGCAATGCAGACTTGGATAGCATGGCTTGAAAAATATAATGTTTTCTTTTCCGCACCGTTGGATATCGATTTTATGATGCTGGAACAGATGGGAGATATGTATAAGGCAACTTTGGATACGAGAGAAGGACCTTGTATTGATATTGCCCAGAGTGGAAAGAAAGAACGTATTACAAAAATTGAAAATGATGGTGAAATACACTCGGAGTATGAAACTCGAATCTTAAAAGACATAAAAAACACACTCAAGGAAGAAGGCGGCGATGGACATACTTACTCGCCCGAACAGCAAAAGCTCATGGTATGGTACACATATTTCTTCTTGAACAGAGGAAAACCGTCTACACATATTGCAGCACTATCTCAATTAAGTGACGAGGAGTTAAAAGAAAATGTACCGCCGGTTTTGCAACGTTTAATTGAAACTGCTGATCACATTCTAAAAGGTGATAAGAATGAAAATTGTGCATCCTGATAAATGGTTGCCTTGCGACGGGATCTCGTTAGAGGAAGCTGCGGATACAGCCGTTCGCTGCAGTGACAGACATGTACTGGTTGTTGCGGGGCCAGGCGCAGGAAAAACGGAATTGTTGGCGCAAAAAGCAGCATTTCTATTTCAGACAAATCAGTGCAGAGAGCCTCAAAAGATACTTGCTATCAGTTTCAAGACGGATGCTGCACAGAATTTGAAAGAACGCGTGGAAAAGCGATGTGGCACAGATATAAAAGGTAGATTTGTATCAATGACATACGATGCATTTGCCAAAAATATTCTTGACCACTTTCTATATGCACTGCCTGATGAACTTCGCCCGGCCACCGATTATCTGGTGAATGATCCCGATATAATTGATGCAGCGTTTCATTGTGCGGGATTCAAAAACCCTAATGGCTTCACGCAGTCTAGGCTGAAAACTGAATATGATGATATTCTGTCACGAATTAGTCTTCCTTTAACAGGAGATGGATTAGGGCATAAAGTGTGGCCACTATTGTTAAAGGGATTCAACGGAAATAAAGCGACTTTGACATTTAAGATGATCATGATGCTTGCCATGTATATTATTGAAACGAACCCGTATATTAAGCAAGCCTTACAGATGACGTATTCATTTGTGTTCCTTGATGAATTTCAGGACACAACGGCAATTCAGTATGCGTTTGTAAAGGAGTGTTTTTGGAATTCTGGTACTAAGGTAACATCTGTGGGAGATAACAAGCAGAGAATCATGGTATGGGCCGGGGCAGTAAAAACGATATTTAATGACTTTTATAGAGAACTGAATCCGAAATGTATACGCTTGATAATGAATCATCGTTCTGCACCCAGATTAGTTGCATTGCAAAAGGCAATGTATGAATCTTTAAAAGAAAAGGCAACAGAAGTATGTGCTTCTGGCAACTGGGCCGAGGATGATGGGAACATTGCACTTTTTATTGCAGACAATGAACAACTGGAGGCTGCTGCTGTATCGAAGGATATACTATTGAAAATCTCAAATGGTGTAGAACCACACGATATTTGTATTCTCTGCAAGCAAAAGCCGCAGGACTACGCTTCGGCGGTTATTGAGGAGTTGGAGAAACACGGTGTACGGGCGCGCATTGAAACTGGCTATCAGGATCTTATCAAAGAACCAATAGTAGATTTGTTTATCAAATTCATGATATGCGCTGACAGCAGAAAACACCCAAATGAATGGACTTTTATAGAAGAGTTACTGGTTGAGCTTTGGGGAATTAGCGGGATGCGGGAAAATGATACTTTTGATGAAATGCAGAGGAAACTGTCTGCTGTAGTGAACGTTGTTAAGAAGAATATTCAGCAAAAGCTTGATACAGAGCAATGGCACAGTACTTTGAATAGTATTATTGATTTTTTTGGCATTGGAAATATAAAGGCGAAATTCCCGGCGTATAAACAAGGTACTTACTTTATGAATGTAATCAACCAATTTGAAAGTCTCTTTTTTGAGGAATATGTAGCCGCACACGGAGTATGGAACTTAGCGATTGAAAACTTTCGCGGAGATCATTCCGTTCCTATCATGACAATTCATAAAAGTAAGGGATTAGAATACAATGCTGTATATTTTATTGGATTAGAGGATTCCGCTTTTTGGAATTTTAGAAATCAACCAGATGAGGATAGATGTACATTTTTTGTGGCGCTATCACGTGCAAAGGCGTCTGTTACATTTACATTTTGCAAAAAACGATCTGGCATGAAGTGCCCTATGCAAAGACACAACGCGATTAACGAATTTTTTGATTTATTACAAAGGCCTGGAATTGCAGAGGTAAAGCGTTTCCAAAACCGCTAACTGATTTCACGCACTTGAAATTACAAAAGCGCTGCGAGACAATGATTTGTGCCTACATCTTTTTTGCCAACACATGGCAGAACAACACCTGAAATCTTCGGATTTCAGGTGTTTTTCGTTATAAAGATAAATCTGGGATCAAGAAGAGCTCCCGCATTGCAAAATGCAATGCAGGAGTGTTTTTCAGTCGCAGACATCATCCGCTACGCGGCACAGTACATCGGGGTGGTTGGAGATGATGCAGTCTACGCCCCGGGCGATCATATCTTTCATGTTCTCCTCGTCATTTACCGTCCAGGTGTTGATCTTCATGCCCCGGCCGTGGAACAGTTTCATCAGCTCCGGCTGATATTGCAGAAGCATATACCGGGGATGCATATTGTCGGCATTGGAGCGCTGGACATAATGTTCCATGTCCAGATAGGGCTTATCATACAGAAGGCCGGTTTCAATGTCCGGGCACAGCTCCTTGAAATGCTGCATGGAGATATGGTTGAAGGAGGAAACGAACACTTGCTCCTGCATCTGGCGTTTGCAGATTTCGTCGATCACCCGTTGCTCCAGATTCTCGTAAAACACCTCGTAGTTTTTCAGTTCCATGTTCAGCAGCATCTTGGTCTCCTTACAGAAGTCCAGCAGCTGGCCAAAGGTCCAGATATGCTGACCTGCAAATTCCGGAGACTTCCAAGCACCGATATCCAGTGAGAGCAGCTCATCATAGGTCATGTTCTTGATGAAGCCGGTGCCGTTGGAGGTGCGCTCTACAGAGGCATCATGAAAAATCACCAGCTTGCCGTCTTTGGTGATGTGGACGTCGCTTTCAAAGCCGTCGGCAGCGGTCTTTTCCACTGCCATCCGGAAGGCCAGAGGGCTGTTCTCCGGGTAATTGCCGGAAAAACCGCGGTGCGCAAGCAAAAGTGGGCGTTTCATATGATTCTCTCCTTACACGTAATAATAAAAGCGCATGACGCTCCCGTCATACGCTTCTCTCAACATCTCTGATTTGTATTATAGCCGAATAAACAGGGAAATACAAGTATTAACACAAAATTTTGGCAAAAGGAATTTCGGAACGAAATAGAACAGAAGTGCCCGCAGTTTTTGATAAAAACCGAGGCTGTTGCTGCAACAGCCTCGGTTTTGTGTGCGTTTACTGGTGGATGGCGGTGCCGGTTTTGCCGGCTACGCCGTCCTTGGCCTTTTCCAGCAGCGTGATGAGGGCGGAGCGACCGGGGGCACTTTCGGCAAACTCCACGGCGGCCTCCACCTTGGGCAGCATGGAACCGGGGGCAAAGTGCCCCTCACCGATGTACTTGCGGGCCGCGTCAGGAGTCAGGGAATCCAGCCACTTTTCATCAGGCTTGCCGAAGTTGATGGCAACCTTTTCTACGGCAGTGAGGATGATAAGGGTGTCGGCTTCCACCTGCTGAGCCAGTACGCAGGATGCGAAGTCTTTGTCGATAACAGCGGCGGCGCCCTTCAGATGGTGCCCCTCAGTCTTGTAGACGGGAATTCCGCCGCCGCCGCAGGCCACCACCACCAGACCGGCCTCCACCATATCCCGGATGGACTGGATCTCAATGATCGACTGAGGTCTGGGAGAGGCGACCACCCGGCGGTAGCCCCGGCCGGCATCTTCGATGACGTTGTAGCCGCGTTCGGCTACCATCTTGTCAGCTTCTTCCTTGGTCATGAAAGCACCGATGGGTTTGGTGGGGTTGTGGAACGCCTCATCATTCGGGTCCACCTCAACCTGAGTAAGCACGGTGGCTACACCCTTTTGGATGCCGCGGTCCAGCAGTTCTTCCCGTAGCGCGTTTTGCAGGTCATAACCAATGTAGCCCTGGCTCATGGCCACGCATACGGACAGAGGACAGGGAATGTACTTCTCCGGCTCGGAGCGGGTCAACTCGGCCATGGCCTTCTGGATCATGCCCACCTGGGGGCCGTTGCCGTGGGCGACCACGACTTCATTGCCTGCAGCGATCAGGTCCACGATGGACTTGGCGGTCTCGGTGACCAGCTGGAGCTGCTCAGCGGCGGTATTGCCCAGTGCGTTGCCGCCCAGCGCGATAACGATTCTTTTAGACATAATGCTCTACCTCACTGTTTTCGTTTTTTCGTCTCCGTGTGCCCGCTCTGAAGCGCAGGGGGAAAGGGCGTTTTCGGGGCGAGGAGGAGACGGTGCTTAGATAGTATAACACAGATTGTATACAGTACACAATATCTATCACCCACAACATTTACACAAAAATGCGGCAGGGGACAGAAAATAGCGGGAGGGGGAGCCCCTCCCGCTATCGGGTCGATTATTTAGAACTTCTTGCGGGTGTCCTTGGTCTCGTCCAGCTCCATCAGGGCCTTGACGGGATCCTTCACCTGGGCCATGAAGATCATGGCGGCGATGATATAGGGCTTGTAGGAGGCCTGCTTGTACAGAGGCACGATGTAGCGGTCGAACACGGAGTTGTCCACCTCGCCCTCGGCGCAGCTCAGACCGGTGATGTCGGCAGGCAGGCAGTGCAGATACAGCGCCTTGCCGTCCTTGGTGAGCTTCATCATCTCTTCGGTGCAGGCCCAATCCTTGTGCTGGGCGTTCTGGGCCAGCAGGCGCTTCTCCAGTGCGTCAATGCCCTCCTTGTCGCCGGCGGCGTACAGCTTGGTGCGCTCTTCCATAGCGGCGTAGGAAGCCCAGCTCTTGGGATACACGATATCGGCGTCCTTGAAGGCCTCGGCCATGGAGTTGGTCTTGTGGAACTTGGAGCCGTACTTCTCGCAGTTCTTGCGGGCGACCTCTTCCACCTCGGGCATCACGTCATAGCCCTCGGGATGGGCCAGCGTCACGTCCATGCCGAAGCGGGTGAACAGGCCGATCACGCCCTGGGGCACGGACAGGGGCTTGCCGTAGGAGGGAGAATAGGCCCAGGTCATAGCGATCTTCTTGCCCTTCAGATTCTCCACGCCGCCGAATTGGTGGATCATGTGGAGCATATCCGCCATACACTGGGTAGGGTGGTCCACATCGCACTGGAGGTTCACCAGCGTGGGCCGCTGCTCCAGAATGCCGTCCCGGTAGCCTTCATCCAGGGCATCCATAAAGGTTTTCTGATATTTGTGACCCTCACCGATGAACATATCGTCTCGGATGCCGATGATGTCCGCCATGAAGGACACCATGTTGGCGGTTTCCCGAACGGTCTCGCCGTGGGCGATCTGAGACTTCTTTTCGTCCAGATCCTGAACCTCCAGACCCAGCAGATTACAGGCGGAGGCAAAGGAGAAGCGGGTGCGGGTGGAGTTGTCCCGGAAGATGGAGATACCCAGACCGGAATCAAAGATCCGGGTGGACTGATTCCGCTCCCGGAGATCCCGCAGCGCATCGGCTACGGTGAAGATGGCCTCCAATTCCTCATCGGTCTTGTCCCAAGTCCAATAAAAGTCGGACTTATACATATTGTTGATGTGCAAACGCTCTAAATGGCGGGCCAATTCGATCGTTTTAGACATAATTCCATCTCCTATACATGAACATAGTTACTGGATATCATTGTCGGTCAGGGACTGACGGAATTCCGTGGCGTCTTCGGTTTTCTCCTCCGTTTTGTACAGGCTGGGCACGGCGGCGTACAGGGCGGCGCAGGTCACGAGGTCCTGCTTCCAGGTGATCTCGTTGGGCGCATGGGCCTGCGATTCCGCGCCGGGGCCGAAGCCCACGCAGGGGATCCCGTACCGGCCCTGAATGGACACGCAGTTGGTTGAGAAGGTCCACTTGTCGATGAGGGGGCGGTTCCGCAGGTGCATGGCGTCGTACTTGGGGTCGGCGTCAGCGTGGCCGATGCGCGCCTCACCCCAGAGGGCCTTGTGGGCGTCGGCC
>OKTC01000904.1_pt1 | contig 10191 bp, 17 predicted proteins | sample 1606181 | NCBI WGS metagenome assembly OKTC01 (sample SAMEA3879529, study PRJEB24766) | human gut metagenome | biome: human-associated habitat; feature: feces | place: USA | collected 1985/1987 | reverse complement strand
TCATTGTATAGGTGCAACAACACTTGATGAACATAGACAGTATATTGAAAAGGATCCGGCACTTGAGCGTCGTTTCCAGCCAGTTATGGTGGATGAGCCTACTGTCGAAGATACAATATCTATTTTAAGAGGTCTTAAAGACAGATATGAGGTGTTCCATGGTGTTAAGATAACAGATGGTGCATTAGTAAGTGCAGCAGTTCTATCAGACAGATATATAACAGATAGATTTCTTCCAGATAAGGCTATTGATCTTGTAGATGAAGCATGTGCGATGATTAAGACAGAACTGGATTCTATGCCAGCTGAGCTTGATGAAATGCAGCGTAAGATCATGCAGCTTGAGATTGAAGAAGCAGCATTAAAGAAGGAAACAGATAATCTTAGCAAGGAACGTCTTGAAGCACTTAGAAAAGAACTTTCGGATTTACGCGAGGAATTCGGTATTCAGAAGTCAAAGTGGGATGCAGATAAGACAAAGGTTGATAATATAAGCAAGCTGAAGGAAGAACTTGAAAAAGCGAAGGCAGCAGCAAAGAAGACATTGAAGACCGAACCTGACGCAGAGCAGGAGGAAGGGGACGACAATGGCAATGGAACTGATAACTGACATAACACTGGAACTGACAGGCGATGAACGCTTGTATATGGCATCTGCGAAGCAGGGCGACAAGCGCACACGATTCATCAGGATCGCGCTGACGAATAATGGCAAGGTATTCACGATCCCGACAGGGTACATTGCGATCGCAAATATCAAGAAGCCTGACAAACACTTCTGCTATAACGAATGCAAAGTGACGGACAACAAAGTCATGGTCGAACTGACAAATCAGGCACTTGCAGCAGCAGGAACAGCGCACTGCGACATTGAGATCAGGGACGCGCAGAACGTGTATGTGTTATCTTCACAGGCGTTCACAATCGAGATCGAAGAAACAAACAGGAATGATGCTGCGATTGAAAGCTGCAACGAGATCACGGCACTTGAAAACAAAGTGCAGCGGTACATCGACAATATAGTTCAAACAAAACAGGATATTTTGTCGGTAGAAGCTGCGATGAAGGTTGCTGAAGCTGCCAGAGCATCGGCAGAGGTTGACAGGATAAATGCTGAAGCCCGAAGAAACAAAAGTGAAAAGGACAGGGAAACAGCGGAAACGGCAAGACAACAGCAGCTTCAGATCATGCAGGAAGCGACAGGGGCGGCGAACAATGCTGCTTCTTCAGCGAATACAGCAGCAGGAAAAGCAAACACGGCAGCGGCACGCGCTGAAGAAACATACAAGTCACAGGAAGAATTGCAAAAAATGTATGAAAAGATGCTGGACATCAAGGGAGCAGTCGGAAGGCACAGCGATCAGCATTGATCCGATGACTTGCGATGGCGGCACAGCATTCACAACAGAGGAATGTGAAGCAGACGCAGGCACAGTGTAGGAAGGAGGAAACACAATGGCAACATGGACAGTCAAACCGAAGAAGGACACGACAGCGAACTGGAAGGCTTCAGGACGCATCCTTGAAGTGAATGAATGGGGCGTTGAAGAAACTGCATCAGGAAAGTACATCTTGCGAATTGGAAACGGAAAAGATAAGTTTCTTGACCTTCAGCCAGTTGTTGACACAGAAAACCTTGCAAAGATTTATTCGGAGATCAGCAACTTCAACGCAAACATGCAGCAGGCGACATCAGCAGCAAACGCTGCAGCACAGTCGGCACAGCAGCAGGCAGCAGCAGCACAGGCAGGCGCGGCAGCTTGCAAGGACATCCAGAAGGGGATCAATTCAATGTCGGATTCTGCGACAGGGAAGAAGTACACAATCGGCGTTGAAGCAGGGCTTGTGTACTTGGAAGAAACAACATAACAGGAGGAAAAAGAAATGGCAAGGCTTTATGTAGCAGACAAAGAAACGCTTGACGCTGTGAAGGCTGACACAACAGGAATACTGGCACAGCTTCAGGATAAAGATGGAAAATTCAGCAATGTCAAGCGATATGGAATCAAGATCAACAAGGCTGAAAGCAATCCTGACACGCGCATCACATATCTGTACGATGCAGCAGGATTCACGCCAGCGAAGATGAACTTCACAGACGGATCATTCGACTTCGGCTCATGGGGCGAAGTATTCTTCATTAAGCAGAACAGACCAGTCATGCTGAAGGCAGACAGAACAGTCGCGTATGAATTAAACCACACAGACCATTCAAAGAAGCTGGATGGCACTGCATCCGATGTCGGGGACGCATCAACGACACTGAATGCGATGTCTGAATTTCCTTTGATGTGGCTGTGTCAGTACGAAGTCGGAAACTATGAATATATCATCGTATCTGACACAAGAGTTGACAGCAACTACAACGCAGACGCATACACAAGAGAAGATGGAAGCATTGCAGATCATATGTACATGCCTATGTACGGCGGCAGCTATGACGGCGCGAAACTTCGCAGCTTGTCAGGAAAGAAACTGGACTGCAACACAAACGCACAGACAGAGATCAGCAGGGCAGCAGCAAACGGAACAGGCTGGACGATCATTTCATGGAGCAGAAGAAACCTGATCGAAAGTCTTCTGACATTGATCAGCAAGTCTGAAAACTTTCAGGCGAAGTTCGGTCAGGGCGTATGTAGCACATATGTCAATGATTCATCAAAAGACTACGGAAAAGTTGTGACAGGAACACTGGACACAAAAGGACAGTTCTTCGGATATAATGACGGAACGCATGAGGTCAAAGCGTTCTATTGCGAAAAACTATGGGGAAACCGCTGGGACAGACTTGTGGGCTATATATGCGACAACGGAACAATCAAAGTGAAGATGTCGCCGCCTTATAACCTGACAGGGAAAGACTACATAAAAGTCGGAACAGCGTGCAAGACAGAAGGATGGCAGAAAGACACATTGATGACGCGCTATGGACGATTTGTCAAATCTGTCGGCGGCAGTGCTTCGACATATCGTTGTTGTTATTACTGGATCAACGTGAAGATTGTTGCGGTCGCGCTTGTCGGTGGTAACACCAACAACGGCGCGAACTGCGGTGCTTACGTCAACTTGAACAACACTGCTTCGAATGCGAATTGGAACATCGGCGGCTCTCACTCTTAACAATCATGGGACAATAACCTAATGCACACGATATTCCGCGCCACTTGGCGAAAGTTAAACCGAAGAAAGGGTTGTGCTAGTAGGGCAAAAGCCACGAACGTGCAACAGGTGTTAAGAAGGAAACCTTTTGAATGAAGACATATAAACATATATTCGAAGAATTGCTGAAAGAAGAAAACATCACACAATGTTTTCACGATGCAGCAAAGCGCAAGACGACACGTCCCGAAGTCGCCAGAGTGCTGAAGGAAGAAAGAGAAGTCGGAAACGACAGACCTGAACCGCAATGTCTTCAGGAACATGTGAAAGCACTTCAAAAAATGCTGGAAGAAGAAACATATCAACCGCCAGAACATAAAAAGATGCTGATAAACGAATATAGCTGCGGAAAGGTCAGGGAAATCATAAAACCTGAATTTCAGTATGAACAGGTCGTGCATCATTGCATCATAAAACAGCTTCAACCGATCGTGCTTCATGGACTATATGAACACGCACTGGGAAGCATACCGAACAGAGGTTGCCACAGTGGAAAGAAACAAGTTGAAAAGTGGATAAAAGCCTATAAAGGAAAGAAGTTCTATATCCTGAAGGCAGATGTCAGACACTGCTTCGATACAGAAGACATTCGCGTAATTGAAACAAAGCTGAAACGCGTGATCAAAGACGAAAGATTTGTTAGATTGTGCAGCACAGTCATGGAGCATGAAGCGACAATGAAGCCACCTGAATTTGATCGGGAATGGATCGAGGATGAACAATGGAAAGATACTGAATTTTTGTCAGGGCTTCCGCTTGGGTTCGTGACTTCACAATGGTTCACGCAGCTGAATTATAAAGAACTCGATCACAAGATTGTTGAAGAGTGGAAGGAACTGGGCGGCGTTGACAATTCAATTCGATACGCGGACGACATTGTTGCGTTCGGAAGAAACAAAAAGAAACTTCACAGACTGAAAGATGTTATGTCGGAATATATGAAAAATGAAATGCATCAGAAAATCAAATACAACTGGCAAGTGTTCCGTTTTGAATATCCCGACAGGAAAGCACCGCCAGTCATTGACAAGAAGACAGGAAAAGAGAAACCGAAGACCAGAGGGCGTGCGCTAGACTTCATGGGATTTGTATTTCATTACAATCGCACAACGCTTCGCAAATCAATCCTGAAGCGTGCAACAAAGAAGGCGCACAGAATTGCAAAGAAAGAGAAAGTCAACTGGTATGATGCTTCAGCAATGCTGGCATCAATGGGCTGGTTTACACATACGGACACTTATGGCTTTTATGAAGATCATATCAAGCCATATGTCAATATAAAGCAACTGAAAAAGAAAGTCAGCAAGCATTCAAAGAAAGGAGTGAAGAACAATGATGTCAGAATGGTATCAGTCAGAAAGTATGGACAAGCCGACAGAGTGGGACACGACATCAAGCCCGACAGTGGTCTATCAGCGAAAGAGCATCGCAGAGCAGATCAGGAAGGGCATTGACGGAGAAAAAGACCGCACTGTCTATGTGTACAGCGAAAGGACTATGACACAGGAAGAATATGCAAGACTTCAGGCAGAGCTTGAAAGTCCAGCAACAAAGATGATCATGCAGTCAATGTCATCAATTGAAATGAACGTGGCAATGATGCAAGAAATGATGGAGGTATAAGCATGGCAGAAACAAGCACAGGAACAAACACAGAAACAACCGAAAAGGTACACAGCAAAAAGTTCGATTCGCTGAAGAAAAAGTGGGAAATGGACTATATCACAAAAGACACACTGAAAGGCTGGGTTGTGCTGAATGAGAAGAGAGCAGGAAAGGGCATAACAGCAGAGGAATACAAGGAAATTACTGGCGAAGAGTATGAAGCCAGTGAAGAATAATGACGCAGATTGAATTGATCGACAGGCTGTGCGCCGTGAATACGCTTCTGACAGACATTGTCAGGGAACAGGCAGAAATAATGGCGCAACATGGAATCGAAGCGATACAGACGCAGGACGAAGCCACAGACAGGCTTGACGATCTATTCGGGAAGCGCAAAAGGGCAGAAGACGAAAACGATGCAATCGAAGCAGCACTTCGCAATTATATTTGACGGAGGAAAAAGAAAATGACTATTGAAGTATCATTGTTACTTTCAGGCGTGTCGATTGCGTTTGCAATCTTCTTCGGAATCAGTACACGCAACAGAAACGTGAAGAAGGACACACAGGACGAAGCCAGAGAGGATGCAACGATCCTGACCAAACTGGAAAACATTCAGAATACTATGATTGAAGTGAAGTCTGAAATGGGATCATACAGAAACGAAATGAAAGAGATCAGGGAGTATTACATCAGGGCATCGGAAAGTCTGAAGCAGCTTCATAAGCGTGTGGATAGAATTGACAAGATCATTGATGAATCACATCCACATCAGTACATCGAAGAGTAACAGGAGGAAAGCGCGTGGAGAAGTACAGCTATACAATACCAGCAAGCAGAAGAAAGAAAAGACGCAAGAAGTCGCTGACAAGCTGGATCATGGAGTTTTCAAAAAAAGTTGTGGTTGTCTGCGTGCTGCTTTACATCATCATTGAACTGTTTTCAGTAATAGCGATCTGGCACTTCGCAGACACATCAGTGCTGACCACACTGATCAGCGAAACATCAGAAGTGCTTCGCATGGGTGTGTTCGGGTACATGATAAAGGCAGGAATTGAGAACTGGCAGAAAATCAAAAAAGGAAAGCAGGAAAGTGAAAACGAGGAAGGCGGTGCGAACGGATGAAAAATGCAGCTTTAATATTAAAAACAATTTATGATAATTTGCCGATGATCCTGACAATCATTGCGATTGTGGCAGGCATCGGAATCAAGGTCAGAAACTTCCTGAAGCAGTCAAAGGAAGACCAAAAGAAGCAGCTTCAGGAACAGGCAGACAAAGTCGTGGAACTGGTAAAAGAAAGCCTTCTGTCTATCGTATCAAAGGCAGAAAAGGAATGGGGAAGCGGCACAGGAACAATCAAGAAGTCATGGGTGTGGGAACAACTTCAGGCACAACAGCAGAAGTTGACGGAATACATATCAGAAGGACTGATCGACAAAGACATGGTCGATGATCTGATTGAAGCGGCAGTTGAAGAACTGAACGCTATTTTGAAAAAGAATCAGAAGGCTGCTGAAGCAGTCAAGCCGCCTGAAGAAAGAGAAGCGGCAACGGTAGCAGCTGCGCTTCAGGCGCAGAAGATACAGACGAAATAAAAAGACAGGAGGTCAAAAGGAATGCTACATGCTTACATTACATCATACGCGATCTGCTTCATGGCGACAGTAGTCATCATTATGCTATTGCTGATCGCAGGCGTTGAGATCGACAAGGAAGAAGCGAAACATCACGGCGCAGAGGTTGAGCCGCCGCCAACAGCGAAGGACTGGATCGGGTATATATTAAAAGCATTCCTGATCGCCTTCGTGGTATCATTAGCAGCCCCACTGGTATTGATATTTTATATCTTTGTGATCGGTTGCATTATCATTTCAGCATTAACAGAAGAATAACAGGAGGAAAAGAACATGGGAACATTATGCGGATGGGCTAGTATTGACGAAAACGGAAAAGCAACAGGAGGACAGAAAGGCGATCAGACAGGTCGTGAAGTAAAGACTGGAAACTGGTATGACTTCGGTCAGACAGTCGTGCTTCGTTTCAAGGACAGAAACAAGGCAGCGAAGGCGGCGACAGCGATGAAGCAGCTGTGCGCGAATGACAATGTCGGATATTGTCAGGGACACAGAACTTCACTGTACACAGAACTTGAAAAGGTCGGCTGGAATCCGACAGCATTGAAAACACCTTGCGAAACCGATTGCAGTGCGATGATGTCGCCAGTGCTTAAATGCGCAGAAATCAGCGTGTCAAAGGATATTTACACAGGCAACATGGTCAATGCTATTATGGCAACAGGAGAGTTTATTTCAATCCACGCTCCCACGAGAGGAGCGACGGACAGGCAGTGCAGACAGCAGGACAGCACATGATATTTCAATCCACGCTCCCACGAGAGGAGCGACTTGATCACGCGTTTCAGCTTTGTTTCAATTACGCATTTCAATCCACGCTCCCACGAGAGGAGCGACGATAGAAGATGCGAGGAATGAACTTGAAAGACAATTTCAATCCACGCTCCCACGAGAGGAGCGACGACATTTTCTTCAATATCGCCTTGCACCAGTTTATTTCAATCCACGCTCCCACGAGAGGAGCGACCTTGACTGGATAATATTTTTTGTACATTCTTGAGTTATTTCAATCCACGCTCCCACGAGAGGAGCGACGTCCTCGTCATCCTCTAAATCCATAAGGATGTTATTTCAATCCACGCTCCCACGAGAGGAGCGACAATTTGTCAGTGCGTTTTGCAAAAACCTATATGATTTCAATCCACGCTCCCACGAGAGGAGCGACAATTTCACTTGCGTATTCTGCGAGCACATCATCAATATTTCAATCCACGCTCCCACGAGAGGAGCGACCAGATGTACAACGGCATACAGTCCACATACAAAATTTCAATCCACGCTCCCACGAGAGGAGCGACCACAGCCGATAGTAAAGACTGCTGCAAGCTCAATATTTCAATCCACGCTCCCACGAGAGGAGCGACGGAAATGCGCCGGGCAATCCTGCATTCTTTGCAATTTCAATCCACGCTCCCACGAGAGGAGCGACAGTCCTGTGTCCTTGTCCTTCAACTCGTCAACAGTGAACTGGTTGCCATAAACCATGCAAATGCAGTCCAGCATCTTTCGGAACTGTTCTGCGGTGTAAAGTCCGCTTTTCTTTTCAGTTCCCATGATGTCGTCCCTAACCTCCAAATATTCCATATAGGTGTCAACGTCCATCTTTGGCATTTCATATTCTTTGCCGTTTATAATTAACTTTCTTTTCATTGTGTTTGCCCTCCTATTATTCTTTTACGCCGCTTCTGTTGGCTCTTGTACCTTTCCGAACCAGTTTTTGATTGCTGCTGCTGCGTCCGTGTGTTCTGTCAGAAGGTTGCTTTCGTCAACCTGTGTTTCAAAGTTTCCATCACATGCGCGTTCGTAGAAACTGCCCTTCAGCGTTGCTGTCTGTGTTGTGACCTTGTCTTCCTGTGTCTGATAGTTGTCGTCATATCCCTGACCGAATGTTCCGACATAAAGCCATACAAATTCATACTTGCCATTCAGCTTCTTTGCTCTATATCCGACAGCGACTTCAGGTGCTTTGTCGTCCTTGTTTTTCACAAGCCAGCCATTCTTGTATAAATGACCGAACAACATTGCTTTGTCCTGCGGTGCAAGCGAATTGACTTCAAACTCCACGTCTGTTCCTTCGTAGGTTTCAACTGTGTCCTCCACTCCATCATCGCTGTAAATCTTTTCAACGCTGAATTTATCAGACACTTTTCCTGAAATAGCACGCGCAAGTTTGACTGGTGTGCCTGCTGCGTATGCTGTCGCATCGTTCTGTGTTACTGGTGCGACATAAATGTCACGAAACGACTTTGTTCTTGATCTGATGATCTGCTTTCCTGCTTCACTCATTCTTCTTCGTCCTCCTGTTCTGCTTCTTCTGCCGCCATGAATCTTGCGGCATTCATAAATATTTTTGTATCTGTTTCAAGATTGTCATTTGCGCCCATGAATGCGAATCCTGCCTTTTTCATAAGTCGCCTGATTCTCTTTTTTAACCTGATTTGATCTGTACTTGACCAGATGCACACTTGCACTGCTGCAATCTCGACTTCTTCGTCATCGTCCGAATGTTCGCCGCCGTAGTCCCCCAGATTCCACACAGTCACATGCAGTCCCTTGATGTCTGCGTCATACCAGCCCTGCTGCACTGTGATTCCTTCTGCTTCCAGCACTTCAAGCGCATCCAGTGTCTTCTTCACAATGTCCATGTGTCATCCTCCCAGCTTTTCATTCAATAACTTCTGATATTCCTGATCTGCTATCGTGTCCCACTGTCCGCGGCATTCTTCCATTGTGTTGTAAAGGAAGTCTTGTGGGGGCTGTTTCGTTGTCCCCCATTCCACAAACTTCATGTAAAACCAGTTTTCTGCATCGCCCAGAAGTGTCCAGCCGACTTCGCCGCCCTTTGTTGTCACTTTCGTGGGGATATTATCCGCAGCATGTCCAGAAGGTCTGTATCCCTTCTTTCCTGACTTTGAATTGTCTGCCGACCTTGCCATAACTGCCTTCATTCGTGGTTCGGTATAATCAACAGAACGCTGGAATATCTGCTTGTTTGTTTTTCTGATTTCCGAATCGCTTGCAAGTGTTTCCAGTTTGTTTTGAAGTTCTTTCAGCCCTTCAAATTCAAAAGTCACTTTCATGCTGTTTCCTTCCCTGTGTCAGAATCTGACACATTTATGTGACGCGGTTCGCCTTCAGCTGTACATATTGCTTGTCGTTCTGTCTGAAGTCCCTTGCAAAAATGTTGTACTTTTTGCCTTCGTACTCCACGAAGTAGTCCTTCAAGTGTGCTGCAATCTCTTTGACTTTCTTGCAATACCTGACATTGTCGAACACGATCGTGTCTTCCAGCCTGATTTCTATTGCCTTGTACAGTTCTTTTCCGTAAAGGCTGCCGATCTCGCACCAGCATTCGTGATACAAGATCGGTTCTGTTTCCACTCGCCTTCCATCAACTTTTCCGTACTGGTATTTGTATATTTTGATTCTTGCGCTTGACATATCACTTCAACCTTTCTTTCAACATCATCGACTGCACCGCGAATCTGACTTTGTCGTCTGTTGGTGCTGTTCTGTCCCTGTTGTCGTAGGCTTCTTTGACATACATGCAGATCAATAACTTCTGGCGGTTCGTGAGTGCTTCAGGATTGAAGTCTTTGATCAGGTCTGTCATTTCTTCCAGCACTGCTGCATAAATCAGTTTGATCACTTCATCGTCATCGTCATAGTCGATACGACAATATGCTTTCAGTTCTTCCAGTTCCATGTCTTTTCCTCCTCTCCTGAAGCCTGCTGCCATTAACCAGCAACAGGAACTGTGATTTCTCCCTTGATGACTGCTTCTTCATCA
>OKTC01000900.1_pt1 | contig 10241 bp, 8 predicted proteins | sample 1606181 | NCBI WGS metagenome assembly OKTC01 (sample SAMEA3879529, study PRJEB24766) | human gut metagenome | biome: human-associated habitat; feature: feces | place: USA | collected 1985/1987 | reverse complement strand
GCTCATTTCTGTGTATCGTGTGCATAATTCAACAGTATCTAGGCAGCTTCGCTATTCGCTCACGAGAGAGAGCGTGCACAAGCCGGGCACATGGAATGAAGCCCCTCACACTGTGCCAAAATACAGCTTGAAATATAATTTTTTTGAAAAAATATGATTTAAATGCAATAAATCGGTTAAAATTTGGTTAAAATTGCTAAAAAAAGCGAAAAAAATTATACAGCAATGATACTATTGTACTAGAAAATAACTTGCATTATGCTTTGATTTATGGTACAATGAGCGCATACAAACCAAAGAGATGCTGATAGGGCACAGCTCTTTGCACAAAAACCATGTTATAATGAAAAGGAGAAAAGAACTATGGTAAAGAATGTATTTAAAAAGTTAGGAAAGAAACAGAAGAACAACAAAGGTTTCTCTCTCGTAGAGCTTATTGTTGTAATCGCCATCATGGCAGTGCTTGTAGGTGTACTTGCTCCACAGTTTATCAAGTATGTTGAGAAGTCTAGACAGTCAACAGATATGCAGAGTGTACAGCAACTTAAGTCTTCGGTAGAAACTGATATTTCAGATAATGAGAATGTTACTTCTGTAACTATTGCAATTAGTGGCAAAAAAGCAACTACTACAATTACTGCAAGCTCAGGTACGGTCACACCATCTACTTCAAGTGCTGCATTAAAGTCTAGTGGATGGCCAACAATAACATATACATTAGATCCGGGAACAGGCGCGTGGTCAACAACTGCTACTGCAACTACAAATACAAAAAATCCTAAGAAGGATATGAATGAAGTATTTTCAATAAGTAAATAAAAAGATATAGCTGAATAATTACTAAAAGGACCACCAACCATGACCACAGAACTGATACCTATCTACATCTTAATATTTGCATTCGGTATAGTTATAGGCAGCTTTCTAAATGTCTGTATTTACCGTATACCGCAGCATGAGACAGTGGTGACCGAAAGGTCCCACTGCATGAGATGCGGGTATCAGCTCGCGTGGTACGATATGGTGCCGGTTTTCAGCTGGCTGTTTCTTCGTGGCAGATGCCGCAAGTGCAAAGAACCGATATCACCTCAATACCCTATTATTGAGGCACTAAACGGTATATTATACATAGTAGTTTTTGCAGTAAATGGACTTGAGCTTACGAGTATCATCTACTGCTTTCTTACATCTGCACTCATAGTTCTGAGTGTGATAGACTGGAGAACATATGAAATTCCATTAGGAATCAATATATTTATACTGGTGCTTGGAATCCTGCATGTGTTTTTAGACCATGATAACTGGTCTGAATATGTGATAGGATTCTTTTGCGTCAGTTTATTCCTTGAAATCCTTCTTCTTGTAAGTGGAGGAAGAGCCATAGGTGGCGGAGACGTCAAGCTCATGGCATGTGCAGGCCTTGCGATAGGCTGGCAGAATATTACATTAGCATTTTTCTTAGGATGCATCATCGGTTCCGTGATACATCTGATTCGTATGAAAGTGACAAACGCAGGCAACAGACTTGCGATGGGACCGTACTTGGCAGCCGGAATATTTATTTCGATGCTATGGGGTGAGAAAATGATATCGGCATATTTGACACTCGCAGGCTTTTAAAAAACGTGTTATAATATAGCGTACTTAATATAAAACAGGCAGTACGACCAGCAGTGAGACAAAAGCAGAGAAGACACAGATATACCGAAATATATATATAGAATGTTTGTAACTGAGCAGTTACGAATGTTTTACAGATGTATACAGTGTAAAACAAAGATAAACACGGAGGACTAGGTTATGGCAAATAGGGTACTCGGTATTGAAATAGGGGAGAACCTTACCAGAGTAGTTGAGATTGATTACAAAGCAAAAAATCCCAAGATTTACAATATGTTCGGCTTTCCGACACCACCGGGGATGATTAATGATGGAGTGGTACAGCCGGATGGGATGTTTCGTTCTATCTTATACAGTAAGCTGAAGGAAAAGAAGATTTCCACCAAAAAAGCTGTTTTTGTGTTAAATTCTGCGCGTATAGCAAGCAGAGATATTGAGCTTCCACTTGTTAAGGAAAAACAGCTTAAGGAAATGATTGCAATGAATGCATCGGATTATTTTCCGGTGGATTTGAGCCAGTACAAGCTGGTACATCAGATTATAGAGAAGATTGACAGACCGGAAGAAAAGAAATTACGTCTTTCGGTTATTGCTGTGCCTAATGATCTTATTTTGTCGTATGGTGCTCTTGCAGCTGATTGCAGGCTGCAGCTTGTAGCACTTGACTATAGTGGAAATGCCATCAAGCAGCTCATGAGAAGAGAGATTCCGGGAGATGTGAAGGTGACTGTCAAGGTAGATGAGGTCTCTACCACACTGACTGTAATGAATGGAAGCATGGTAAAGCTGCAGCGCAATGTCAACTATGGACTTGCTGATGCTATAGAGGAGATTCAGGATAGTGAGCTTTTCGGAGAGTATCTGTCATTTACCGATGCAGTTGATGTGGCACGCAGAAAGACCTGTCTTGCAATAAAGCCTGATGGCACAGTACCTGATGAGCCGGCGGGCGGTGGCATGGATCCTATGGGGCATGAGATTGATTCGGAGCGCTTTAAGAAGCTTCGTCTTAATGTATCATACTCGCTTTCCAATCTGATAAGCAGTCTCGGACGAGTGATAGACTATTATCAGTCGAGAAACTCAGATACTCCTATCGAGAGAATTTTCCTCATTGGTTTAGGTGCTGATTTCAGCGGACTCTCAAAGCTTTTGACCAATGAGCTTAATGTCAAGGTGGTTCCGCTTCAGCAGTTTGACGGCATACATGTGGCAAAGAGCATAAACCTCGCAGAGGCAAAGCTTGCAGAGTATTTCAACTGTGTCGGATGTTCACTGAGCCCGCTTGATATACTTGACAGTAAGAAAAACAAGGGAATCGGTGCTCCGATTATGGCAGGAACAGCTGCAGGTGCTATGCCATCCGGAGGCGCACAGGCAGGGATGCAGGGAAATCCACCTGTTGGCCCTGATGGAAAGCCTCTTCCGGTACCGGCAGGGGAGACAGCCGAAAAGCCTGTTTCTTTTGCGGTGCAGCTTCTCATTTTTGGCTTGTGTGTGGTAGTTGCAGTTGGTATCACGGCATACAGCATTTTTTCAAATCTTGTTTTAACTTCAGACAATATGACGCTTAAAGCGCGTGTCTCTGATTTGTCATATGCACAGAATATATATGATGTGTACAACCAGACCAAGAAGGACTATGACTGGACTAAGCTTCTTGAGAGCGCCTCATCCAACAAGAATGATGAGATAACGGGCTTCGTGGATGAGCTGGAGCAGAAGCTTCCGTCAGAGGCCAAGCTTGTGAATATGTCTGTTACGACTGATGGTGTTTCGATGACCATCAAGACAGGCAGCAAGGATATAGCAGCTGATGTGATTGCACAGCTTCGTACATTTGAGAGTATCATGGTATCCAATGTGTCAACCATCACAGAGGAGGTTGATGAGACCGGTGCCTCAAAGGTTCAGTTCACAGTAGATTGTACATATGTAAAGGCAGACGACAGTGCTGCTTCTGAATCGGCTGATGGTACAGGCAGTGAGTCAGCTGATACATCAAAAGATGCGTCATCACAGGCACAGACGGATAGCAGTTCATCAGATACAGACAGTACAAATCAGTAGGGGGTGTTAGGATGTCAACGAGAGATAAAAAGTTACTTATTATATTAGCGGGTGTTGCCATTTTAGCACTGACATATTTTTTGATTTTTGTGCCGCAGTCCAATAAGAGGGATTCACTCAAGAACGAAAATATGAATCTGAAATCACAGTACAATCAGCTTTCAGCCCTTGCGGCAAAGGCGGATGACTACACAAAGAAGACAAAGGATATGTCTGATGCCATGCAGCAGGTATATGACAATTTTCCTTCATATTTACAGATTGAAAACGGCATTATGGATGCGGTTGCTATCGAGAAATCTACCAATACAAATATTACAGAGCTTACAGTCGGTTCACCGACAGCTATTGATGTGAATAATCCGACAGGTGAAGCCGGTACAGATTCTTCGTCAGGAAGCAGTTCAGACAGCAGTACCACGGATAGCAGTAATGCAGACAATTCGCAGAGCTCTCAGACCGCTGATGGCAACAGCTCTCAGTCACAGACAGGCGACGGCAGTGCAGCTGATGGCAGCACATCATCAAGCTCTGCAAAGTCTACGGTTACAGGCTATCAGCTTTATGATGTCAGCACAGTTATGGCATTCAAGACAGAGTATCATGGGCTTAAGGCTATGCTCGGCGAGGTGATTGGTTCATCACAGAAGAAGACCATCAGCACACTCAATGTGAGCTTTGATGATTCGACAGGCAAGCTGACAGGTGAGATGCTTGTGGATTCATATTTCCTGTATGGACTTGATAAGCCATATGAGGCACCATACATACCAGCAGTACCACATGGTACAAATAATCTGTTTGGTACAACAAACTAACGGATTATTATAATATTAGATTATTAGATTAGCGGGTTATTGAGACCGTAAGTGATAAATATCAAATGTTAGATTATTGAGTTATGAGATAATAAAATACAAGAGGGGAGGAAGCAGATTTGAGAAAGCTAAAAAACGATGATCGAGGAGTAACACTTGTGGAGATTATTGTGTCAATTGCTATTCTCGCAATAATCGTGCTTCCTTTTTTGAATGCATTTGTCACAGCTACAAAGACCAATGTAAAGGCTAAAAACGAGATGAATGCTACACATCTGGCGACAAACATTATGGAGGGTATTGAAAAGAACTCCATGAAGACACTGGCATATCAGTTTAACTATCCGTCGGAGGGCTTTGATGTGGCGGACGGTTTTAATATATCAGATGGAAGCAGTGCATGTGAGCTTCTTAAGAAGTCGGGTAAGTTTGATAATGTAAAGAGGCTTGAGGATATCAGTGCTGAGATTGTAAACAAGGACGATGTCATCACTAGCTGTATCCACAAGACTGATGCATCAGCCAAAATAAGCGATACATCGCTTTGGAATTTCAGGGAGTCGGATGCGCACAAGTATTATTTCTATATGTCTGGTGTGCAGTCAGGCACAAAGAAATACAATGCTCTTGTGACAGTGGATGCAAAATCGGACGCAGAGTCGGACAATAAGGTTAAAAAGTACAACATGGACGAGGTAGCGGATATGTCGGCCATGGATGCAAATTTTGACTGCATGAGTGCAGACAAGTATTCTGCTACAAATATTATATATGCATTTAATAATATGCCTGGTGTAGGCGGCATCACTCAGCAGGATATCAAAAGAACTATCACCATAGATATAGAAAAGTATGGAGCTTCGAGTAATAAGGCTACCAAGGTTACGGTGTCGTATTCATATTCTATCAATAAGAATGGAGTAAGAAAGACTTTTCCGGATCCGAATAGTGCACTGAAGGATGATTATACCATGGTGATTTATGATAATTCTTCAGATACTGTGAACCATAATCTAAGGAATGTCTATCTGTTTTACAATCCATGGTACACATCTACAGGAACACTTTACAATACCTGCAACGATGTCATTATAATCAATAATAAGGACAAGCTGGACTGCACGGTAAACATTGTAAAGCAAAAGACTATATCGGATCAGTCAGAGTTGAGCACGAAGGAGAGTACATATAAGGCATATGTGAAGGTAAGTGAGCCGGGAAATCGTACAGGTCATGCTTATACTCATATAGCCACCAATCTGAATGTAAATATGGGAGCACCGGATAATCCACTACAGCCCGATCAAGCTATATATGGCTTTAATAACAATGTAATTCAGAATGATGTAAAGGCAATTGTCGATATAAAGAATCTGACAAAAAGCAATGCATCTGAAAGGCTGTATGATGTGAAGGTGGCTGTATACGAGAGCAAGGCTTCACTGGATGATATATTTAAGGATAAAGACCCGGTTGTTACGATGACCGGAAGCATGGGGTATTAATTATGAAGCGTAATGATAACCGTGGTGCTTCCTTTGTGATGGTTGTAGTTGCAATGGCTATAGTGGCTGTTTTAGCTGTGACTGTGCTGTGGATAGCGCTTATGAACCTCCAGATGAAGGTGACGGACGAAAAAAATACAGACAACTTTTACTCGGCAGAGGGTGTGCTGGATCAGATATGTACCGGTCTGCAGGGAGATATTTCCAAGGCTTACTCAGCAGGATATACAAAGGTTATGGAGAATTACTCTGACAGCAGCATAAATGAGGCCGGCAGACAGAGTATATTTGCGCAGGAGTATTTAAAGAGCTTAAAGGGAAGTCTTGAGTCTGACAATACCGGTATGCACTATAAAACTGAAAAGCTTAAAGACTATGTGGATAGTAAGCTCACAGACGAAAACTCAAAGCCACACGCTGTGGTCAAGGCGGTAAATGCCGATGAAAATGGAAATGGACTGCTCAAGGTATACAACAGCCGCGCAGTCATTAATGGCATCAGGGTAGAGTATACCGATGAAAAGGGATTTAAATCAATAATAGAAACAGATATTTCTCTGGGAGTTCCATCCATGAGCTTTACAGCATCGGGAGGAGTTCCGGAGCTTTTTACATATTCTCTTGTCGGAAATGAAGGACTGGATATTATATCAGGACTTAATAAAGTGAATCTATCCGGTAATCTCTACGCCGGCTGTGAAAATGCGGCAGGCACAGGGACTTCTACTACGAGTGTTACCATTCCAAACAATGCCACACTTGATGTAAAGGATACCAGCTATATGATTGCAGAGGGCGATATAGAGGTGGGAGACTTTGCCGGAAAAGATACTGGTACAATAAAAAAGAATATGGCGGGGGTACACAATAACAGTACACTTTCTGTTGATTCACAGTGCCAGCTGTGGACAAGCAACATAAATGTAAATGGTGCAACAGTCAATTTAGATGGCATGACATATGTGGCAGATGACATGACCTTAAAGGGTACAGGCTCAAAGGTTACACTTGGCAAGAATAATAAGAATAACAATGCGAAGTACGTCGGCTTTGGCAACGGAGGTGCTGACAAGGAAAATCCTGTCGCAGGCGATAGCTCTGCTATTAACGGCAGGGAGGCATCTCTTGATATGTCAAATATCAGGGAGCTTATGTTAGCAGGAACCGCATATATCAATACCCAGGCTATTGTAAACTCAAGTAGTGTGGGTACACAAAACAGCAATGTGGGCATGGGTGAGTCAATCTCTGTAAAGGGTGACCAGATAGCATACCTTGTGCCGCCTGAGTGCATAGGCACAAGTGGAGATGGTGCGGATGCCAAATCGCTTTACAACAAGAATCCACTTTCCTATAAGGAGTACAAGGATATCACGGCAACCGGACAGGATCAGACAAAGTATACTGAAGTTAATGCTAATGTGGTCAGCACAAAGACAGGTAAGTCTCTCTCGGCATATCTGCCGGAGAAAAAGACAATCGACAACTGTATAAAGAAGGTCTTTGTTCCTTCTACTGATAATAGTGATGATGGACTTGTATACTATTATGTAAATCTGCCAACGAACAAGGCAGCTGAGTATTACAGAGACTATTTTGGCGCAGACAGTGACAAGCTCAATAGATACACTAAGTTCTATACTGACAGCATAAAGGTAAATGAGGCAGCAAGCATCTATACTGCCGGCAATTACAGCATCTACGATGGCAGCAATTTAAGCCTTTTGAAGGGCATAGCTGATGGTGTGGACATGGATGCACAGTCAGATGCCTTACAGCACACGTATACTGCACTAAACTCAAAGCTTTTGACAAATTATGCAGATTTACCGACAAATGCAGCAAGTGTTTCGCTTTTTACAAATATAGTTAACAATACCAATTTGCTGAAAATAGTGCCAAATTCCGGTAATAAACATATATTTGAGACTGAGTATCAGGGAAAAAAATACCAGGCAATTGTCAAAAACGGTAACTACACCTATGATGCAAATGACAAATCACACAATGTGGATATAATTGTTGCTACGGGAGATGTGACACTGAATGCTGACTTTACAGGTACCATAGTTGCAAAGGGCAGGATAATTGTAAACAAAGACCAGTGCGAGATTGATAATGGTACTCAGGAGGTATTTAAGGCATTGCTTCTTGAAAAGGTAAGTGATGCAGACGATGCACTGCACCTGTATGATGTGTTCATGGACGGTGCCAACTATCTGGGTAATGTTTCTTCTTTTTCAAATAAGAAAGAGGCAGATACAAAAATAGATTATGCTACGCTCATTACATACCAGAACTGGACCAAGGAGTAGAAAACAAGCGGCTTTTAAGGCGCAAAACAGCTGCGAAATATTTATATTTGACAAATTTTGACGATATATACAAGGGAGGAATCCAATATGTCTGTAAAAGAAAAAAAGAATAATGGTGGTTTCTCTCTGGTAGAGCTTATAGTAGTGATAGCGATATCTGTCGTACTTATAGGTGCGGCAACCATATCCATTCGCTCGGTCATGGGTGTTGAGGTGAAGCAGTGTGCCAGAAATATTGAATCGATAATTAATAAAACAAGGGTCACCACTATGGGAAAGGACAGCGCAGTTCTTGAGATATATAAGGATGCATCAGATGGTGCCTACTATTATAAGACGACCATAAATGGTACAGTATCTGCTCCTAGCAAAATAGGAAAGAGCAGGATTGATGTATATTATTCCATGAAGGATGATTATAGTGATAAGACACAATTGAACAGTTCAGGCAGTATAATGCTTCAGTTTGACAGAAGCTCAGGTGCACAAAAGCCTGATGCCAATGGTAAGTGCTGCAGCCGTATCTGGATTCAAAAAAACAGCACCGAGAAGGTTATCACGATATACAAGGAAACCGGCAAGGTGGTATGTGAGTAATTTACATAGTTTAATGATGAATATTTTATTTTGACGCAAGGCTGTTATAAGGTTGTATGATGAAATCGGAGAGGAAGATGAACCATGAAACTTTTAAGGCGCATGAACAAATCAAATAATAGGAAAAACAGTGGCTTTACACTTGTTGAGCTTGTCATTGTCATAGCGATAATGGGAATACTGGGTCTGGCCGTTGCGGGCTTTATCGGTACGAGCACGAAGCAGTATAAGTACGCTTCAAAGGATGTAGATTTACAGTATGAGGCACAGCTTACGATGAATCAGATAGGAGACCTGATAATTGATGCGCAAAAAGGTGTCAAGTATGAGCCTGCTACAGTGGCAGCGCCGGTGGAGGTGGCATCAGCAGAACCAAAGGCCGGTTATATTGCAACTGCATCAGCGGAAGAAGCGTCATCCGAAGAAGCATCATCTGAGGAAACATCATCCGACAGCAAGCTGATTATCTACAACAAGGATTGTACATACAATATCATATACAGACCGTTAGAGCACAAAATCTATCTGCGAAAGGATATACTGGATCCTGCAACAGGTGCGGTGAAGGCAGATGGTCAGGGCAAGGAATCTCTTATGGCAGAAAATGTCACAGGCTTTACACCTGATTTAAGCGAGGCAGAAAGCAAGAATTCTGTCGGAATTGTCGTGGACTTTAAGGCGGGAGACAAGAAGTATACATCAAAGCAGAACTTTACCATGCGCAATAAGGTACCGACCGGGGCAGATGTGGAGTATGTGGAGCCGGCAGAGCCTAAAGGAATAAGGATATATTATAAAGGCAAGGATGTAACCAACGGAACGGTATACTATGAAATGAAGAAAAATCAGAATAAATTAGAGTTTACTGATAAGATTCTAGGTGGAAAGTATGATTCAAAAAATGTAACGTGGGATCATTCTGGAACAAAAAATGGTGGAAACTTTAATGCTAATGGTGATGTATATAATGTAGAACTTATGGATAATGAAACTACAGATCAATTTGTTATCACAGTAACATCCAAAGACGATACGTCATTGACGGCATTCTACATTGTGATGCAGATAAGCATTTCAATTTAGGACAGACGCATCAATTGTTTATTGATGAATGGGAGTTAAAAAATTCTTCATTAAATGGTAAATATCAGGTTAAGGATTTTGTATGGCATATGGAGGTAGAAAGTGTCAGCTCAACAGGTGCAACCGAGCACAAGGGAGATATATCCTTTAGAATGGGCGATGATGGCAAGCTGATTTATGGACCGGAGGGCAATGGTGAGCCTGATGGAATATTTAAGTTTAGTTCAAATGAG
>OKTC01000892.1_pt1 | contig 10315 bp, 2 predicted proteins | sample 1606181 | NCBI WGS metagenome assembly OKTC01 (sample SAMEA3879529, study PRJEB24766) | human gut metagenome | biome: human-associated habitat; feature: feces | place: USA | collected 1985/1987 | reverse complement strand
AGGGGCGGACTTCGCTCGCCTGCTTTTGAAGTCTGTATAGGGGTGACGGAGCCGGTTGTTCTGCTTATCTGTGTTGCTTTTTACCCCGATAAATCACTGCCGCAATGCTATATTACTATACATTATATATAAGCCTTTTCATATAACGGATATGTAAAACAAATATAGCCGAAAAAATCCGTTTTTTATGTACTGTCGGCAAATAACAGCTTTCTTGTTTCTATAACAAACATTAATATGGTAAATAAACGATATTATTCTTTAATATCATGATTTTTTGTGCATTTTTTACCCATAAAAAACGGCTGTTAATTCCTGATAAACATAAAAACGCCATTTTTAATGGCAATATAAAACAAAAATTACATTTTTCAACATATTTGCCAAATCTGTGTTGTTAGCATACTATAAAAAATTAAAAAATCGTTGTGCAAACCATACAAAAATGATTAAAAAAATTTAAACTTATTGACAAAGTGCCGAACGAGGGGTTATTCTTTACATGGGGGATAATCATACCCTCTTGCTTTGTATTGCCCGAACAGAGCAAAATGACTTTGTCGCCAATGTGTTCCGTCAATTTGCGGGAGACGGAATGCTCTGATATATGGTGAAATTTTTAAAATGGAGGTGTAAATTTGAAGAAAATGAAACGCTTGTTAGCAATCATCCTTGCTTCACTGCTCATACTCTCATCGGCTACCGCCGGCGCGAGTGCGTACCAGGCTTATAAGGATGACGCGCTGACAAAGTACGACTTTACTGACACTGCGGTTCTGACCACAGAGCAGTATGCGTCTGCGCTTCTTGACTACGCTGACAAGGCGCTTGCCAAAGAGAACATCACGATGGATCTTTCGATTCTCGGTAAGCTTGATGCGACGTCTATAGACAATGCTCTTTCGAGCGTCTATAAGCTGATCAACGGCAACAAGATCATCCTTTGGATGGCCGGCGATCTGAACAGCGTCAATGTCGATGCAATCAAGAACCCGCGCAGAAGCAATACCACTGATGTCGCAGTCATCAAGGCGCTCCTTCAGTTCCTTGCGGACAACAAGGGAATCGTCAAGAAGGTTGTCGTCGGCGGTGTCGGTAAGTACAAGCGAGACGGCGGTGTCTCTCTCGGCGTTGCCAACTCGTTCGTAAAGGTCGATCTGAATGTCGAAGTTATGCTCAGAGAGATGATTTGGGGTCTTGCATATCCGAATACGGAATACAACAGCTCCAATAACATCGACAGCATGCTTCAGGTCATCATTCAGAACGCTCTTGCAGGCGTTAAAGAGATTCCTGACAGCGTCAAAAATCTCGTTGACCTCAACTCGACAAAGTCTACATATGACTTCATCGAGGATCTTCTTCAGACAGCTTATAACGATATAGCTGTTCCGATGCTCAATGACCAGACAATGAAGTGGCTCGGTCAGGAGATCGACAAGGATACCACAGGTACTCTTGCGGGTCTGTTCAACAGGGACTTCAGGGTTTCGGCCTATACCGTCCCCGCGGGCAGCACTCTTGTTGCTGAGCTCAATAACATTGCCGGCGGCATTGTTAACGGACTTCTGAAGAACTACAACGGTTGGGTCTCGGGTGACAATTCAAAGCTCACCGATAATGTTGTCGCAGTTGCGAGATACATTCTCAAAGAGACCGGCGATTACTTCTTCCCGGATTGGCAGAAGCACATCGCAACAGCCGAAGAGATCGACGCAATGAGCAAGGAAGAGCTTATCGCTTATCTTGCGCGCTCGATCATCAACGCATCAGTCGGCTATATGTACATCCCCGAGGATGTCACGACTGTTATAGGCGTTGCATGGGAGGCTGTTAAGCAGCTCATGGCTCAGTTCCTTCCCGAAAGAGATTACAGCGGTTATCCCAAGACTGTTCAGGGTATCCTTGACATGCTTGCGGATTTCGTCGCCTACAACGTCAATCCCGGTATCGACCTCAACGCAGGTGATCTGAAGAAGGCGCTCAACTACGGCGACGGTATGGATAAGATGCTGACTACTGCCGTTCAGTGGCTTGCCGCTGACCCGCAGTATTACACAGGTCTTCTTCCCAGCACCACGATTGATACCTCTGACGGATGGAAAGCTCTTGATGATATCTTCTTCAAGCTGTTAGACAAATCTGTTCTTCCCGCAAAGTTTGCCAACAGCGGAAGCGAGACTATCCTCAAGGATATTGTTTATTCTATCCTCAACGGACTGCTCGTTGATCAGGATCTGACCTGCATCTCTGACCTGTTTGTTAAGAATGAGTCCGGCGCATTCGCCACTCAGACTCTCAAGCAGAGCATCGTGAGACTCGTCACCGATATCCTCAACGCAGTTCTTCCGGGAACGATAACCAAGACTTACGGCTCGCTCAATGAGATCGTTTCGAACTCTGAGCTCGGCTCGATAGTCGAGAACCTTCTCGGATCTTTGAATTCCAACAAGGACAAGCTTGTTCCGCCTATCGTCAACATCGTGGCTCAGGTCATGAAGCTGACTGATAAGGCAAAGTTCAAGGAAATGGAGATCGCCGGTTCAAAGAGAATCAAGAACAGCAGCGAACTTGATCTCACGGTTTATAACGGAAGCCAGGGCATTAACAGAGGTTATACTGATAAGAACAATAACTTCACTCAGGACAAGCTTCCCCGTTATACAATCGATAGTTGGAGCGCTGTTGCTTATAACTATGACGGCAGCAAACAAAAGGATCTTTCGGTATCCGGTCTTACTGCCAATGAGGAACTCAATGGCGGCGATAATAGGTCGGTGAAGATAAGCGGAATCGACAGTAATAATACGCTTGTTGTCTTTACTGTATATTATTTTGCCCTCGATGAGGCGGGAAATAAGCTGACAAACGATGCTTCGGTTTGCAGATTCTATTCTTACAGGCTTGATGGTGCTGATGTTGATAACAATACCAGCGGAATTAATACGGGCTCAAACAAGACAAGTGCGTCTGTTAATGATTGCCCGCCCAAACTTCTGCTGTTTAATCAGAACAACACCAACCCGCTGAAGACGATATGTGCGCAGAGTGTTACTTTCAAGGTGCCGAAGGGCAAAGGTTCACATACAGGATCTAATGCATCGGCTAATCTCGGTGGCCTTAGTTCCAACCTTAAGAGTGCGACCTCCTCGGCGTCAATGGATGGCGGAAATGCTATTTCAGGTTCAAATGCCTATGACAGCATTGATCTTTGGGAGGAGACAGCTTCTATTGCAAAGTTTGAAGTTGGCTTTGACACTACGATCAATTGGGCTGCTACGGCAAAGAAGGGTAACAAAACCGACCATTACAATGGTGCTACCCGCATTATCTGTTATAACGATTACGGACTTCCTGAGCTCTACAATATAGAAGCTGGCAAGAATCGCGCAAGAACAGATTATGACAGCAGCGCGGATGCAGCTTGGGACGCATATATAACCGCCCTTAACAATGCGGCTATATATACGCTTCTTCCCGGTACGATTGCGCTCTACACCAATAGCGAATTCCTTGCAGGATTTGAAGCTAGACAGAAGGCACTTGCCTCTGCAGTTGAAACTTTGGAGACGCATTTGGTTTCCGCTTCTGTTGACTCGCTCAAGACCGCCGTTGAGGCAGTCCAGGGCAAGGACAACGCAGAGGGCGCCGTTTATTGGGATGACGGTTATAACTATTTCGGTTATGACGATTTCAATTCAGTCACCTGGAACGGCTGGAAGGAAGCCAGAAACCGCGCTCTCAACCTCTACAACTCGACCATAGCTCCCAAGGAGCCCGTTGCTCCCGAGAAGCCCGGCGATGACGCTACTCTGATCGAGAAGCAGAAGTATGAGAAGGCATATGCACAGTGGGAGACCGACCACGCAGCGTGGGAGACCGCGATTGTCGCTTGGCAGACGCCCACAATATCCGCTATCGATGTTGCTTATGCTGAGCAGCAGGTCGAGCTTTGGGGTCCCAGACTTATAAAGCTTGCCGCTGTTAAGACGCACCTCGATGCGGCTATCAAGATGTGCACCATCGACTCCGCCGATGCTTCCAAGTATGACGCGGAGAGATGGGAAGCATATTCAAAGTCATTTGCTTATGCTCAGAAGGTTTCGACCTCGTTCAACGCCTCTACGACCATGCGCACGCAGGTCAGAGAAGCTATGAACAACCTTATCTACAACTGGAAGCGCCTTATTGCTAACCCCGTTGTCACCGTCACATTCACCTTCACCGTGAATGGCGAGACTCACGCGGTTCTTACCGGCAACCAGGGCGATCCCGTTGATCTTAGCTCCATCGAAGCTCCTGCCGCACCTGTCGGCATGCACTTCGTCGGTTGGGGCAACGTACCCGCAACGTTTGACGCTGACGCTACATTCGAAGCTCAGTTCGCAAACAACACGGATACAAAGTACACCGTGAATGTTTATAATATGGACACCACCGGCAACTATCCGGCAACTCCCGACAGCACCTATCAGGGCGCAGGCGAGACCAATTCTACAGCCGATATCACTGCCGATGCAGTCGCCGCTGAAGGCTTCTCGCTCGATTCGGCAAAGAGCACCCTTACCGGCACTATCGCCGCTGACGGTTCTCTCGTCCTCAGCATTTACTATTCACGTAACCAGTACACCATAACTTATGCTAACACGGATCTCGAACCCGATACATATTATTATGGCGCTACTGTTTCCGCCCGTACTCCCGAGAAGGCTGGCTATGCTTTCCAGGGTTGGGAGGAAGAGGTTCCCTCCACCATGCCCGCACAGAACATCACTCTTACGGCTAAGTGGAACGAGAATCCCGCAGACTACACCGATTATGACATAGCTGTTGCAGCTGCCAACGCTAAGAAGGCAGAGGCCAACTACGACAAGACCTACACTGAGGCTTCCAGAAAAGCTCTTGACGCCGCTCTTGCAGTTGACGTCTCCGGCAAGAAGCTCAGCGAGCAGGGTGTTGTCGACGCTCAGACCGCAGCTATCAACGCTGCTGTTAAGGGTCTTGAGAAGATGACCTACAACGCAACATTCTATGTTGACGGTGAAGAGTACAGAGTCGTTCCCACCAAGGTCGGCGAGCAGATCGTCGCCCCCGAGGCTCCTTCCAAGCAGGGTTACACCTTCACCGGATGGACTCCCGAAGTCGGAACGATGGGCATTGAGGATGTTTCCTTCAACGCAGTATTCTCCGCAGGCACCGTTGCTTACACTGTCGAGACATATGTAATGGATGTCACCGGCAACTATGGCGACGCTGCTATCGAGAACAAGTCCGCTACTACCGGCGAGACCGTCTCCGTTACTCCCGAGGCTCGTGAGGGCTTCTCGGTTGCAGCTGAGAGCGTACTTTCCGGCGAAGTCAAGGCTGACGGCAGCCTTGTTCTCAAGGTTTACTACAGCCGCAACCAGTACAAGCTTACTGTTGACGGCAATGTGACCAATGTTTATTACGGCGCAGCCATCAGTGTTGCCGAGCCGGCAGCTCGTGAGGGCTACACCTTCGCCGGTTGGGACAGAGATGTTCCCGAAACCATGCCCGCTTCCGATGTAACTCTTGTTTCCCAGTGGAACGAGAACGACGCTGACTACACCGCTTACAACGCGGCTAAAGCAGCGGCTGAGGCTAAGCAGGCAGAAGCAAACTTCGACAAGACCTACACCGCAGAGTCCAGACAGGCTCTCGCCGATGCCCTTGCGAAGGATGTTTCCGGCAGGAAGTATACCCAGCAGGGTGAAGTTGATGCAGCCGCTAAGGCAATCAACGATGCGGTCACAGCTCTTGAGCTCATGACCTACAAAGCCACCTTCTATGTTGACGGCGCTGAATACAAGGTTGTTACTGCGAAGGTCGGCGAAGCTATCGCCAAGCCCGAAGATCCCTCCAAGACAGGTTATGTCTTCACCGGTTGGGATCCCGAGGTCGGAACCATGGGCACTGAGGATCTCTCCTTCAATGCTAAGTTCTCCGCAGGCGAGGTTTCCTACAAGGTTGAGACTTATGTCATGGGTCTTGACGGACAGTACGGCGCAGCAGAGACCAAGACTGTTCCCGCAACCACCGGCGCAGCCGTCTCCGTCGAGCCTGAGGCTCGCGAGGGCTTCACCGTTGCTGACAACAGCGTCCTCTCCGGCGTTGTTGTTGCCGACAGCAGCCTTGTTCTTAAGGTCTACTACAGCCGTAACCAGTACAAGCTTTCTGTTGACGGCGTAGAGTCCGATGTTTACTATGGCGCAGCTCTTAACATTGCCGCTCCGGCAGCAAGAGAGGGCTTCACCTTCACTGGCTGGAATGTCGAAGTTCCCGCCAACATGCCCGCATCTGACCTGACCCTCGTTTCCCAGTGGAGCGAGAACGACGCTGACTACACCGCTTACAACGCGGCAGTCGCAGCGGCTAAGGCAAAGCAGGGCGAAGAGAATTATGACAAGATGTACACCGCCGAGACCAGAGATGCTCTCGCAGGCGCTCTTGCCATAGATGTTGCCGGTAAGAAGTATTCCGAGCAGTCTGTTGTCGATGCAGCTACCAAGGCTATCAACGACGCAGTTGCAGCTCTCGAAGTTATGACCTACAACGCGATCTTCACAGTCGACGGCGCCCAGTACGAAGTCGTTCCCACGAAGGTTGGCGAGCAGATCGTCGCTCCGAAGGATCCCGCTAAGGAAGGCTATGTCTTCAAGGGATGGGATAAGGAAGTCGGCAAGATGGGCGTTGAGGATATCACCTTCGCCGCCCAGTTCGAAGAGGCGTCCGGCATTGCCTACACCGTCGAGGTTTACACGATGGATGTCAACGGCAACTACGGCGCAGCTGAGACAAAGACCCTTTACGGCACCACCGGCGCCCAGGTCACTGCAGACACAACTGCCGCCGAAGGCTTTACCTTCGACGAGTCGGCAGCTAATGTTGTCAGCGGTACCGTCGCAGCCGACGGCAGCCTCGTACTGAAGGTCTACTTTGCCCGTAACCAGTACAAGCTTACTGTTGACGGCGCAGAGTCCGAAGTTTACTACGGCGCAGCTCTTGACATTGCCACCCCGGCAGCGCGTGAGGGCTACACCTTCATCGGCTGGAACGTTGATGTTCCCGCCAACATGCCCGCATCCGACCTGACCCTCGTTTCCCAGTGGAGCGAGAACGACGCTGACTACACCGCTTACAATGCGGCAGTTGCAGCGGCTCAGGCGAAGCAGGCAGAGGACGGTTACGACAAGACCTACACCGCAGAGTCCAGAGCGGCTCTCGATGCAGCTCTTGCAGAAAAAGTTTCCGGCAAGAAGTATTCCGAGCAGTCTGTTGTCGATGCAGCCGCCAAGGCTATCAACGATGCAGTTGCCTCTCTCGAGGTCATGACCTACAACGCAACCTTCTATGTTGACGGCGCTGAGTACAGAGTCGTTCCCACGAAGGTCGGCGAGCAGATCATCGCTCCCGAGAATCCCACCAAGGAAGGCTTCGTCTTCACCGGTTGGGATAAGGAAGTCGGAGTCATGGGCACCGAGGATGTTTCCTTCAACGCTCAGTTCTCCGCCGGCGAAGTCTCCTACAAGGTTGAGACTTACGTCATGGATGTCAACGGCGCTTACGGCGCAGCTGATGTCAAGGTCGTTCCTGCCACTACCGGCGCGGCCGTCTCCGTCGATCCCGAGGCTCGCGAGGGCTTCACGGTCGCCGCTGACAGCGTCCTCTCCGGCACAGTCGCAGCTGACGGCAGCCTTGTTCTCAAGGTTTACTACAGCCGTAACCAGTATAAGCTTACGGTTGACGGTGCAGAGTCCATGGTTTACTACGGTGCTGAACTCAACATCGCAGAGCCCACCAAGGATCACTACACCTTCGCAGGTTGGAACGTCGAAGTCCCTGCCACCATGCCCGCATCCGACCTGACCCTCGTTTCCCAGTGGACCGAGGAAGGCGCTGACTACACTGCATATGATGCAGCAGTCAAGGCCGCTCAGGCGAAGAAGGCTGAGGCGGACTATGACAAGACCTACACAGCAGAGTCCAGAGCGGCTCTCGATGCAGCTCTTGCCATAGACGTTGCCAATAAGAAGTATTCCGAGCAGGCTGATGTCGATGCAGCAACTGCTGCTATCAACGACGCAGTCAAAGCTCTCGAGCTCATGACCTACACCGCTAACTTCTATGTCAACGGCCAGCTCTATAAGGCTGTTACCGCGAAGGTTGGCGAGCAGATCATAGCTCCTAAGGATCCGTCTGTCGACGGTTACAACTTCAACGGTTGGGATCCCGCAGTCGGAACCATGGGCACCGAGGATGTCAGATTTGACGCTATCCTTGTTGCCAGCAACTCCTCCATCATCTCCGTCACTCCGGAGACCCCGAACTACGGCGGCATGCATCAGTATGCAGTCAAGGTCAAGGGCGAGCCTCTGAAGATCAAGATAGTTGACGCAAACGGCAATACCCGCACGTTTGACAGAAACACCTCCATGACAAGCGATGCCAATGCGCTCGGTATCTTGAAGATAGAGAAGACTGAGGACGGCGAAATCTGGCTCATCAATGCTAACCTCGCAGAAGGCAAGTTCACTGCTTATGCGAAGATGGCGAAGGAATACTGGGAGAACGATGGCTATGGCTTCACAGTCTCGTTCGATCAGAAGCCCGAGCCTAAGATCGGCGACGTTACCGAAGTTACCTACGACACCCCGAACTACGGCGGCAAGCAGGACTATCGCGTTAAGGTCACCGATAAGGCTGATAAGATCCAGTTCGTCTATGCAAACGGCGGAACCACCACCCTTACAAGACTTGATCCGAGAGTCTCCATCAAGTCTTATGACGCACAGGGCAATGAGGTCTATGCAAACAGCACCAACCTCGCTTATGAGATCTGGACTGTTAACTTCAACCTTCCCGCAGGCAACTATGTTGTCAGAGCGAAGTATGGAAGAAATACATGGAGCGAAGGCCTTGCAGTCAACGTAGTTATCAGCGCTAAGCCGGCAACGGCTGTCAGCGTTACCGAGGTCAATACCTCTGCTGATTCTGTCGCAGTCACCGTCAACGGCACTGCCAAGAAGGTCAAGATAACCTACGCTTCGGGTGCTACCAGAACCTTCAACAGAGATGATGCCAATGTCTCCATCGCTTCTAACGGCGACGGCGAGATCTGGACCATCAATGTTAAGCTCACCGAAGGCGATTACACCGCAACCGCGAAGTACATCGACAACGGCAAGCAGGTCTGGGATACCACCGACTTTGCTTTCACGGTCTAAGGCTGTGAACAAAAACTGAAATCCTGCTCAAAAGGCAGGTGAGAAGGGGAGTCGCCCTCGGGCGGCTCCCCCGATTTTTTTGCCCCGAAGTTTACTTGAACTATCTGAAAAAATATGATACAATAGTTGCAGTACAAGTATAATTTTCAGGTTGGTGAAATTTTTATGACTCCGAATATCTCGAAACACACTCTTCAGAGACTGCCGATGTACCTGAGCTATATCCAGGGGCTTCCGGAGGATGCACCGAAAAATATATCCGCTACAACTATCGCCGAAGCGCTTCAGCTCAATGATGTTCAGGTGCGCAAGGATCTCGCGAGCGTCAGCTCGTCCGGCAAACCGAAGGTCGGCTACAATGTCAAGGATCTTATCGCGGAGCTTGAAGCCTTCCTTGGCTATAATGATATAGATAATGCCGTGATAGTCGGCGCGGGCAGCCTCGGCAAGGCGCTGCTCAACTACAGCGGTTTCAAGGCTTACGGGCTCAACATAATCGCCGCGTTCGACCTGTGCGAAGAGCCGACCGAATTCCAGGGCAAGACGGTCTTCCCGATAGCCCAGCTCGGCAGCTTCTGCCGCAAGGTGAATGTGCATATAGGCATCATCACTGTCCCTGCATCGAGCGCGCAGGAGATATGCGACCTGCTTGTTGAAAGCGGCATCCGCGCTATCTGGAACTTTGCTCCGGTTCATCTCGTCGTCCCGGACGGCATACTCGTCCAAAACGAGAATATGGCGTCGTCGCTCGCTCTGCTTTCAAACCACCTGCGCGAGCAGATGAAAAAGTAAATATAAACAATCAATCGGCTGTCGAATAAAAACGACAGCCGATTTTTTGTATCAATATGCGGAAATTTGATGTGTTCATATTAAATTATAAATGCTGGTACGGTAAAAATGTACAAATTTGGATTTATCTATCACTTTAGCTATAGCGAAATAAAAGCAAGTGACCAGTTGACTTCTATAATAAAACCTTTAATAGCCGCGCCGCAGTGTTAGATAAGCCAATTGAAACAGGCGAGAGAACGGCTTGCGAAGCAAGACGCACGAGCCCGTATTGTTTG
>OKTC01000886.1_pt1 | contig 10348 bp, 7 predicted proteins | sample 1606181 | NCBI WGS metagenome assembly OKTC01 (sample SAMEA3879529, study PRJEB24766) | human gut metagenome | biome: human-associated habitat; feature: feces | place: USA | collected 1985/1987 | reverse complement strand
CGGCGGTTGACGCTGCCGTCGATGTACATCAGCACCTTCGTGGCGTTCTTGATGCGCAGGGTGAAGGTGATATTTTCGCCCAGCGTCGCGTTCGGATTGCTGATTTTCAGCAGCTCAACCCGCGGCTTGTTCGCCACGCTGATGGTAATCGTCTTGGTGTCGGACATAGCGCCGGGCGTGTTGCCGTTGTAGGGCTGGAACGCCACCGTGCGCACGCCGCCGTTTGAACCGAGCGTCGAGAAGGACATCTGGAATGTCGTCGCGCCGTCCTTCACGTCGTAGATGTAGCGGTTCAGCTTGCCATCAATGTAGACACGCATCTTCGTTGCGTTCTTGGTGTTGATGGTGAAGGTGATGGTTTCGTTCAAATCAACCGTGGCTTTGTCCAAACTCCAGCTGGTCACGGTCGGCTTGTTCGGGCTTTCGTTTGCGACAGTCACAACACGTTCGGAGGTCTTTTCACCCGCCGTCGTGCCGTTATAGGCTTGGAACGCAATGGCGCGCTTGCCCCCATTGCTTCCCAGCGAAGAGAAGGACATGGTGAAGGTGTATTCCGTCATATCGGGGGTGATGTCCTCGAAGCGGCGGTTGACGCTGCCGTCGATGTACATCAGCACCTTCGTGGCGTTCTTGATGCTCAGGGTGAAGGTGATGTTCTCGCCCAGACCCACGGTCGTCTTGTCGATATTCTTTACCGTTACCTGCGGCTTGACAGACGGCTTTGTCAGCGTAATCGTTTGTTCAGCGGACTTTTCGCCGGGTGTATTGCCGTTGTAGGCTTGGAACGCGATGGTGCGCTTGCCCCCGTTGCTCCCCATCGAGGAGAAGGACATGGTAAGCGTCGACGTGTCGGTGGGCACGTCGTAGATGTAGCGGTTGACGCTGCCGTCAATGTACATCAAAATCTTGGTGGCGTTCTTCGTGTGGATGGTGAAGGTGATATTCTCGCCCAGCTCCGCCGTCGCCTTGTCCATTTCGAACGTCGGTTTGCCCGGAATAATCACATCCGCGCGGTCGATGTTTTCGAGGTCATCCGGCACGTCCGTAGGCGCGGGGGTCGACGCGGGCTCTTCGGTCGGCACGACAACGGGCTCTTCCGTCGGCACGACAACGGGCTCTTCCGTCGGCTCAACTACAGGCTCTTCCGTCGGCACGGGCGTGGGTGCAGGGGTCGGCACGGGTTCTTCCGTCGCAGCCGCAAGCACCAGCAGGGCACTGGGCATTTCCACGCCGCTCGCGAAAACACCGGTGTGACGTTGATTCTCAATGCCCTCTTCCGGCACGGGATGCACTGCATCCGCCGCCAGATAGCCATATGCAACGCCAGCCGTCTGGTCATACACGCAGACGGAAATCCGTTCATTCAGCTGACCCTTCTGCGGACGATGCGTCACATACACTACGCCAGTTACCTGACCAACCAACTCATCGCCCGTCGGATTCAGGTACAGCTGTGCGCTGCTGAACGTCGCGGCAAAGCCGGAGTCAAAGAACTCGTTATCCAGCACGGAGCGGCTGTAATCTACGGCTGCTTCGTCCACGATTTCGGGCGCTTCCGTTACCTCGGGAACATCCGTCGTTTCGGGGATTTCCGTTGCTTCAGGAACATCCGTCGCTTCGGGGATTTCCGTTGCTTCGGGAACATCCGTTGCTTCCGGTGCTTCCGTCGGCACGACCTCAACCGTTTCCGTCGGCGGAGTTTCCGGCTCTTCTGCAGCCGCCGTCAGCACTGTTCCCATACTGCCCGTCACCATGAATACAGCCAGCAGGAAAGACAATGCCTTTCGCATCCACTTTTTGTCCTTCATCGTCCTCACTCCTTGTTCCGTGCAATCTTCCGGCACGACGTATGGTTGTGCCAATGGCAAGCGATTGCTGCTTTCCATCTTTCTTTTCGCGGCGAGCCGCAGTGCTCCCGGTGGATATAGCAATCTCTTTCCCAATTCCAGCTATATTGTAACAAATTACAAGTCGGCTGTCAATACTTACCGCGCAGAAAGCCGCATTTTATACGAAAATCAAGGCACTTTCTCTGCATCTGTCTCGCGGAACTGATTTTTCCATTGCCGAATTGCCGTGGTCGGCAAATCAATTTGCGTCTCCCATGCGGAACAGATTCGCTCCTCCAGCACATCCAAATTCCCGCCGCGGGGCAGGACGGGCAGATTCGTGTCCTTCGCGATTTCGCTTGCGCGGTTGTCTACCGCCAGAATCAGGCTTCGGCAGCCCATATTCATTGCGTGGATGCCGCCGTGCAGCCGCGTGCCAACGTAGTCAATCCCGCCTGATGCCAAAAGCGCTGTGTAATCTCGCAGATTCGGCTGAATCAGGTGCAAATTCTGCGTCACACGCGCATCCATTTGGCGCAGGCAGGCGTAGTCCTCAACTGCCTGCAGCCACACATACACCTCGCGATAGTGCTTTTGCAGCATGGTCAGCATCTGCTCATCCTGATCCGGGCTGCTGCGGTAGTCCGTCAGCGTTGTCACGACGCGCTCCGCCTTGTGCGTCGGAATCTGCGCGCATTTGTCGTCTGTCAGCCCCCACATTGTCGGACACGCCGTATTCAGCACGTTCGTGATGCCCAGCTTCAGCAGGCGCTGGCGCGTGTATTCGTCGCGCACCGCGTGCAGGTACTGCCCATCCAGCAGCGTTTTTAGAATCCGCTTCGTGTATCCTGTCGGCTCGTCCTGGTATTGATACCATCCCGCGCCCAGCAAAATGACATGCGTGCGCTGAAATTTTTCATGAATCAGGCGGAAATTCAGCAGCTCCCGCTTGTGCAAATCGCCGCAGCGCATCATCACCGCGTCCCGCAGGCGGATATTCCACATCCTTTGGCGGCGCATGTCCGAGGAAAGCAGATTCGTCCCGCAGACAAATGCGTAATCCGCACTGCCGACGTGCTTCATCGACACTTTCGACAGCCTGTCCCGAACCGGCACGGCGACGGACAGCTGCACAGGAAAGCAGTCGTGCAGCACATGCTCGCAGGCGTTGCGGATGATGAAATCTCCCTGATTCGCTGTTGAAATGGTAGGGTCAAAACGCACAATTTTACGGCAGTGCTGCATTTCCTGATCGATCATGCCTTCTTCCTCCATTTGCGCAAGAAACTCCGCCCTTTTTCAAGCATCCAGCGATATTCTGCCGTCCGCCCCAGCGCCAGCGTGTACAGGAGCGCTGTCACCGCCGCGCAGGTGATGCCCTTGATGATAATCCACATCAGCGTATGCCCCATCCGCGCGCACAGCAGCAGCGACAGCGCCATCACCGCGCCGTTGAGCAGCAGCAAGCCTCCCTGCGCCTTGAAATACGCGGCAGCGCTGCGCCCGAAGGTGCGATGGAACAGCACTTTCGGCTCATACCAGAAGATGGTGCAGAGCCGCGCCAGCCCTGTTGCGCCGATGATGCCATAAACATAACATACTTCATTTGCCGAAAAAGACCCAGCGTTTCGCGGTACATCCACACGGGCGCGACGATGGTGCTCAGGTAGAACGTGAACAGCACCGCTGCTACCGTCCCTGTGTCCATCAGGTATTCTTCGCCCACCCAGATGGGGATGAAGTCCTGCACAACCGCGCCGTATGCGGCGACGCAGAAGCCTGTAATCGCCCCGAAGAGGACAATCAGGTTGCGGAACATGGCGTATGACTTTTCCGAATTCTTCTCGGCATTCAGATTTCCCAAGCTGGCGGAAATGCCGGTAATCACGATGGAGACGAACGTCGTCACATACGTCGTCAGCGACGCGTAGTTGGAGTAGTAACCGACGAACACTGTGCCCAGCATGACGGAAATCAGAATGTTGTCCGTGTTGTTGATGAGTATTGTCGCCAGCTTGTAGAGAAACATGGAGCGGATGTTGTCGTTCAGTTCCTGCTTGCGGTGCATCGGCGCACATTTCTGCTTTTTCCGCAGGAAGGGGTACATCTTGTCCGCTAAATGGCTCAGCACCGCGTTCTGCAGGAGGGTGCAGGCGATCTGAATCAGCAAATAGCCAAGATAGCTGCCCCAAATCAGCAGGCACGCGATCTGCGCCGCATACTGCAACACCAGCGCCGCGGCGGAAACCATGTTTTGCAAATATGCCTTCTGGTCAGCCTGAATCAGCGTCGTTTTGTAGATGACCAGATAGGATGCCACGGAGTTCGCCAGGTACAGCACATAGTAGACGATCAGCTGCGCCATCGGCAGCTCACTGCTGATGATGAGCGGCAGGAAGGGAATTACCACCGCGCCCAGCAGCGCTACCGCCAGCGCAATCAGGCGGTAAATGCGACGATAATAGCCCAGCAGGTGCTGGATTTCGCCCGTGTCGCCCCGGTGCAGCGGTACGTACAGGCTGTACACCAGCACGTTGCCCACGCCCAGTTCCGCCAGTGACAGCATGGCCAGAATGTTGCTGTACAGCCCGTTGACACCCGTATAATCCGCGCCCAGCCGGCGCACAAACACCGTTCGCACGGCAAAAGCCAGCAGCAGCGTAACCACCTGCCGTACTGCGCCTACACCGATGTTGCGCGCTGTGTTTTCGCTCCTTGATGCTGTGTTCATGATTCCTCTCCGCCTGTTTCGCCCGTCTGCTCCTGCGCCGCGTCCTCCGGCTGCGGGTTAAACGTCAGGCGCAGTTTTTCCGGCGGCACAGTGCATCGCCACCTGCGCTTCTTCTGGCTGCGCGCATTTGCCTGCTGATCAGGCGCTTCCTCCGCGTCCGGCTGCCACTTGCCCAGCAGCCCCAAAAACAGTATGTTCAGGAAAACGCCCTCCGTGTTGATGCACAGGAAATACAGCAGGAAAACGCCCAGCACATACAGCAGCCGCGCCTTGGCAAATTTGGTGCGGATACCGCGGTACGTCAGCCACAGCCAAACTGCCGGGAGAATCAACCCTGTATCCATGACGAAGGCGGCAAAGCCATTGGAAATGTTCTGCACCCTGTGTTCCAGCAGGATTTCCGCCTTTCGCTCCGAGAAAACGCCCTGTCCCGCAATGGGGGATTCCAGCCCGATTTCAAAGCCGCTGAAGGTGTCGTTCCACCGCGTGTAGAACGAACCGCCGGAATTTCGTCCGACAATCTTGCGTTCCACCACGCCCGTGACGGACTCGATGACAAACAGCAAAATCAGCCCAATGAACGCCGCCATCTTGATGCTGCGCGCCATTTTCCCGCCCTTTTTGCGGAATGCCACCGTCAGCAGCACAACGCCCAGACAAATAAAGCCTGTTGTGGACAGCGTGCTGAGGATGGTGACGATCAGCAGCGCAATTGCCCAGCAGTATTTCTTCTTGCTCATGCCCATGCGCGTTTCGTCGCTCATCAGGAACAGCAGCGCGAAGTTCAGGAAAATCTGGTGGCTGCCCGGCTCGTTGAACATACCCGCGTTGCGGTGGAAAACCGGGATGTTCAGCCAGCCTAAGGTGAAATAAGGCGTCAAGTAAAATCCGTTGACGCTGGAAACTTCGTAGTGCAGCAGCGGCAGCGGCAGCGACAGCAAATCGCCGATGACGAAGGAAATCAGGCTGATGGCCGCCTCTGCCAGCATGACTTTGGTATACAGCCGCATATACGTCCGATACCCGATGCAGCTTTGCAGCACCAGCACATAGCCGATGTTGCAAAGCCAAATGACAATATCGTTGATGTGGATGCCGTTCTGCGGGTTGACGAAGCTCGTCAGCAGCAGCGCCGCCGTCAGCAGCAGCGTCAGGCGTACATTCTGGGCGCTGATTTTCGGATGATGCGCCCGCGTCAGCAGCAGAATCGACGCAATCAGCATGGCTGCCATCAGCGGCATCCGCAGCACCTGAAAATACAGCGAACCCATGCCCAGCACGCCAATCAGCACGCAGAGTGCATCCACATGGTTCTTTGTGATTCGGATTTTCATCGTGCAATCTCCGTATAAATCTGATGCAGTATCTCCAGATTCTTCTGCGCATCATGCGTTTTTCCAGCGTGTTCTCGCCCGGCGCGCGCCATCTGCGCCGCTTTTTCCGGATGCGCGAACATCTCGCAGATATCATGCGCCAGCAAATGCGGGTCGTCTGCCGGATAAATCAGCCCTTCCACGCGGTGCGTCATCAGGCAGCGCACGCCGCCGACATCCGACGCAATGCACGGTACGCCAAGCAGCATCGCCTCGCCCAGCGAATTGGGGGAGTTTTCAATGCTCGACGGCAGCACAAACACCTGACTTTTTAGATACCGCTCCTTCATTTGCTGTGCATTCAGGCTGCCGGTAAAAACAACATGACCGTAGAGGTCATTCTCGCGCAGCAGACGGTGGATGTACCGTTCATAGGCATTGCGTGCAAGCGGCGGAATGCGCCCATAGTCCTTGCGCCCCACATAGAGCTTGACATCGGGATAGCGCTTGCGGACAATCGCCAGCGCCTGCAATAGCAGATGCAGCCCCTTGAGCGGCACATGCGCCTGACTGCAGAAGATGCTGTGCGGCTCGCAGCTGTCCAGCGACCATTCGCCGGTGTAGAACTCGTCCCGCAGCGTTTCGTTGTTGAAATGATAGGCCGCCTGCGGGGCAAGCTCCGCCATGCAGGCGGCATCCCAGTCGGTGCGCCCGATAACGTGCTGCACCCTGCGCAGGGCTTCCTGTTCATACTGCCCGACGCGGCGGTAGATTGCTTCCTGCCGGATGATATTGCCCTTCACCAAGTCCTTCAGCGTGTGCCCGTGGCAGACGTGTTCCGGCAGATAAGCGCGATAATGCTCCGCGTATATGGACAGAAGCCCCTGAATGGAAATTACAATCCGCTCGCGCATCCCCATGTGTTCCGCCGCATCAACCATGGCCAGCGTGTGCTGATTTTCCGTGCCCCAGAGGTGAATGACATTCGGCTGCTCTTTACGCAGAATATCCTCCAGCTGCCGGGTGTAGGCTTCGCCGCACCGCTGCGTAGGGCGTGTGGGGTTGACAAGCCCGTAATAGCGGTAGCCGTCCACTTCGCCCGTCAGCGCTTTCGGCGCGTCAAACACATACGTCAGCGCCACATCCGGCAGCTGCGTCAGCCGCCGCGACAGCCCGACCAGCCAGCCCACGATATACACCGGGGGAAGCGATTCTTTTTCCGCAATGGCAGGGAGGATAATATTCCCCATCCACATGACCTTCACGCTTCAGCCCCTCCTTTCACTTTGCGCTGTGCGGCATGGTTATTCCACCGCGCCCCGCGTCAGAAAATCCCGCAGCTTTTCCCGCTCCTGCGCCTGCGATTGGCAGTAGCGCGCAATGTTGCGCACATAGCGGTCATGCACGGCTTCATCCAGCAGCCTTTCCGGCGCAAAATCCGCCATGCTGGATACCGTTTTGCCCAATTCGTTTGCTTCCACCATTTGCAGCGTCCCGCAGCGGCTGCCCACAATCGGCACGCCCCGGAAGAGAATATCGAATACAACGCCGCTGCTGTGCAGGGAGTAATTCTCCGAATAGTTTAGGATGCAGTAACGGCATTGGCGAATCGCCTCGTCATACACCGCTTCGGACAGGTATTCCAGCCGCAGCTCGATGTTCTTTGCGCCCGCGCAGACTGCCCGCAGTTCCGTTTCCAGCGGCGCTTCCTGCACCCGACCCGCAATCAACACCCGATACGGCGTGTTCCGCAGCTGTTTTGCCGCCTCAACGACGCCCTTGTCCGACGTAATCAGCCCGACCATGCCGAAATCATAGCGCTTCTGCGCATACGGCACAGGCGGCTGCATCGTTCCTGTGCTGATGTAATCGGACACGACGCACATCGGCCGCCCGTACGCCGCGCCAATGGCTGCATTGGGGCAGATAACGCCGCTGATTTTCCGCCTGCACAGCGCATACAGCCCCCGTTTCAGCAGCAAATTGACACCGTCGGCGCTGTACTGGATGGTGTAGACCCGCGTTTCTTTCTTCTTGAACAGTGCAAGCCCCAGATACGCTGTTGCGACGGCGCTGCACTGGAGGACAATCACGTCATCCTGCGCTTCCCGCAGCAGCGCGCGCACGTTCTGGAACACGGCGCGTTTGTTGCGCGCCGCCGAACTGCCCACGATGTAATCATGCGGCAGACGAATCAGCTTGTTCCCGAAGCGGTCGCCGTACACCGGCCCGCCCGCAATGCGCACATCCATCTCCGCGCCGAACAGGTCAAGATAATTCTGCGCGACGGTGAAATAATGCCCAGCGGCAATGCCGTCCGTGCTGGTGCTCCGTACATCTGCCACAATCAGCCGCATGATGGTTCGTTCCTTTCGCCGCTTTTCTGCATCGCCTTGCTGTAAATCGCCATCAGCTGACGATAATTTGCTTCCGCCGTGAAATTCTCCTGATACGTTTTCAGCGCGCCTTCGCTGACGGATTCCGCGTGCTGCAGCCGGTTGAGCGTCTGCGCCAGCTGCTCCGCCGAGTCCGCCGGAAACTTGAAGCCCGTCACGCCGTCCGAAATCAGGGAACCCGCGTTGCCTAAATCCGAGCAAATCACCGGCGTGGCGGCGCTGAAGGCTTCCACAATCGTCATTGGGAAGCCTTCGTACCACTGCGTTGGCAGAATCAGCGCCTTGGACTGCCCCATCAGCGCCCGTGCCGCCGAATTTGGCACAAAGCCGCGCAGCTCCGCCTGCTTCAGCTTTTCCCGCGTCAGATATTCGCGGCACCATGCTTCCTCCGGCCCTGTACCGCAGATGATTAGCTTCATGCCCCCGCCTGAACGCTCGTAGCGCGCCCACGCTTCCAGCAGCAGCCGAATGCCCTTGAGCGCATCCAGCCGACCGATGTACACCACCTGATTTTCGCGCGCCGCGTATGGCACAATCGTCTCCGACGGTTCCACAAAGTTCGGCTTTACGGACACGTTTTCCGGCGGAATCTGCTTAAGCGCCAGCAGCTTCTGCCGGTTGAAGTCCGTCAGGGTGATGTAATGCAGGCGGCTGTACGTTTTGAGGGCACGGTGCAAACGTGTGCTGAGCACGCAGAGCACCGTCTGCAGGCGGCTGCCGCGGTAGCAGCGGTGCTTCACCGCGCAGTGCAGCCCCTTTTTCGTGCAGTCCTCGCAGATATGGCCGTCGCGGTAGAAAAGCGCGTTCGGGCAGAGCAGACGGAAGTTGTGCACCGTCTGCACCACGGGAACGCCCTCGCGCAATGCCGCGTAATACACTGCCGGGCCAATCAGCGGCAGCGTGTTGTGCACATGCACCAGCGAAATCCGGTTTTCGCGGATGCTCCGCCGAACCTCGCGGTATGTACGGATGCTGAAAAACATCCCCAGCGCACTGCGGATTTTCTCCAGCGCTCCCATGCGCGAAATTTCCTCGTTCCGCCGCGCATACAGCGCCGCAGCGTGACCGTGCGTTTCCAGCAGGTGCTTCTCGTTCGCCACAACGACATCCTCGCCGCCGGGAACCTGATAATAGTCGTGTACCAGCAGTACAGCGGGCTGTTTTGTCGCTTGCTGCATTTACTTTCTCCTGATGGTCGCGTTCCAGATGAATTTCAGGTTCGTGCTCCAGTAGCGCTGGAATAGCCGCTTCGGGTCTTGCATCAGGCGATAGAGCCATTCCAGGCTGTGCTTCTGCATCCATAACGGGGCGCGCCTCACGTTGCCCGAAAAGAAATCAAAGCCCGCGCCAACGCCAATCATCACCCCATGCACACGCCCTTGGTGCGCCGCCATCCAGCGCTCCTGCTTCGGCGCCCCCAGTCCGACCCACACAAAATCCGGCTGCGCCTGATTGATGCGCGCCACGGCAAGCGCATCTTCCTCCGGTGTCAGTTCGCGGAAGGGCGGCGCGTCTGTGCCCGCAATTACCAGCCCCGGATACTCCTTCTGCAGGCGCGCGATCATTTTCTCCTGCACTTCCTGCGTGCTGCCGTAGAAATAATGCCGCCAGCCGTGTGCCGTGGACTGCCGAAAGACCTCCATCATCAGGTCAGGCCCGGTTGTCCGCTGAATCTGCGGATACCCGCGCCGCCGCGCCTCCTGCGCCAGCGGATTGCCATCTGGAATCGCCATCAGACCGCCGTTCTGCACGGCACGGTAGTCCGCGTCCTCGTAACTGACGACGGTTGTATGTACATTCGATACGCAGATGTAATCTCCCTGCAATTGATGAATATTCTGCGCCAAATATTTCAGCAGCCAATTCATGTTGATGACTGCAATATTGACCCCTAAAATCGGACAGACCGGAATTTCACGCTTGTCCACTTTGCGGCAGTACTGCGCTGCTCCTTCGTGCGCCGTGGCAAACACCCCTTTCCCCGCTTCCCCAGCAAGAAACCTTGATACTATTTCCAGATTCATCTGCGCCATCTGCTTGCGCCTTTTCCCTTCTGGCGTCCGCTCATTCCACTTAGCG
>OKTC01000883.1_pt1 | contig 10386 bp, 9 predicted proteins | sample 1606181 | NCBI WGS metagenome assembly OKTC01 (sample SAMEA3879529, study PRJEB24766) | human gut metagenome | biome: human-associated habitat; feature: feces | place: USA | collected 1985/1987 | reverse complement strand
CTTTGCCAGTACAGGGTTGTTGTGGTCCACTTTCAACTTGCCGGTGTCCAGACGGTGGATTGCCTTTCTGTCTTCTTCCGTTAATTCGAAATCGAAAATTTCGAAATTCTCTTTCATTCGTTCTTTGTGCACACTCTTCGGTATGGCGATGATACCTTCGTCCGTTAAAAATTTCAGAGCAATTTGTGCATTACTCTTACCGTATTTAGCCCCGATACCCCGTAAGGTTTCATCCTTGAAAAGATTGTCCGCACCTTGGGCGAGCGGTCCCCATGCCATGAGACGTGTACCGTAAGGCGCAATCGTTTCCCGCATGGCAGTCTGTTGGGCAAACACGTGCGCTTCCACTTGCAGGACAGCCGGTTTCACTTCCATGTTCTCGGCCAAGTCCACGAAGCGGGCTCCGTAGAAATTACTCAACCCGATAGCACGTACTTTACCTTCCTGATAGGCTTTTTGCATGGCCCTGTACGTTCCGTAATAATCGCCGAAAGGCTGGTGAACAAGCAGCAGGTCTATATAGTCAGTACGGAGTTTGCGCAACGACTCGTCTATGCTGCGTGCCGCTTTCTCTTCACCTGCATTGGAAATCCACACCTTGGTGGTGATAAACAGTTCCTCGCGTGGCACGCCGAGGCGGACAATGGCGTTGCCCACGCCTTCCTCGTTGTAATAAGCCTGCGCCGTGTCTATCAGGCGGTAGCCGGTGTGTATGGCGTCTGTTACGCAACGTTCGCACTCTTTCGGGCTTACTTGGAATACTCCGTAGCCCAATGTTGGCATTTCGATACCGTTGTTCAATGTGATTGTTTTCATGTCAGTCATGTATTTTATGGGTTCCTATGCTTTTAACGGTTGGCAAATCCATATCGTCATAGATGGGGCTGCGACCTGTATCCAGTGCGGCGATGGACTGCAACTCTTCTCCGGTCAGGGTAAAATCGAAAATATCGAGGTTTTCCGCCATTCGTTCTTTCCGCACGCTCTTGGGGATAACGACCACGTTACGCTGGTTGAGCCAGCGCAAGATGACCTGCCCCGTGCTTTTGCCATGCTTCCGTGCGATTTCTTTCAGTACCGGATGGTTGAAAATATCGTTCTTGCCTTCGGCAAACGGTGCCCACGCCTCATGCTGGATGGCCTCTTTCTGCAAGAACGCATTGGCAGCCTGCTGCTGGAAAAACGGATGCGTTTCTATTTGATTGACGGCAGGCTTCACCTCATTGTGCAGGAAAAGGTCTTGCAGGCGTTCATTGGAGAAACTGGTTACTCCGATGGCGCGGATACGCCCCTCCTTGTATAGCCGCTCGCAGGCTCTCCAAGCAGCGTAATAGTTACCGTAGGGCTTGTGCAGCAGATAAAGGTCAAGATAGTCCGAGTTTTTTCATCGAGAGGTCAAAAGCCCGGAGGGCATTATCGTATTCGTAGTCTTGTACCCACAGTTTGGTGGTAACGAACAAGTCCTCTCGCTTCAGTCCGCTGTGGCGGATGGCATTGCCTACCTGTTCTTCATTGAAATAAGCAGCCGCCGTGTCTATCAGGCGGTAGCCCGTTTCGAGGGCGTCGCTTACAGCACGTTCCGTTTCGTTTTCGGGGATTTGAAACACGCCGAAACCGATGGCCGGCATCATCACCCCGTTGTTCAGTCTTACTTCTTTCATAGTCCGTATCTCCTTTCAATCCTCTTTCTTTTTCCAGTTGCTCCCGAAATCACCTTGTACGGTCTCCACATGTCCGCGATGGCCGTGCACCGGACAGGCGTTCAAGGCCGCCTCCAGCATTCGGAACTCCTCGTCGGTCAGTTCCACATTTGCCGCGCCGAGGTTTTCAAGGATGCGCTCTTGATTCTTCGAGCCGGGAATAGGCACGACATTGGGATATTTGTGGAGCATCCATGCCAGTGAAATCTGGGCGGGCGTGGCGCCTTTCTTGTCTGCATATTCATGGAGGATGTCCAATATGGGCAGGTTTGCTTCGATATTCTCTTTTTTCAGCTGGGGAACGAAATTCCGTACATCGTCCACGGCTTCAAACTGCGTGTCGGCATGGATCTTTCCCGAAAGAAACCCGCTGGCTATTGGGGAGAACGGCACGACGCCGATACCGTGTTCCATGCAATAAGGGAATATCTCCTTTTCACAGTCGCGCTCCAACATGGAATAGAGATTCTGCACGGCGGCGACAGGCGTGATGGCATGTGCCTTGGCCAATGTCTCGACACCTACCTGTGACAGTCCCCACGCACGGATAACTCCTTTCTTGATGAGCCCTCCCATGGCTTCGGCCACCTCTTCAAGGGGAATCTCCGCGTTGATGCGATGCAGGTAATAAAGGTCGATATAGTCCGTATTCAGGTTGGCCAGTGATTTCTCCAAATGCGTGCGTACTGCTTCGCAGACGCTTTTCCCGCCGCACAGCTCTTCGGAGTAGATGAACAGTTTGGTAGCCAGCACGACATCTTTGCGGAAACCGGAGATTGCTTTTCCTACCAACTGCTCGTTATGCCCCGGATAGAACATGACATCGCCATACACCTCTGCCGTATCGAAGAACGTGCAGCCCGTTTCATACGCTTTCCGTATTGCGTCGAGAGCGTACCCCTCTTCGGGTACTTTGCCATAGCCGTGGGAGAATCCCATGCAGCCCATTCCTATTTCGGAAACTTCGAGATTTCCAATCAATCTTTTCTTCATTGCGTTCTCAATTTTAAATTATACCGCAAAATTACAGTAAAACAGACATATATGGCCGTGGCGGCAATAGCCATGGCATCGTGCTCGCAGGACGAGACGATCGGTATCAACGAGGGCAAGGGCATCGGCTTCCGCACATCGGCGGACAACCTCACGCGCGGTGCCGAAATCACGACCAACAACATTGAGGAGTTTAACGTGTCGGCATTCGACCCGACAGGGGCGACGTATTTCAAGGAAGCGAAGTTCACGGGAAAGCAGGGCGAGGCTTACATTTCCGACCCGCTCTACTACTGGCCGGGCGATGACACCCAACTGACGTTCCGTGCCTATGCCCCGACAACCGGGATCAGCGGTACAATGACACTCGCTTTGGACGATAACAACAACACGCTGACCAGTTTTTCGCCGAAAGATAACATCGCAGAACAAGTAGACCTTATCTACGCCACCGCTACCGGCAAGAAATCAACGAACGAGGCAAACGGCGTGAAGCTCGACTTCAAGCACATGCTCTCGCAGATTGAAATCAAGGCAAAGAACGACAACAAGGGCTATGTCTACAAGGTCAAGGGCGTGAAGATTGCCTATATCAAGAAGCAGGGCAACCTCAACTTCGACAAGGCGGTATCAGAAACAGCTACAGAAAAGGAAAACGCATGGTCGAACCTTTCCGATGATAAAGCCATCTATACGGTACAGTACGATACTGAGATCACGTTGGGTGAGGAAGCTGTAACCATTATGGATAAGGAAAATTCAAAGGCCAACGGCAACGCCATGCTGATTCCGCAGCAACTGACCGCATGGGACGGTACGGCGGGCAATACCAACAGCGGCGCATACCTCGCCGTGCTGGTGAATGTTGAGACCAAGGACGGTGCGCAGGTTCATCCCAAAAAAGACGACGGCACCGAGGAGTATGCGTGGGTAGCTGTGGGCATCGGCACGAAGTGGGAGATGGGCAACAAGTACATCTATACGCTCGACTTCTCCGAGGGTGCGGGAAAGCCCGAACCTGACCCGGAAAATCCCGAACCGAACGAACCGGTTGATCCGATCCTCGGCGGCCCGATTAAGTTCACGGTCGAAGTGGCAAAGTGGATAGATAAAGATCAGACCCCCGACCTGTCTTGGGATGCGGATAAGGATGACACAGACGATTAACGACTTTTTGTCCGTTACCCTATCGTAGACGGACTGACACACAGGCCGGGCGGGGTTGAATGTCCCCTCCCGGTCACGAAGACTTCCCGCAGCGGGAGGCAAAGAGAAACAAATAAAGATACAGCAATATGAGGAAACGAATGAAAGAACTGCCATTTGCCGGAATGCTCCGCCGGGTGGCGGTGTTCGCGGCAGCAGGTGCGCTGCTGGTATCCTGCACGAAGGAGTACGACGGCTTCCCCTCTGCGGGGAATGAGCTGCGATTCAGTGTCTCGCAGCAGGGAGAGGCGGACGCTGAACGTGCGATGACACGCGCCACGCCCGTCACCGAAAATAAGTTTCACGACGCTTTCGGCGTGTTCGGCTATTCCCATCTCGGTGAAGAGAATTGGACGGATGTAGCCCCTAAGTTTATGTTCAACATCGAAGCCTCGACAGAGGACGGGACGAACTATACCACCAAGGACACCTATTTCGTGCCGGGCAAAGGGCAGAACGTGACTTTCCTCGCCTATGCGCCCTACGGGGCTGAAGGGCTGACCCTGCCCGAACGGGGTACAATCGGCGCACCGAATTATGAGTATGAAGTGCCGCAAGACGTGGCGCAGCAGTCCGACCTGTGCTTCGCCGTACCCGCCACCCTCAAGGGGGGTACGGAAGACGGCACGGTGAACTTGGCATTCCACCACGCGCTGACCGCCGTGAGCTTTGTCGGGAGTAAGGGGATGGCATATGCAAAATTTTCCCGCATCGCGCTGAAAGGGTTGTATGGCAAGGCGGTGTATCAATCCGACGGTACGGGAACAGTTCAGTGGACAGACTATAGCGAGCCGAACAGCACCTATTCGCTTTCGCTGGACCCGAACGTCACAATCTCTGCGAATGGAAAAGAAGACAAGCCCATCACGACCGAGGCGCAGACCTTCATGCTGCTGCCGCAGGATTTGGCAAATGCCGAACTTGAAGTGACTTTCAAGGACCAGCAGTTTGAGTGGCATACCTTGACCGCCTCCCTCTCGGACAGGGAGGCATGGCAACCGGGCGAGCATGTGACGTACACGATAAAAATCGTCGAAGACAGACTGATAATAGAATCCGTGGATGTCACAGCTTGGAATAAGCATAAAGAAGTTGACGAAGAGGGCGAACCTGCCTACTTGCCGGAGCGGTTGAAAATAGGCGACTATTTCTATTCGGACGGTACTTATTCCGACGGCGGGCTGCGTTGGATCAAAGAGGACGGCGAGTATGTGATTGCCAGTCCGAAACCCACGCCGGTTGCAAGCAAGACCGTGGTAGGCATCGTGTACGCCACTTTCAGAGACCACCCTGACCGTTTCGGCAAGGCGGAACGGGATACCTTATTGCGGCAGTACGGGCGCGAACCGCGCGGGCTGGTGGTGGCGGTGAAAAACGCATCTTCCGTCAAGTGGTACAATGACGATGAATCCCCTGAAAGCGGGCTGCCAAAAACCAACAGACCGTCCCTTTGCTACAAGGATATAAGCGGGCTGGCCAACAGCCGACACATCGAGGATACACACGGTTTCAGCGACTACCCCGCATTCAAGGAAGCCACCGAGCACCAATACGGCGCCTTGACTAAGGATGCGAAGACAACGGGCTGGTATCTGCCCGCCGCCGGACAGTTGTGGGATGTGTTCCAGAACTTGGGAAACATCAAGAGTCTGGCGGATGAAAGTCTGCAAACCTCGGAACAGTTTGTCGGCAACGACGCAATCTCGATTTCGGTTGAGGAAAAGGCACGCCTGAACAGTTGGCTGTCGGGAATTGAGGATGCAGACATCTTCAATCCGGAAAACGACGATAAGGCTATATGGACATCTTCGGAAAGCAATGCAGGCTATGCTATTTCATGGGATTTAGAAAACAAAAATTCTACGAAGATATTATATTTCCATCAAAAGGGATTATCCGCACAATATGTCCGCCCCGTCCTCGCCTTCTGAGCGGGCGCAAAGTATGAACATCAAGAAATAACATAAAACGATGAAAACAGACAAGCGATATACAACCGATAAGAAAGCGGCACGGTGCGGCATAGCCGGGACGCTGCTCGCCGCATTGCTGCTCGCCTTCTCGTGCAGCCAAGAGGATATGTTGGATAACGGTGCTTACCCTGCCGACGGCACACGCCTTGTCGTCACCGTGACGGACGGTGGCTACCAGTCGTCCGGAGAGCCGCAGACACGCGCCGTGGAAAAAGGCTATGCCACCGAGTTTACCGAAGGGGATGCTGCCGGATTGTTTGCCGTCAATGCCGAGGGAAGAATCTGGATACAGAACATAAAAGTGACAGCAGAGAAGAACGACGACGGTACAGTCACATGGGACGTACAGGGGCAAACGCTCATGCACACCCCGGAAACGAAGTATTTCCTGTATTACCCCTTTCAGAATGACGCACATAACAAGGTCGATGTCTATGCGGAGACAGCAGAGGACTTTTTCAAGCCGCTCATCGACGAGTGGAAGCCGAAAGAAGACCAGAGCAGATATGCCGACTATACGGCGAGCGACCTCATGGTGGCGAAAGGCGTGGTGGAGACAGTCGATAAGGAAGCGCATTCTGTCGCGGTGAATTTCACCATGAAGCACTGCATGGCGCTGGCGGTCATAGAGATGCCCGGCACGCTCTACCACATCACGAGCTACAATTCCAAAACGACGAAGTGCGACTTCTATTTCTTGGACGGTGTGGAGGCACAATTCGAGGGGAATGACCAACCTTACCGTCCCGAAGACCACCCCGTAGGCGAAGGCAGTGCCGACTACCACTACCGCCTCCGCTACATCGTCCGCCCGGATAAGGGCTATACGCAAAACGGCGAGTATATGGACAAGGCCGACGAGGTGGTACACAACTACGAGGTGGCAATCTGCGCGGATGACCTGAAAGCGGGCTGTTACACTCTCTGCAAGGTGGACGGCGGGCTGAAGGAGGTAGAGGGAGACTACCACTATCTCGAAATCGTGCGCATCGGCGACCTGTTCTGTCCGACCGCAAACCTCTCGGATTGGTATCTCGTGCCTCACGAGGTAGAAGAGCTTGCCGATGACGACGAACCTTCCGGTATCGTGTTCCAGACCGACAAACGCCGCTTCGGTTCTGCCGAGACGGATTTCTTCGGGGGACGGGAAGCCATGCACAGGCTGGTCGTATCTGTAAAGAAAGCAGAGAGTGCTATATGGTCTAACAATCAGAATGAAACGGGACTGGCTGACTGCACGACGCTGGAGGACTGTTACAACAATATTAGCGGTTTCTATAATCACACCTATATCAAGGAGAATTACAATGGTTTCGATAATTTCCCCGCTTTCAAGGCGGCGGACGAGCACGGGAAAACCTGCCCCATACCCATCGGCAATAAGACTACGGGCTGGTACCTGCCTGCGGCCGGACAGGTGTGGGATATTTATCAGAATCTGGGCGATTGTCAACAAATGGCAGAAACGGAGTGGCAGACTTCACAAGTTGATATAGCAGATGAGCATGATTTTAGGCAGGTAAACCTTCTTACTACACTGAACAAGTGGATGGAAAAAATTCCCTCGGAGGGGAAAGATGAATTTTCGTACGGTTATCATCGGACTTCATCGGAATATAATACTAACAAGAGCGCACATTATGTTTTGAGCAGTAATTACATAACATTTATGACCAGCGATAAGACACTCGATAATCATATTGTACGCCCCGTTCTTGCCTTCTGACGGGACCCCGAAACCATACAGCCAGATGGCGGCCATCGGAAACATGGTCGCCGTTTTTTTATGAAACGGAAACGGGCTGAAGCATGGACAGGTGTATATTGATACAAGCGATTTTCCCTCCCCTTATTTCGCATCATTCGCCCCGTCCCGGCACTCCGTTTCTTTCCGGATGCGCCGCCTTTCTTCTTTATCCGTTCGCTCCGTTATGGTTAATGAATATCCGTTTCCGTGCCATTCTCTCCTTGATGAACCATGCAAGACAGGCGTGCCTTTGCGTTCGTTTCCACGGTATGTACGGAAAATCCCGATGCCGGGATAAACAACCTGACGAAAACACCCTGTATCTTCCGCATTTTTTGTATTTTTGCTCCCGATTTACAGGTAGATATGGAACAAACGGCAAATTCGGTGCAAAGCATGACCTTTGAGCAGTTGGCTCAAAATATCATGACCGTTGACGATTCGATGCGGGGATTGGCGGTCAAGACCATCAATCAGGCAATCACGTTGCGGAATTGGATCATCGGGTGTTATATCGTTGAATACGAACAGAACGGCAGCGACAGGGCCAAATACGGCGACAGGCTGCTGAAAAGTCTGGAACAGCATATCGGGCAGAAAGGGTTGAATGTCACTCTTTTCCAGCTCTCTCGACTGTTTTACAGGGATTATCCCCATGTCGGTACGCTGGTTTCCGCGAATTATGCGACACCGTCGCATAATTCTCCGGCAACGGCAATTTGTGCGACACTGTCGCACAAATTGTGTCGGCTTCATAGTCCTGCCGTTGGCGGGAAGTATGCGGACAAGCTGCCCGAAGCATTCGGTACACCGGCGGAAAAGCTGGTTTCGGCGCTTTCCTTTTCGCATATCCGGGAATTGCTCACGGTGGACGACCCGCTGGTACGCTTTTTCTACGAAACGGAATGTATCCGGGGGACGTGGAGCGTGCGCGAACTGCGCCGCCAGATTGTCTCCAATCTCCATGTCCGCGTCGGGCTGTCGGAGGATAAGATGAAAGCGATGATGCTTGCAGACAGCCGGGCGGAGCGGCATACCCCGCTTCTTCAGATACGCGACCCCTATACGTTTGAGTTTCTCGGTCTCCAAGCCAAGGATGTCCTTACGGAAAGCGACATAGAGGAAGCCTTGATTGCGCATTTGCAGGAGTTCCTGCTGGAATTGGGGAAAGGCTTCTGTTTCGAGGCGCGTCAGAAACGCATCGTCATAGACGGGGAGTATTATTTTGCAGACCTCGTTTTCTACAACCGGTTGCTTCACTGCAACGTCATTGTGGAGTTGAAAAACGACGAGTTCCGCCACGAACACATAGGACAGTTGAATGCCTATGTCAGCTATTATGCCGAGCATGAAATGCAGCCAGGCGACAACCCTCCGGTGGGAATCCTGCTTTGCACCCGCAAGGGAAAGAAGATGGTGGAATACGCCCTCGGCAACATGGATAACCGGCTTTTCGTATCGACCTATCAGTTGCAGTTGCCGGATCGCCGGCAGTTGGAACAGTTCTTGATGGACGAATGCCGTAAACAGTCCCCGGAGGTATAAAATATCCGTTGTACATAAAAAAGCGTGTATCTCACTCCGCCTGCCATATTGTGCTTGCCCTCATAAGGCGTGCTTTGTAAGGTGCATATAGCAACCCCAAGGCTGGGGAGGACGCAGGGACTTGTGTTTCAAAAGAATATCGCAATTTCCAAACGGCATTGCTGCATGAAATTTCCAAATATGCAGAAGCGGTGAATGCGGTCGTCGTGTCCGAGAATAAGGGACATTACTTTACAAGTTGCTTTATTGAACGTAACGGTAAATTCGTATACATACACCATTTTTCGAATATGCGGATGAATGATATGGTAAAGATAGAACTTGATTCGTTCCTGATACGGACCGCCCGGCACGCAAAGGATTATACCGGTGGTATCAATCAATATTGCGATATGTCACAGCTACAGTCAATGATTGACAAACTGTTGTCTTAATGTAATGTATAAGAATGTGAGGTGGCTTCACTTCAACGCCACCTCACACTCGTTTCCGTTATCGGTGCAGACCGCTGATGTAGCTTTCCTCTTGCACTTCGGCCTGGTATTCTTCCATACCCTCCAGCTTTTCGTTTACCTTTTGCAGGTTATCGTCCAGTGTTGTATCGTGATCGAAAGGAAAGCTGTGTTGCACGGCAAGGTCGGTATTGGTAAAAGCATTCCTCGTTCTGGAAGTATAAAATGAGCTTGTTCCCCCTTATGTTGGTTCTATATAAAATCGTTCAGTTATATAGGACTGTTTTTTACTTTTATAGTGTTTGTTGTAACATCGAACAATATCCGGCTGTTTTGAAAAAGCCGCTCTATACAGCCGCTCTGACGCATTTTCTCCGTCGTCATACATAATAGTCGTGGAGAATCGATAAGAGCTATTGCATCAGTGAGTGACAAGGCTATGTCCAGTTCGTGAGTAGAGAATAGGATACACTTTCCTTCATCGTGGGCGAGCCGTGCAAGGAGTGTGCATAGCTCGTAACGGTTGGGCATATCAAGAAATGAGGTCGGTTCGTCCAGCAGGATAATGGGAGTGGATTGTGCCAATGCACGGGCGATCATCACACGCTGGCATTCGCCATCCGACATCTTATCCATCGTGCGGTTTGCGTAAGCCTCCATTCCTACAGAGACGAGCGATTGCATGACTATCTCCTTATCCGCCTCCTGCATCCTGCCTATCCAGTTGGTATAAGGAGCACGGCCTATGGCTACGACATCCTTGCACCGCA
>OKTC01000864.1_pt1 | contig 10590 bp, 10 predicted proteins | sample 1606181 | NCBI WGS metagenome assembly OKTC01 (sample SAMEA3879529, study PRJEB24766) | human gut metagenome | biome: human-associated habitat; feature: feces | place: USA | collected 1985/1987 | reverse complement strand
CCAAATTTTCTTGCAGCAAGTCCTATTTGGGGCTTGACTTTTTATTTGCAGGCTTGTATGAATTGCGTTTTCAGTATTCAGCTTTTCGGAGGTCAGGGCGGCCTTTTGCTTATTCAGTTCTATTTCTTCTTCGGAGTGCCCCTGTTCCGCTTCTTCCATCAGTGTTGCAAGTTGGAGTTCGAGGTCGCGGATCGCAGCCAGATTTTCCTCGTATTTTTTCTGACCGCCAACAAGGTCAGAGATGAATTGGTATTTTCTTGCATCCCTGAAAGCCTCCAGCCTTTTGCTATGCTCCGTAACGCTGTCCCGGAATTCCTGTATATCCCCGTACCTGTTGAAAACCGTCAGAATGGTAGCGATGGATTTCTCCATGTTCTGTCCGGGTATTCCCTTTAAGGGATTCAGCTCATCGGTATTTCCCTTACCATAAATCCGGAAGAAACTGCTTAGTACTGTGCGGAAGGATACCCCTTCATATTCCATGCCGTACTGGTTCCTCAGCCAGGAGATAAACTCTTCCTTGGTGTATTTTGCACCGGTCAGGTTATAGCCTTTATCGCAGAAAAAGACAGTATCGCCGTCGCTGGTATTTCTGGCGAAGTAATGCCTGACACCTTTAAATTCGAAGGCAAAGAAAACGGTGTGATGCCCTTCGTGTCTGACGCCATCGCTTTTGATATATGTATCCCCTCCAAACGCAAAATCAATGGCCAGCAAAGAGGAGGACTTACCGATGGACATTGCGCCGTCTTCTTCTCCTAGCACAACATTGAGACCCCCATGAAATGTTGTCAGGCGTCGCTCCTGACCATGATCCATAAAAGCCGGAGATTTCATCTCGACAAGCATATAAACACCTCGCCGTTCTCATTCAGATCTGCAGCGCGCAGAGCATACAGACAATCCATAACCGATATGAAATCCGTTGAATCTTCAAGATGCGGTCGGATTCGATCATACAGGTCTTTCAGCATAACCGGAGCATCCTTTAGCTCGTTTAGCACCAAGGGAACAAGATAGAGGGTGCTGTTCTTATAGGAATACAGTTTATTTGGTAATTGCATCGAATACCTCGCATTTCGCAATGAAGAAGGCCACTACGATCTGGCAGTACACTTCTTCCTGCAGACTGATTTTATGCACCTTCTCTGTTATTGTTTCGAATATTTCCAGATGATTCTTTCCCGCCTTTTTAAGCCGTTTGTAAATGGCTTTCATCTGATCCTGGACAGCATCATAGTCAATTTCTCCGCGCTTGTCAGCATTGGTTATGATCTTTTTCAACGTTACATAATACGTGTCCACATAAGTTTTCACCGTTCTGTACAGCGCAAAATATGTGGCGGGGTCGATTTTGTCACGGATTTCCTTCGGATCAAGTGATGCATCGAGCAGGTCTTTCTCACCAAGCTTTTTTACTTTTCTGATAACGCCAATGATTCCCTTTTCCAGAGGCATTGGCTCCAGCAGCAGGGAACTTTGGTTCGATGCAATCAGGATCTTTTTGATGCGGCCGAGGTCTCTTGCCAGAGCCGGATTTAAGTCCATTGAGTACGTCGCATGACATTGAGGGCAGAACGCGAGGAGATTATCAACCTTTAAAGGTTTGGATCTGTCGATTATGCCAACTTCATAGACATACCTGAGGTCACCGTCGCCAGCCACTTTTAGCGTTCTTCCGCAGCCGGGCATTGGGCAGGTATTCCCGGTTTCCTCCCGGAGATAATCACCATATTTGTTTTTCAGCTCAAGTGCCTGTTCCCGAAGCTTCTGCATTTCAAGCTCGGTGCTTGGAACAATACCGGCTGCCCGACGGATTATGTCGATAAAACAGTCGGCCAGCTTCTGGGCTACATTATCAACAGTAACTGTATTGTCGTAGCCTGCATAATCACGGGCAAGAAGAGCAATTACAGCATGTTCGCGTGTCTGCAGGGATTCGACGAACATCTCAGGAGAAAGCCTGTAAACAATGCTCTGGGCAAATTTCAGTGACAGTCCACGCTTGGCATACGAGCGCAAAGTACTTTCTTTTGTCAGTTTTGTAGATGGATCTTTTGTCGTGCCCCATTCTGATTCGGGTACAGTAGTGATCATTGCAACCAGATCTCTGAAAAAGTACGGGACATCTGCGCCATTAGATATCCTGTTTTTCATCAGCGAGAAGAATTCTTTGAACTCCATCGGCACGAATGTCCTTTCCATGAATTTGTACCACGATGTACCACAGTGTACCAAACCGTCCCCATTCCAGAATTCTCGTTTTATATACTGGTGCTGGCGTTCAGGAAGAACGTCCGGCAGACGAATGGAAACACGCTGTTATTATACCAGATCGATGTCCAAGAGTCAAACATCAAGTTCGCGTTTTGGACATTATTTGGCTGTAAAAGCAAAAAATAACGCGAAAAAGCCGGCTGTTCATCTAATCGTCAAGCCTCTGTCACCAGCACTGTTCATTCAGTCGGCGGTATGAACAGCAAAATCGCTGTTGGGTGACAGGTTGTATGGCACAAAAAGGATCAGCAAGGCGATTGGCTGGTTTCTTTCAGAAACAATGGGAGGTCAATCTTCATGACAGAATTCGAACAGGAAAATCTGCTCATCAATATCCAGAATACCGCCATGACTGTGGCAAAGCAGCTCGGCTGGGAAACCGTTCGGTTCGTCCTCGCCGAATACGGCGGAGGCGCTACCAGCATCGAAGCTCTGCACCCCTGTTACTACGAGTCGGTCTTCAATACCCTCTTCGATTACGAAGCCGGCATGAAAGACTAAACATGTAAACATGCCGCCCGCTGCGGCGCACCCTTCTGGCCGGAGGGTGTGTGCGTGGCCAAAGCGGGCGGTTCCCGTAACCCAAGCCAGTGCCCATGCACCACTTGGCTACCAACATCGAAGCGGAGCGATCCGTTGGAGGTAGCCATGACAGAAAAACTGGATAGCTATAGGTTGCTTCGCTTCTGCACAGCAGAAGGGAGTCAACCTGAGTGTCAAAGCAGATCGTTTGGAAAGGCCTTACCCCTACCGAATCAAGAACCCTGGAAGAACTAGAACGAGCGGGTGTTGAGATTTTTGAAGCGCCCATCGAAATCGAGAGTGCGGATCAGCTCCACGCAATGGGGCTGACTTGGGAGCAGTGCCGCACATGGTATTTCGGTACGAAACGCGTGGTTGTACACCTGACACCCAGCGATGAGCAGACCTATCGTTTTCTCAGGGATGAGCTGCGTGCAAAGCATCGAAACGAATATCGTGAACGGCGCTGCATGATTCCAGGAAAGCTGAAACCGCTGATTCCGTGCCCGGAAAAGAACAGCTGTAAAAACTGCCCTTATCCGCAGCATCGTGACAATCAGCTGCCCGATCTGTGCTGGGACGATTACGCCACAACCTTCAGCGAAGTCGCTCAACCAGACCCGGAATTCCAGCGTATGGCAGACAGGGCGACTATCGCGGATGTAATCAAGGCAATCTCCGCTCAGAATCCAAAATTCGCCCAGGCAATCGTATTAAAAGAATACTATGGACTGAGCGTAGCGGAGATCGCTGAAAAGCTGGATGACACGCCGCGCAACATCTATTTCTATCTCGAACAGGCGAAGAAGATCGGGCGGCAGTATAAGCGTGACAACGAATCCCCCTCAACACTGCGTGGAGTCGCAGGGAGAAGCTGATGGAGATGTGTCGGGATTTCCTCGGCAACCTTGTTCAGATGGAATAAGACGGCGAATGCCCCAGGCCATTACGACCTGGGGCATTTCATCAGGCTCGTCTGCTCGCCCAAGCGACCCCGCCGACCCCGCCGCCAATAAGAAGGATAAGGCCGCCTATGATCCAGCGTGACAGCTTATGCTCCCGATCCAGCTGTTCGCTCTGAAAGATTCGGCTTTCCACGCTTGCGTTAGCTGAGACTGTGGCTATCCTGCTCATCTCATTGAGTATCTCCTCGCGCTGGCCTTCAGGCAGGTCTTTTCTCCTGAGTTCATTTTCATAGACCGCTAAGAGACGGTCATTCTGGTTTTGCACCCTTGCCGTCGCGGCAATGTCAGCAGAGATGGCTCGCTTCGTGTCCAGACGGGTGTCTTTAATTGACCCTATTACTTCATCCATTATTTTGCCGGCGCGCTCCTGGTCTACAACCGGATAACGGTGGGTGCGTTCAATGCGGCAAGGGACAGTAGCTTTCGGCACGGAAGGTACCTGGGTATTATTGACAGTCATTTCGTTCGCCATATTATTGCCTCCTCCTATTTTCAGTTCTTGTGTGAGTCTAACCATTCACGAAATTCACTTATCGTCACTGCATTATCCAGCACCTCCTGTTTTTTGACAGGCGAGTATATCGTAAGGTCGTTTAACTGTTCGTCGATCACTTCCGCCTGTTCGGGGTGCCGCCGCTTTGCATTATACAGCCGGCCTTTCGCGTTTTTAATAAGGTGATCCAATTCATCCGCGCGCACCTTTTCACGATGAAGGAGCTGCGGATAGTAATCGCTGCAGACCCTCCCGGGGCACTGTGGGGCCGGGTTCCCGCAGTATTTTGCCGAGGCCCGCTTTGCTGTGAAAAACTTCCCGCACACAGGGTTCTGGCAGCGGACGATTTTTGTAGCCGATTCAGCCAGGTGTGAAAACTCAAATACCGCCATGCCAAGGAAACTGCTGATTACGTATCTGTACCCGAACGTCCCCGAGGAGACATCATATACCATCTCCATAGCAGTTGGCGGTACTGCATGCGGATCCTGCAAAGCCTCGCAAAGTTCGTCATATAACGCTCTCTCTTCTTCTGTTGCCGTTCCGGACCACACAGCGGATGTTTCCGTGAAAAGGCTGGTACCGTTTATCAGGTCAACGTAGTAATTGTTGAAGCAGAGCTGGAGGAACTCGCCGATTGTGTTGAAGCCGATATCTTTGAAAAATTGACCGCCCATCTCAGCCCGTTGTTTTTCTTCTTGGATGAGCCTGCTTTGGGACGCGCTGTCAAGGCTTCGATACTCCTCAATGCAGCGAATGAAGCTCCCCTGGGAAAGACGCCGGGCCGGATAGAATTCATCATACATAAGCGATTGTAAGATGTAGTCCTCCGCCTGCTCAATCTCGTCCTGCGACAAGAGGATGTCCCGCATCGGGTACACGCTGACGCAGTTGCGGACAATACGGCTGATATTATAAAGAGTCTCGCCTTGGAAGATCCGGCAAAGCAGGTCGCCAACCGGGTAACTGGCGCTATTGTTGGATAGCACCGTGTTGATCCCATCCTTGTAGATAAGTGTTAGTCCGTTCACTCGCATCTATTTTCCCCTTTCACCTGCTTTGAGGGCAGTGGCCGGCCGCCCATACCAGGTAACACATCGTCGCTAACGACAGTTCAAATTATAAGGTTTATTCGCACAAAAATCAAGGTTTTCGGTTACCAAAGAATAGTCATCGCTAAATTTAATTTTATTATTGCTAACAACACTCCAATGCATCATTTGGCTCTTGTTTTATTTGTGCGGCCTTCCAAAGCCAATTGTTGTGAACTGTCAGATAATTACGTTCCCCTGGCGTTGATATGTCCGCAAAACTATGGCGTACTGTCCACTACCCTTGAGAAGGGAGGCGTACCTCATGGTCAGACAACTGCCGCGGGAGGCGGAAATGCTGCGCAAGGCGCGCATCGAAATGGGCTATACGCAGCAGCAGGTCGCCACGCTCATCGGCGTGCATATCAAGGCCTATCAGCGGCTGGAGTATGGTGAACGGGACATCCGCAACGCCAGCATGAAAATCGGGCTGGCAATCTGCGCAGTGCTGTGCATAGACCCCATGCTGCTTGTTTTCGGCGGCGAATTTAAGGCGATGGCTGTGTTCCGTACAGAATAAATTTGCTCATTACGGCCGGCCGGACGTTGCTGTGTGCAAAAAGATATGGCTATATATCACTACCGTTCTGTCACCAGGCGGAATAAAACAGACAGGAGTGAGATGAGCCTTGAAAGACATACGTCCCATGGCGGAGGAGCGTGCGCGAAGGCGCGCTGAGGAGGCGCAGGGCAACCCTGCGGAGCGACCGCCGGGCAGCGGCTTCCTGACCGAACGCGCACGCGCCAAGGAAGCCCTCCGCGCCGAGGTCAGCACCTATACCGGCGAGAACGTGCGAAAGATCGCCGCCGCCCAGGAGATTGCCCAGGATGACCGCATCCTGCGGGTCGCGGCCTACTGCCGGGTCTCCACCGATGACATTGACCAGCTGCTGTCCATCGAGCTTCAGAAGAACAATTACCGCGACATGATCCGAGCCAATCCAAAATGGCGCTATGTCGGCACCTACGTAGATGACGGGTTTTCCGGCACCAACACGGATCACCGCCCTGCCTTCAAGCTCATGATGAAGGACGCCATGGCCGGGAAGATCGACATGATCATCACCAAGAGCGTCTCGAGATTTGCCCGGAACCTGCTGGACTGCATCGGCTGGGTACGTGAGCTGAAGGACAAGCACGATCCGCCTATTCAGGTCTTCTTTGAACAGGAGCACCTGAACACCCTGGACGCCACCAGTAACATCATCCTGTTCGTGCTGGCCATGGTTGCTGAGGAAGAGAGCCACATGAAGAGCGAGGCCATGCTGCTGTCGCTGGAATGGCGGTTCAGCCGCGGCCGCTTCCTCACCCCTGCTTTGCTGGGGTATGACCGGGTGGAGGTTCCGGACGGACACGGAGGGCATAAAAAGAAGCTGGTCATCAACAAGGACGAGGCCAACACCGTGCGGCTCATGTATTACATGCTGCTCAACGGCAGCTCCACCTCAGAGATCGCAGCCACGCTCAACGATCTGAAGCGCGAAACGGGCCTGCGGAAGGTGTGTGGCAGGAGCAGCACCAAATGGACGGACGGCGGCGTGTACAGCGTCCTGCGCAACGAACGCTACTGCGGCGACGTACTGGCCCGCAAAACATGGACACCCAATTTCCACGATCACAAGAGCAAGGTCAACAGGGGCAAAAAGAACAAGTATTACCAGTCGGCGCATCACGACGCTATCATCACCCGCGCCCAGTGGAACGCCGCCCAGCGCATTCTGAACAGCCATCGCTACCGCCATATGGGCGGCTACCTTCCCATGATGGTCATCGATCACGGCGCGCTGACGGGCTACATTTCCATCAACAAGGCTTGGGCGGGCTACGATGCGGATGAGTATTACCGCGTGAGCAGCATCGCCATGGGGCTGACCGAGGGTGAGCTGGAAAGCGATCTCGAGAACGAACATCTCCCGGACGGCGGCCACAGGCTGGCAGGCATGACGGATGACAACGGCGTGCAGCGCATCGCCCGTACCCTGAGCCAGGCTGAACAGAAGATCAAGGCTCAGCTGGAAGGAAAGCCCACAGAGGACGAACAGCCGGAGGACACGCCGAAAATCAAAGACGGGTTCCAGGTGGTCAGCGGGAACATGTTCAGCCATGCTTTTGAGCCCACGGTTACCTTCAGCCCAAGGCACATGGCCTTCAGCACCACCTGCATATCCCGGCTGGATACCGCGGAAGAAAAAGAAAGCAAATACCTCATTACCCGTCAGCCCTGCGTGGAGGTGCTGTTCAACCCGGTGGAGCGAATGCTGGCCGTTCGGCCCTGCGCGCCGGATCACCCAAATGCCGTCCGCTGGACGGACAAAAAGGGTAAGGGCGCGTACATCTCCTCCAAGGCCTTCTGCACCATCCTGTATGAGATCCTTGGCTGGGATACGGATTACGCCTTCCGGGTACCCGCGATCCTGCGCAAAAAGGGAGACGAAAGCATCCTGCTCTTCGATCTGGATAATTACATCGGGCGGGAGCTGCCCAGGCGCAAGCCCACGGATGAGGAAGAGGCAGACGCTGATGTGGAGCGCCGAATGGAATCGGATGAGACAAAGGGCATCTTCTTCGGCGCGGATGACGAGGAGCCTCAGCCCGTGGAGGACACGGAGGAAATGGAGCGCCGCCTGCGGGAAATGGCCGAGTATGAAAAGCGGAACTTCGGCACACCGGCCTTCGAGCATAACAGCGATTTTCGGCTGACAGCCATTGATGACGAAGGCGAATGGGATGTCATGGCGGAGGCCCGCACCCTGGGCGGTGACCATCGGGTGGACGAGATCACCATCGAAGCCCTGCAGGACGAAATGCTGGAAGCCATGATCGCGGCGGAGGATGAAGACGATGATGAGGAAGGAGGCGGATCAGAATGAGCGTCAAGAATCCTGCCAGGAGCAGGCCGCTCTCCCGGAACGTCAAGCGGCTGATGCGGATGGCGCGGGAATCGCCCTTGAACCCGGATGTGGAGAAAATCTCTCGGGAATTTACCGAGCGGGATCTGGCCTACTGCGACATGCAGGGCAGCATCTTCATGGCGGCGGTGGACAGGGCATTGTGCAGCTGTGTCGCGGAGGCTTCCGCAAGGGTGATGTGGTCGTTCTGCAGCAGCAGCGATTCGGTCTGCCGAAGCAGTTCCTTGGCGTTCATCATGTTGCTCTCTCCTTTATATTCGTCGATTGATAGTGGGGATTCCACAAAATCAGATACGCTGATACTCCTGATTCATTTCGCGCAGATGGCGGGCAACATCCTCCGTCGCGGCGCCGGGCTTCATGCGCCATGCCCAGTTGCCGCCGATGGTGCCGGGTAGGTTCATGCGGGCTTCGCTGCCCAGATGCAGTACGTCCTGCATCGGCACAACCGCCATGCAGCACGGGGAGGATAGCACGCAGCGGATGAAGGCTTCCACACCGTCGTCCGTGCCGTCAAAGTGCAGGTAGTCCTTCGCGGCTTTGAGCGTGGTTTCGTCGGCGGTGGCAATCCACCCGGCGGTGGTGTCATTGTCGTGCGTGCCGGTGTAGGCAACGTAGTTCTCCGACCAGTTGCCGGGAAAGTGCTGGTTGCCGTCCGCATCGCCGCCGAAGCCGAACGTCGCGACTTTCATGCCCGGATAGCCGACGAATTTCAGCAATTCACGCACACGGTCGCTCTGTACGCCGAGATCCTCCGCCACAACGCGCAGATTCGGCAGCTCCTTCTTCAGGCGGCGGAACAGCTTCTTGCCCGGCCCGACAATCCACTTGCCGCTGCGGGCGTTTGGCGCGCCATAGGGGATGGAGTAGTAGTTCGCAAAGCCAATGAAGTGGTCAACGCGCACAATGTCGTAGAGCTTGCTCATGCCGCGCATCCGCTCCACCCACCAGTCGTAGCGGCGGAAGAACAGGTACGTCCAGCGGTAGAGCGGATTGCCCCACATCTGCCCATCAGCGGAGAAGTAGTCCGGCGGCACACCCGCGACGCGCTTCGGCGCACGGTTCTTGTCCAGTTGGAAAACTTCCGGCTGCGTCCATGTGTCCGCGCTGTCCTCGGCGACGTAAATCGGCATGTCGCCGAAAAGCTCAATCCCCTTGCTGTTGCAGTAAGCCTTGAATTCCTTCCACTGGCGGAAGAAAATGAACTGGCAGAAGACGTGGTAGCGCACATCCTCGTCGAGCATCATGCGGTATTGCAGCAGCGATTCCTTCCTGCGCATCTTGATGCCCTCGTCTGGCCACTGACGCCACATGACGCCGCCGAAATGCTGCTTGACGGCGGTGAACAGCGCGAAGTCGCTCACCCAGCGCTCGTCACGCAGAAATTGGCGAATCTCCGGCAGAAGTCCCTTTTCGCTCTGATGGAACGCTTTGCGCAGCAGCTTCTCCTTGTTCTCGCGCACTTGGTCAAATTCCACCCGCTCATCCTGCGTGGGCACAAATTCTTCACCGGGGTCAAGCGTCAGCAGACCATCCGCCACCAGCTTCTCGGTGGAAATCAGCATTGGATTGCCCGCGTGGACGCTGAAAGACTGGTAAGGAGATTCACCGTAGCCGGTCGGTCCCATCGGCAACACCTGCCACAGCTTCATGCCGCTTGCTTCCAGAAAGTCCGCAAACGCATAGGCTTCCTTGCCCAGACTGCCGATGCCGCCTGCACCGGGCAGGGAAGAGATGTGCATCAAAATACCGCTTTTGCGCATGAGTCGAGTCCATCCTTTCGGGAAAAATGGAGAAATCGGAAACGTTTCCGAAAATCGTGGAAAGAAATGCGGGTTTTTCATCCCGCATTCTTGTTCAAGGAAGAAGATTCGCTGTCAAACGCGAAAATCCTGCTGATTTCGGGGAAAAAGTTTACGGTAAACGCACGATCATGCCCGACAGCGGCGGCAGATTCGCCGTACCATCCGCAAATGCCGCACCGCCGATGCCGCCCAGCAGCTCCGCACCGCGCAGCACATCCAGCGAGACGGTCAGCGTATCTTTCTGGCTGACATTGCTGATGATGGCGACGGTGCTGCCCGCGTCGGTCACAGTGTAGGCGCAAATTGCGTCATTGCCGCCGTCCAGCGCGGTCATTTCGCCGCGGGTCAGCTCGGGCGCGAGATTACGCAGGGCAATCAGCTGGCGATACCAGTTCAGCAGGCTATCCGGGTCGCTGTCCTGCTCCGCAACGCCGTCTGTCAGGCGCTGGGCTTGGTCGGCAGCGGCGGGCGCTTTGCACTGCGTGGCTGCGTCGCTTGACCACACCATCGGCAGGCGTTTGTTTTCGT
>OKTC01000860.1_pt1 | contig 10631 bp, 10 predicted proteins | sample 1606181 | NCBI WGS metagenome assembly OKTC01 (sample SAMEA3879529, study PRJEB24766) | human gut metagenome | biome: human-associated habitat; feature: feces | place: USA | collected 1985/1987 | reverse complement strand
TATACAATCTGTGATTTTGTTGCTGATTTAAGAGCTCCGACACCAAGTGCGGCGGCTGAACTTGTGTGTCCAGATATTCTGTCTTTAATCAACTATGTCGAGGGGCTTAAAAAGCAGATTGATTATTCCGTTAATTCAAAGATTAACGATGAAAGTATCAGGCTTGATGAATTATCGTCATCTTATGTTCTTGCTGATTACAGCGAAGTTGTTAAGGTGTTTGAGGATAATGTTTCTGTTCTTCTTGATAGAATGAACGATGAATATAAATATCTGCTTGAAAGCAAAGGTAATGCGTTCGGTATTCTTGCAGAAAAATTGAATGCATTAAGTCCGCTTGCAGTTCTGGCAAGAGGTTATTCAATATGCGAGAAAAACGGCAAGACCGTTAAAAATATAAATGAGGTTAAGGCAGATGATTGCCTTGATATAAAAATGAACGGCGGCAGTGCCGTCTGCAAAGTATTAGAGGTAACCCAAAATGGCTGAAGAATTAACTTATGAACAGGCAGTAAAAAGGCTTGAAGAAATAGTAAATCTGCTTGAAAAAAATGAATCGACACTTGACGAAAGTATAAAGCTTTATGAAGAGGGGATTAAGCTTTCGGCATGGTGCAATAAAAAACTTACAGAAGCTAAGCAGAAAATAACTGAAATTAATAAGGATTAAACTACTATGACTGACTTTGAATTTAATGATATTCTTAACGATGATGTATCGCTGATTGACAGAGCGATAATTGAGTATCTTCCTTCCTGCCGTGACGGTCAGGATGAAGTTGTTGAGGCTATGAAATACAGCCTTGCAAACGGCGGCAAAAGATTAAGACCCGTGTTTTGCCTTGAATTTGCCAAGACTCTCGGTCTTGATAGAAAAGAGGCATTGCCTTTTGCGTGTGCACTTGAATATATTCATACATACAGTCTTATTCATGATGATTTGCCCTGTATGGATAATGATGATTTCAGGCGCGGCAAACCGAGCTGCCATAAAAAATTCGGTGAAGACACGGCACTGCTTGCAGGTGATGCACTTTTAAACCTGGCATATGAGACCGCAGCAAAGGCTTTTGGCATGGAAGTGGCTGATGCGCGTGTGGCAAGGGCATTTACAGTGCTTGCAAAAAAGGCAGGCGTGTATGGCATGGTCGGAGGACAGGTGGTCGATGTGGAAAGCGAGAAATCCGATGACTGTCCTATCACAAGGGAAAAGCTTGACTTTATCTACAGGCTTAAGACAGGCGCACTTATAGAGAGCTCGATGATGATAGGAGCAATCCTTGCAGGGGCATCGTCTGATGAGGTATCACGCGTGGAGCAGATAGCGGCAAAGCTGGGGCTTGCGTTTCAGATACAGGATGATGTGCTTGATGTCACAAGTACACTTGAGGTGCTTGGAAAGCCGGTAGGCAGTGACGAGAAAAATAATAAAGCGACATATGTCACATTTGAGGGATTGGATAAAGCGGTTTCTGATGTGGAGCGCATCTCCAAGGAGGCAGAGGAGCAGCTTGATGATTTGGGATACGACGATGCATTTCTTAAGGAGTTATTTGAATATCTGATCCATCGGGAGAAATAGGATGGTTTTAGAAAAGATACAAAAGGAAAATGATATAAAAAAACTGACACCTGAGGAGCTTGAGCTGTTAAAGGATGAAATCAGGCAGTTTCTTATCGAGAGCATATCGGTGACAGGAGGTCATCTGGCATCAAACCTCGGAGTTGTGGAGCTTACCATGGCGCTGCATCTGTGCTTTGATCTGCCGAAGGATAAGATAGTGTGGGATGTAGGGCATCAGTCGTACACACACAAGATACTCACCGGCAGAAAGGATGGATTTTCATCGCTCAGACAGTATGGAGGCATGAGCGGTTTCCCAAAGGCGGATGAGAGCGACTGTGACTGCTTTAATACAGGACACAGCTCCACATCCATATCAGCAGGGCTTGGGCTTGCGACAGCCAGACAGGTGACCGGAGAGGACTACCATGTGGTTTCAGTCATCGGAGATGGTGCGCTGACCGGAGGCATGGCATATGAGGCGCTCAACAATGCTTCAAGCGTGAAGGGCAATTTTATTATAGTGTTAAACGACAACAATATGTCGATTTCAGAGAACGTCGGGGGCATCAGCCAGTATCTTTCAGGCTTTCGCACAGCGGATGCATACAGGGATTTTAAGAATAATGTCATGAATTCCCTAAACCATATACCGATCTACGGAGAGCGTATGGTAAAGCACATCAGGAATACAAAGAGCAGCATAAAGCAGCTTTTTATTCCGGGGATGTTCTTTGAGGAGATGGGCATTATCTATTTGGGACCTGTGGATGGCAGTGATATAAAGGAAATGTGCCGTGTGTTTGATGAGGCAAAGCGTGTGGATGGTCCGGTGCTTGTGCATGTGCTTACGAAAAAGGGAGCAGGCTATGGCCCGGCAGAGCGTTATCCTTCCAGATTTCATGGTGCAGAGCCATTTGTCATAGAGACAGGACTTCCAAAGAATAAGCGCACGAAGGCCAATTACACAGATGTCTTCTCAACAGTCATGAAGAAGCTGGGCGAGAGAAATCCAAAGGTAGTTGCGATAACGGCTGCCATGGCAGATGGAACAGGGCTTCGCAGATTCCACCGCAATTTCCCGGATAGATTTTTTGATGTGGGAATAGCCGAGGCACATGCCACGACCTTTGCGGCAGGGCTTGCAAAAGCAGGACTTATCCCGGTATTTGCGGTGTACTCGTCATTTTTACAAAGGGCGTTTGACCAGATACTTCACGATGTGTGCATACAGAATCTGCATGTCATCTTTGCAATCGACAGGGCAGGGCTTGTAGGCAGTGACGGAGAGACACATCAGGGAATATTTGACATATCATATCTGTCGGTCATCCCGAATATGACAATCATGGCTCCGAAGAATAAGTGGGAGCTGTCTGATATGATGAAGTTTGCAGTGGCATATGACGGTCCGATTGCACTCAGATATCCAAGAGGGGCAGCATATGACGGCCTTAAGGAAATCAGGCAGCCGATAGAGCTTGCAAAGAGTGAGCTGATCAGAAAAGGAAGCACGGTGGCTATCATGGCACTCGGCAGTATGGTAAAGACTGCCGTTGATGTAGTAAAGCTGCTTGAGGCAGAGGGAATCTCTGCTACACTTATCAATGCGCGTTTTGCAATGCCTTTTGATAAGGAAGCAATTAAGGAACTGCCGGCTGAGCACAGCCTGCTTGTGACCATGGAGGAAAACGTGCAAAGCGGCGGTTTTGGTGAGCATGTGACGGAGTATGTCAAGACTAACGGCATAGCTCTTGAGGTGTTGACAGTTGCACTTCCTGACTGCTATGTGGAGCATGGCAATGTCGAGGTGCTCAAAAAGGAGCTGCATGTGGATGCCGAATCGGTGGCTAAGCGTATAATAGCAGCATTATAGATAGAGGTAACATACAGTATGAAAGAAAGATTAGACGTATTACTTGTAAACAGAGGCCTTGCACCATCACGGGAAAAAGCAAAGACCATGATTATGGAGGGCAATGTTTTTGTAAATAACAACCGTGAGGATAAGGCGGGAAGCACATTTCCTGATGACTGCAATATTGAGATTCATGGAAAGACACTGCAGTATGTGAGCCGTGGAGGTCTAAAGCTTGAAAAGGCTATGAAGCACTTTGATATCACGATGGATGGCAAGGTGTGCATGGATATAGGTGCTTCAACAGGCGGTTTTACAGACTGTATGCTTCAAAATGGTGCTAAAAAGGTGTATGCCGTGGATGTCGGATATGGCCAGTTTGCATGGAAGCTGCGTCAGGATGAGCGCGTGGTGTGCATGGAAAAGACCAATATCAGGTATGTGACGCCCAATGACATAGATGATGAGCTGGATTTTGCATCGGTTGATGTGTCATTCATATCACTTACCAAGGTGTTAGGTCCTGCAAGAGCACTGTTAAAGTACGGTGGCGAGATGGTTTGTCTTATCAAGCCACAGTTTGAGGCAGGCAGGGAAAAGGTAGGTAAAAAGGGCGTGGTCCGTGACAAGAGCGTGCATGAGGAGGTAGTGAACAATATCATATCCTTTGCACTTTCAAATGGATTTAGCGTGTTAGACCTTGAGTATTCGCCAATCAAGGGGCCGGAGGGCAATATAGAGTACCTCGTACATATCAAAAAGACAGATGATCCTATAAAGGAGGAATCAGTGGATATTCATAGTGTGGTCGAGGCCGCGCATGGAGAGCTGGACAGGAAATAGACTATGAAACATTTTGTTGTGATAGCAAATGCCTATAAGGACAGGGATTTTGCACTTACAAATAAAATAGTGGCATACATAGAGCAAAAGGGCGGCACGGCAAAGGGTCTTATGAGCAATGTCGAGGCTATATCCGATAACGAGTTTGAGCTGGAGGATATACCACAGGATACGCAGTGTATTCTTGTGCTCGGCGGAGATGGTACACTGATTCGTGCAGCTACAAGGGTGGAGACACTTGAGATTCCGCTTATGGGAGTGAATCTCGGCACACTAGGCTATCTGTGTGAGGTGGAGGAAGCTACGGTATTTGACGCTATTGATTCGCTCATGGCTGATAAATACATGACAGAGGATCGTATTATGCTCACAGGGCATAAAAGAGGCAGTGAGACCTCGAGAGTTGCATTAAATGATATAGTCATCCATAGAAAGGGAAATTTGCAGATATTAAGCCTCAATGTGTATGTAAACGGTGAGTTTTTAAACAATTACCATGCCGACGGCATCATTGTTGCGACTCCAACGGGCTCTACAGGCTACAGTATGTCGGCGGGAGGTCCGATTGTGGATCCGAAGGGCGATATGATACTGCTCACACCGAATAATGCTCACAATCTTACGTCAAAGAGCATTGTGCTTTCAGGCGATGATGAGATAGAGATAGAGATTCTAAGCCGCAGGGAGCAAAACGATGAGCTGGCGTGTGTCAGCTATGATGGCGACACCACGGCAGAGCTGGCTGTGGGAGACCGTTTTGTTATTTCAAAGGCAGCCAATCATACAAAGATATGCAAGCTTCACCAGAGAAGCTTTTTGGAGATACTCCGCAAAAAGATGGGAAATTATTCATAACACAGATAAGGATTGTTATAATGAATAGTTACAAATAATATTTATGAGGTGGCAGGACATGAAAACAAACAGACAATCCAAGATAATTGAGATAATCCAAAAGAATGAGGTAGAGACGCAGGATGAGCTGTCTGCGCTTCTTGAAAAAGATGGTTTTCGCGTGACTCAGGCAACAGTATCCAGGGATATCAGGGAGCTTAAGCTCACAAAGATTCCTACTGCAGGCGGCAGACAGAAGTACGCCGTGATAACGGATGCACCTGAGAATCTCTCAAAGAAATACGAAAGAGTACTCAGAGAGGGCTTTTTGTCAATGGATATGGCACAGAATATCCTCGTTATAAAGACTGTATCGGGAATGGCAAGCGCTGTCTGTGCTGCAATAGACGCCATGAAGATGAGAGAAATCGTCGGTTCGATTGCAGGAGATGACACAATCATGTGTGCAATCCGGACTGTTGATGATACATATGCGGTGATGAAAAAAATCCGCAAAATTGTGGAATAGTGTTACATGAATATCAGATTATAGCTGAACTGTAACAGAAAATAACATATATCGTCATGCCTGGGAGAGGAAGGAGAAAATATGTTACAAAATCTACATGTAAAGAATCTGGCACTCATAGATGAGTGTGAGGTTGAGTTTTCCGAAGGACTAAATATACTGTCGGGAGAGACCGGAGCCGGAAAATCAATCATCATAGGCTCTATCAATCTGGCGCTTGGTGAAAAAGTGCAAAAGGAGATGCTAAGAGACAATGATAAGCCTGCTTTTGTGGAGCTTATTTTTTCAGTTGAGGACCCAAAGATTATAGAGGCTTTAAGGGAGCTTGATGTGGAGGTCGAGGACGGATGCGTGATTTTAAGCCGTAAAATCACACAGTCGCGCGCAGTCGGCAGGGTAAACGGTGAAGCCGTGTCTGTTTCGCGAATGAAGGAAATAGCCTCATATCTCATAGATATCCACGGTCAGCATGAGCACCAGTCACTTTTATCAAAGAAAAAACACCTTGATATACTTGATGAGTACGCAAAGCAGTCGCTTGGAGATAAAAAGCAGCAGCTTTCAGTCACATACAAAGCATATAGGGCGCTTAAGGATGAGTATGAAAAGTCAAATATCGACAATGAAGAAAGAAGCCGTGAGCTGTCATTCCTTGAGTACGAGGTGAAGGAGATAGAAGAAGCTTCCCTTGTGCCGGGGGAGTATGAGGAGCTTGAGGCGCAGTTTAGGAAGTTTTCAAACTCAAAGAAAATCATGGAGGGCGTAAATGCTGCATATTCTGCCACAGGAGGCGAGATGGAGAGTGCCTCAGAGCTTATTGGCAGGGCGGTAAGAGAGCTGTCACTGGTATCAGGCTATGATACGGATGTGGAAGCTTTAGAGAGTCAGCTGTCAGAGATAGACAGTCTGCTTTCGGATTTTAATCACGAGATATCAGGATATATATCACAGGCTGAGTTTGACGAGGAGACCTTCTATGAGACACAAAAGCGTCTGGATGAGATAAATCATCTAAAGAGCAAATACGGCAACTCAATTGATGATATACTGATAGCACTCAATGAAAAGAGGGAGCGTATCAGTGTCCTGAATGATTATGATTCTTATTTACAGAAATTAGAGCAGCAGCTTGCGAAAAAGGAAAAGGAGCTGGCACAGATATCGGATGATCTATCAGAAATCAGACAAAGGAGTGCTGTAAAGCTTGTGTCAGAAATTAAATCAGCACTTAATGATTTGAATTTCCTTGATGTACAGTTTGATATGCAGTTTGACAGATTGTCTGACTATACGGCAAACGGCATCGATGCGCCGGAGTTTCTCATATCAACTAACCCCGGAGAGCCGCTTAAGCCGCTCGGCAAGGTAGCATCGGGAGGAGAGCTGTCGCGTATCATGCTTGGCATCAAGACAATCATGGCAGAAAATGACCACATTGAGTCGCTTATTTTCGATGAGATTGATTCTGGAATCAGTGGACGCACAGCTCAGATGGTCTCTGAGAAGATGAATGAGCTTGGCCGCAACCACCAGATTATATGTATCACACATCTGCCACAGATAGCAGCTATGGCAGATGCACATTTCCTTATTGAAAAAGCAGTCGAGAACAAATCCACGGTTTCAAGGATTCGAAGGCTAACTGACAATGACAGCGTGGCTGAGCTTGCCAGAATGCTCGGCGGTGCAAAAATCACAGATACCGTGATGGAGAGCGCGCGAGAGATGAAAGAGCTTGCCATGGAGAAAAAAATCTGACATTATCAGTTTACGGCGCGGTTGATTACCAGTATATCACCGGTGGTCAGCCGTACGTTTCCGTTTGGGATGATTACCTGTCCGTTTCTTTGGATCATTATTATAATCTCATTGTGTTTTTTTGATATTTCAGACAGCAGTTTATTGTTATATCTGCTGTCTTTTTCTATTATTTTTTCCACCAGCTTTATACCATGCACCTCATCAGGTGTGATGGCACTAAGCACGAGCACATCATTTTGCAGAATTATTGTTTCACCGTCCGGTATTATATTCTGTTCACCTCTTCGTATGAGCACAATCAGTGTCTCAGGAGGCAGCGTCAGGTCCAAACTGTCAAACTATATTCGGTTACGAATAAAAGAAAAATGACAGGAGCATACTAATCCAAATGGAGGTAATAGTATGCGGAAGTTTTTTGGAAAATTTGTGAGTGTCACGCTGGCTGCAGTAGTGATAGCTATGTTTGCACTAAGCAGTGATGATAAGTGGTGCAGCAGGGTAGATAAGGCATTTGATGAAAGTGCATTAGGAAGTTTTTTAAATGAATCAAAGGCCGGATATGGGAGATATGCGACAGGGCTTCCGGGACAGGCGGCGAGTGTATTGGCTGATTCAGGCGAGAATGGTGAAAATGGTGAAAACGGCGGAAACGGTGGAAACGGCGGAACCGAACAAGACATAGGACAGACAGCAGATACAGCATCAACTCACAGAGCTGCTGACAGAGATTATGAAGAAACAGATAAAATATGTGATGGCTCAGGTGTTGAGGGGGTATATGCCTGTGGCAGGCTGACCGGCATATATGAGCAGACAGAGGGCGTGCTTGTAGTGAATACGACGGAGGTGACAGACGAGGATGGCAAAAAAGTCAATCCTGCAGATAAAAAGGTGCAGTGCGGTGATTACATCCTATCTGTCAATGGGCGCACTGTGGCAGACAAGGAGGAGCTTTCTGAAGCTGTGAATGATATCATGAAGGAATATGATGAAAGGCATGAAGATGAAAGTAATGAAGATAAAAGTACCGTAAACATTAAATTTCTTCGAGGCGGTGAGAAAATGTCAGCGGATATCACGCCTGTGAGGATGGATGATGGCAGATACTATATGGGAATATGGGTGAAGGACGATCTGGCAGGAATCGGTACTATCACTTATTATACAAAGGACGGCCGTTTTGGAGCGCTGGGGCATGGAATAGGAGACGGAACGCAAAGCGGCAATCTCTTGTATGCAAACAGTGGTGATTTGTACAGTATGAAGCTTACCAAAATCAAAAAGGGAAAAGCCGGCGCGCCGGGCGAGATAGGCGGAGTGGTATATTTTGGCAAAAAAAGCCATATAGGCACACTTGACTGCAATAGTAATCTGGGAATTTACGGACAGCTTGACAGTGATGAATTGTCGGAATATGCCGCAGAGGATACGTATTATCCGGTCGCCGGCAAGGATGAGATACACACAGGTAGTGCACAGATGATATCAGAAATATCAGGAAAACTGGAAAAATATAATCTGGAAATAACAAATATAGACAAAAAAGCGACAGATACAAACAAGGGAATGGAGCTTAAGGTGACAGACGAAAGGCTGATAGAGCTTTCCGGTGGAATAGTGCAGGGCACATCCGGAAGCCCTATCATACAGGATGGTAAAATAATAGGAGCAGTCACCCATGTGTTTGTCGATGATCCGACCGGAGGCTACGGCATTTGCATTGATGAGATGCTGTAATTACTGCTCCATCCTGCGAAGCTCCGGCAGAACAGTGCTAAGCATGGTTACAAAGCAGATGCTTCCGCCAATCACGTTTGATACAGGCTCTGCCATAAATACACCGTCGGTTCCCATACCAAAGGAGTAAGGCAGAATATATGTCAGCGGTACAACGATGAACACCTTGCGAAGCAGGGAGAAAAATATAGCCCGTTTCTTTTTGTTCAGTGATTTAAAGGTGGTCTGTCCGATGTACTGCAGATCCATAAATATGAATGCCGCAAAGTAGATATTTAAAGCCTTCACCGCATCATCCATAAGGGTGGCATCGGAACTGAAAATTGCAATGAGGGCATGAGGAGCAAGTATGATTACACTCCACATGACAGCTGTATATAGAAGCACGAGCAGTCCCATAGTGAAAATAGATTTTCTCACCCGGGCCGGTCTTTTGGCGCCATAGTTGTAGCTTAAAACAGGAGATGAACCCTCCACAATTGCATAAATTGGAGTCTCGACCATCTGCCTGATGCTTGATACGATGGTCATTACCGATATGTACAAATCGCCTCCGGTCACTGAAAGCACATTGTTGCAGCATATAGATACCAGACTGTTGGTGAGCTGCATGACACAGCCGGAGGTTCCAAGGCTTATGATGTCCTTTGCATAGCGTGTATTTTCACCAAATTCAGAGAGTGTCATAAGGCGCACCTTAAGCTCGGCCTTTTTCCTAAGAAAGTGAAGCACATAGAGAGCAGACAGTACTTGTGAGATGACCGTAGCAATAGCTGCTCCTTTGATACCGAAATTAAATCCAAATATAAAAAGTGGGTCTAAAACCAGATTGGCAACGGCTCCGATTGCAACAGAAAGCATGCCGGTAGTGGAGTAGCCCTGAGCGTTGATAAAGGGATTCATGCCTGTTGAAATCATGGATGGGAGTGTTCCTATCAAATAAATGAGCAGGTATGGCAGAGCGTATTTGAGAGCATTTTCAGATGCGCCAAACACGATTAAAAGGGGCTTTGCAAAAATCATGCACAAAACTGTAAAAGCGACTGCGAATGTGCAGACCATTGTAAAGCTTGTATTCATTATAGTATTGGCGGCTCTGTCATCACTCATGCCTCTTTTTATTGAAAAAAGCGGAGCACCACCGCTTCCGAAGAGATTGGAGAAAGCGATTGTCAGCATTATAATAGGAAAGCAAAGCCCCACAGCACCGAGTGCAGTGGTTCCCATATCCGGTATGCGGGCAATGTATATGCGGTCTACTATATTGTACAACAGGCTTAGAATCTGGGCTGCCAGCATTGGCAGAGCAGCCTGCAATATATTTTTCTTTATTGAATCATTATCAAAATCTATTTTTTTCATTGTGAAACCTCTTTTTGATTTGCTTCGCCCATTATATCACCTCATATAAAAAAATCAAATGCTCAGCAAACTTTGATATAGATTTTATTTATGACAAACTAAAAGAAAAATATATTTTACAATGACAAAACACTACAGTAATA
>OKTC01000854.1_pt1 | contig 10717 bp, 10 predicted proteins | sample 1606181 | NCBI WGS metagenome assembly OKTC01 (sample SAMEA3879529, study PRJEB24766) | human gut metagenome | biome: human-associated habitat; feature: feces | place: USA | collected 1985/1987 | reverse complement strand
ATGCACTGCTTTCGCTTAAGGAATACAACAGGTTTTCAAAGGGATTGTTTGGATGGGTAGGCTTTAAGGTGAAGTGGCTTGAGTTTGAGAATGTAAACAGGGTGGCAGGTGAGACAAAGTGGTCATTCTGGCAACTCTTTTTGTATAGCCTTGACGGAATAGTGGCGTTTTCCAACGCTCCGCTATACATGGCTTCAATAGCCGGAGTGTTCAGCTTTATTGTCGCAATAATTGCAATGCTCTTTATCATTATCAGGAGACTTGTATTCGGAGATCCGGTAGCCGGCTGGGCTTCGACCGTTGTTATCATACTTTTTATAGGTGGGATACAACTGCTTAGCATAGGCATTTTGGGACTTTATCTGTCGAAGCTATATCTCGAGGCAAAGGACAGACCGATATATTTAATAGGAGAATCAAATATAGAAAAACCTACAGAAAAAAATTAAGGCTTTCTTAAGATTTCTTAATTCGATAGCACATGACATTTTTTTCGGATGTTATGTGCTATAATTTTTTCGGCAACGTTTATTAATGCATGAAAGAGGACTAAGATGAAAAACGTACTGGAGTGGCTTGAGGCCACAGTGGCAAAATACCCTGACAAGCCTGCATTTTCGGATACTGAATGCAGCATTACGTTTGCGCAGGTGTATGATATAGCAAGAAATACAGGAGCATATCTGGTAGAACAGCTTGGAGTGGACAGAACCCCTGTTGCAGTATTTGCCGGAAGAAAAATGGTGACACCGGCATACTTCCTGGGTGTGGTATATGCAGGCAGGCCGTATGCACCGATTGATGCATCGCTTCCTGACAAGAGAATTGAAAAAATTCTTGAAAATCTGTGTCCAAGGGCTATTGTGGCTGACAGGGAAAGCCTTGAGCATGTGGAGAGCATAGTGGATGAGCTGGCAAAGGCAGAAGGTTTCGATAGACCGCAGATATTTATTGCTGAGGATATATCGCGCTTCGAGCAGGTGGCGTGCGCTGATAGTAATTGTAAAATCAGTGAATCAGCAGGAGACGCTGTGACGGATAGTGAGAACGATATGCTCGCTGCAGTCCGCAGGCAGATGTCCATGACAGACCCGTTGTACATCATCTACACGTCAGGCTCCACCGGCAATCCAAAGGGAGTCATGACATCGCATCTGTCACTTATGACATACATCAATGCATATTGTGATGTGATGCATATTGAATGCGACGATGTGCTGGGCAATCAGTCACCGCTTGACTATATTGCGGCAATCAGGGACATTTATCTGCCGCTAAAGACCGGCTGCAGCACAGCGATTATTCCAAAAGAGTATTTTATGGAGCCAAATGCCCTGTTTGATTACATGAATGATAAGAAGGTCAGCAGTGTCGGCTGGAGTGTTTCGGCATTTACCATTCTCACTTCGCTTGGAGCATTTGAGGAAGTAGGGCTTAAGAGTCTTAGAAAAATCTGCTTCTCAGGCTCAGTGATGCCGTGCAGGGTGCTCAGGAAATGGCAGGAAAATCTACCGGAAGCACATTTTGTGAACCAGTATGGGCCGACAGAGGCCACAGCATCATGCACATACTATAGCGTGGATCATACAGTGGAAGATGACGAGGTGCTTCCTATAGGAAAAGCCTATGACAATTACAGGGTTTTCCTGATAGATGAGCATGGAAATGAGCCGGCTGTCGGAGAACAGGGCGAGATATGCGTATGTGGACCAATCCTGGCGCTGGGCTATTATAATGATCCGGAGAGGACAGCTGCGGCATTTACACTCAATCCACTCAACAAGGCTTATCCTGAGCGGATGTACCGCACAGGGGATTACGGAAGGCTCGATGAGGACGGCATACTTCATTTCTGTGGACGTATGGACCGCCAGATAAAGCACATGGGACACCGTGTGGAGCTTGACGAGGTGGAGCATGCCGCCAATGTGGTCGAGGGAGTCGCAGAAAGCTGCGTTATATATAATAAAGCAAAAGAGGTGCTGATACTTTTCTACACAGGTGACTGTGACAGGAGAAGCCTTGCGCTGGCACTGAGAGACGAGCTTCCGGGCTTTATGGTGCCAAGGAAAATCAAGAAGCTGGAGCAGCTTCCTAAGCTTCCAAACGGAAAATATGATATGAAAAAACTGGAGGAAATGTAAAATGAGAGACACAATTTTAGAGATTTTAGAGGAATTAAGACCGGATGTGGATTTTGAGAAGGAGACAAAGCTCATCGATGACAAAATTCTTGAGTCATTTGATATAGTTTCACTCGTATCGGAGCTGACTGATGAGTTTGACATCACAATCAGACCAAAGGATCTGGTTCCTGAGAATTTCAACTCAGTAGATGCAATCGAGAAGCTTGTGAAAGAGCTTGTGGAGGAATAAAGCATATGAGACAGACACCGTACTATGTATTTGATACGGACGAGTTTGCGAAAAGAGCAGCCATGATAAGGGCTGCTCTTGATTGTAAAGGAGGACGTAGGATACCACTTTGTTTTTCGATAAAGGCAAATCCGTTTCTACTTCACAGGCTGCCGGCGGGCTTAGACCATGTGGAGGTGTGCAGCCCGGGAGAGCTTGAGATATGTATAGCACTTGGCGTGAAGCCGGAGCGCATCATCTATTCAGGTGTGATGAAGGAAAAATGCGATATAGAGCGAGCAGTTTCATATGGCGCCGGGATACTGACATGTGAGAGCATAAGACATGCGGCGCTGATATCAGAAGTGATGCTTGAATGTATACAGGAAGGTGCGTATGAAGCCGAGTTTGCCGAAACGAAAACACATGTCATACTGCGCCTGACAAGTGGCAACCAGTTTGGCATGTCGCTTGAGGATATTGAATACATCATTTCGCATCCGGATGAGTTTAAGGGCATTGCGGTAATGGGTATTCACTACTATTCCGGCACACAGAAGAGTCTTCGCAAAATAAATAAGGACTTGGAAAAAATAAAGTCTGCACTGACCGGATTAAAAGAAAAATACGGCTTTGAGCCACAGCTTGTAGAGTATGGCCCGGGACTTTGCGTGGAGTATTTTGAGGATGACTGGCAGGAAAAGGAAAAACAATCACTTGATGATGCAGCAGAGGTGCTTAGAGAATTTGCCGAGGAATATCCGCTTGGCATTGAGATGGGACGCTTCCTCGCGGCCTCATGCGGTAAATATTACACACAGGTAAAGGACCTTAAATCGACAGGCGATGCCAATTATGCGATTCTGGATGGAGGAATCCACCACCTGAATTACTTCGGGCAGAGGATGGCAATGCAGGTGCCACCGATTAGTATATATAGAGCTGCCGGTGTGGAATTAACACAATTGCCGGACATAGACTATACACTCTGCGGAAGCCTCTGTACAGTGGCAGATGTGCTGGTACGCGAGGTGAAGCTTAAGAAGCTTGAACTTGGTGATGTTCTTGAGTTTGGGCACTGTGGTGCGTATTCTGTGACAGAAGCACCGGCACTCTTTTTGTCAAGACAGCTTCCGGCTATATATGCATATTCGAAGGAGTATGGATATGAGTGCCTGAGGGAGCATATTCCTGCGGCTGAGATAAATCTGGCCGGAAAAAAATTGTAAATAAAAGCGCCATGGTAAATTGCCATGGCGCTTTTGAATATGACATAAACAAAGCCTTTTGTGGGAAGCTAAATTATTAGCCAAGCTCCTTCTCACACATATCAAGTACAGAAGCAATGGTAGTATCCATATCATAGTACTTGTACTCGCCGAGACGGCCACCGAATATAACACCGGTCTCCTTGTCGGCAAGCTCCTTGTACTTGGCATAGAGCTGTCCGTTTTTCTCATCGTTTACAGGGTAGTAAGGCTCATCGCCGGCCTTCCACTCAGAAGAGTACTCACGGCTGATAATAGTCTTTGGCAGATCATTGCCATTCTCATCCTTGCCGAACTCGAACCACTTGTGCTCGATGATACGTGTCCATGGAGTCTCACGGTCAGTATAGTTGACAGCGGCATTTCCCTGGAAGTTAGGAATATCGAGGGTCTCATTCTCAAAGCGCACTGAGCGGTACTCCAAAGTACCTAGCTTAAAGCCAAAGTATGCGTCAATCGGACCTGTGTATACCACCTTGTCAGCAAGAGCATCAAGCTCAGCCTTGTGCTCAAGGTAGTCGGTATTCAATCTGACCTCAATGCCGTCGAGCAGATTTTCAACCATCTTTGTGTATCCACCGATTGGAATACCCTGGTAAAGAGCGTTGAAATAATTGTTGTCAAAGGTAAGTCTCACAGGAAGACGCTTGATGATGAAAGCCGGAAGCTCCTTACAGTCACGGCCCCACTGCTTTTCAGTGTAGCCCTTTACGAGCTTCTCATAGATATCACGGCCAACGAGTGAGATAGCCTGTTCCTCGAGATTTTTTGGCTCGCCGGTGATTTCCTTTTTCTGCTCCTCAATCTTTGCAGCAGCCTCGTCAGGTGTCACCACACCCCACATCTTGTTGAAGGTGTACATGTTAAATGGCATAGAGTAAAGCTCACCCTTGTAGTTTGCCACAGGGCTGTTTGTGAAACGGTTGAACTCAGCAAACTGTGTGATGTAGTTCCAGACCCTCTTGTCATTGGTGTGGAATATGTGGGCTCCGTACATGTGTACATTTATGCCCTCCTGCTTTTCGGTGTAAACATTTCCTGCTATGTTAGGACGCTTGTCTACAACAAGCACTGATTTGCCCTTGGCCTTTGCCTCGTGGGCGAAGATGGCTCCGTAGAGACCGGAACCTACTACTATATAATCGTATTTCATTGTTTTCTCCTTGTTGCATAGTGATATTATAATTATAAGTACATTTTCCGGAAAAACAAGCAGAAACAATGAAAATAAGTAAATATTAATAAATCCTGTATTAGAAAATTATGATATACTTAGATATAGGAAGTTCAAAAGTAAGAAAATAAGAGGAAAGGCAACGCAACGATGAAACTACCCGGCTACTACTCCTCAGGAGAATTTGCAAAAAAAGCGCATATTACAAAAAAGACCGTCAGGTACTATGACGAGCACAATATTTTAAAACCATCCTACGTAAACGAAAACGGAGCCAGATTCTATAATGATGACGACTTTGCGCGTCTACAGCAGATACTGTTCCTCAAATATCTGGGATTTTCCCTGGATGATATCAAGGAGATGACACTCAGAAACACGGACAGCAATGTCATGTCTGAGTCGCTTCACATGCAGCTTGGTCTCGTGGAGGAGAGGATAGAGCAGATGAAGCTTATGAAATCAGCACTGCAGGAGGCTTCAGAGGTGATAGACGAGGGGCGAAGTGTGGACTGGAGTCATATGCTGGAGCTGGTTAATATAAACGAGATGGAGCAAAAGCTAAAGCAGCAGTACAGGGATGCTTCAAATATATCAGCCAGAATCAATCTGCACAGGGATTTCTCGATGAATCCGGTGAGCTGGTTTAGCTGGGTATTTGATGAGTGCAGCTTTTTTGAGGGGGAAAAGGTGCTTGAGGTGGGCTGTGGTGATGCCTCTCTCTGGACACAGAACATAGACAGGATACCGGCAGATATGCAGATAACCCTGACTGATATATCGTATGGCATGGTAAGGGATGCGACGAGAAATGTAGGTGCAGACGACAAGCGCTTCACATATGAGGTGATGGATGCCCACAGGCTGTATAAGCCGGATGCATCGTATGACTGCGTGATAGCAGACCATGTACTGTTCTATTGTGACAATCTGGATGCCGTGTGCAGTGAAATCCTAAGGGTGCTAAAGCCCGGTGGCGTGTTCGTGTGCAGTACATACAGCTCACGGCATATGAAGGAAATAAACGACCTGGTGCAGCAGTTTGATGACCGTATAGAGCTGTCAGCGGAAAGGCTGTATGAGCAATTCGGTAAAGAAAATGGTGAGGCAATACTTGGAAAATACTTTGGTGAGGTAAGCTGGCATGGATACGAGGATGAGCTTGTGGTAGAAAAAGCAGAGCCTGTGATAGAGTATGTGCTTTCGTGCCACGGCAACCAGAACAGGTATATTGTGGACCGCTATAAGGAATTTGCGGCATTTGTCAGAAAGAAGACAGAGGGAGGGTTCCATATCACAAAGGATGCAGGTGTATTTATTGCACGAAAATGATTCAAAAAACAGGATATTATAAGCATATATTTTGTGAAAAATGCTAAAAATATAAAAAAGTACTTGAAGGTGCCCTTGGGGCACCTTTTATAATGCAGGTAAATGATGAATCAGGTCAGTGTATTCTACAGACCGAAAGCATCAAGTGCAGCACGTAGTTTCAGTTTGAAGGAGAACAACATGAAAGGTATTATATTAGCGGGAGGTTCAGGCACACGTCTTTACCCACTCACAATGGTAACATCAAAGCAGTTACTTCCAATTTATGACAAGCCAATGATCTACTATCCTATGTCAGTGCTTATGAATGCAGGAATCAGAGATATTCTGATCATTTCAACACCACAGGATACACCAAGATTCAAGGAGCTCTTAGGAGACGGACATCAGTTTGGTGTCAACCTCACCTACGAGGTACAGCCTAGCCCGGACGGACTTGCACAGGCATTCGTTATCGGTGAGAAATTTATCGGTGATGATACAGTAGCCATGGTTCTCGGAGACAACATCTTCGCAGGACACGGACTCAATAAGAGACTCAAGGCCGCAGTTGAAAACGCAGAGAGTGGTAAGGGCGCCACAGTATTCGGATACTATGTAGATGACCCTGAGAGATTCGGTATCGTAGAGTTCGATAAAGAGGGAAAGGCTATTTCAATTGAGGAAAAGCCGGAGCATCCAAAGAGTAATTACTGTGTCACAGGTCTTTATTTCTACGACAACAACGTAGTAGAGTACGCAAAGAACCTTAAGCCATCAGCCAGAGGAGAGCTTGAGATAACAGACCTTAACAGAATCTATCTCGAGAAAAAGGCACTCAATGTAGAGCTTTTAGGACAGGGCTTCACATGGCTTGACACAGGAACACATGAGAGTCTTGTAGATGCCACAAACTTTGTCAAGACAGTAGAGACACATCAGCACCGTAAGATAGCATGTCTTGAGGAAATCGCTTACTTAAACGGCTGGATTACAAAGGATGAAGTATTAAAGACATATGAGCTAGTAAAGAAGAATCAGTACGGACAGTACTTAAAGGACGTACTTGATGGAAAATACCGCGAGCAGTTATATTAAGGAGGAAATCAAAATGACAATTATCGTAACAGGTGGAGCAGGATTTATCGGAAGTAACTTCGTATTTCACATGCTTAACAAATATCCGGATTATCGTATCGTATGCTTAGACTGTCTCACATATGCAGGAAATCTCTCAACACTTGAGCCTGTAATGGACAATCCAAACTTCCGTTTCGTAAAGGAGAGCATCACAGACCGTGATGCCGTATACAAATTATTTGAGGAAGAGCATCCTGATATGGTTGTAAACTTCGCAGCAGAGTCACACGTTGACCGTTCAATCGAAAACCCACAGGTATTCCTTGATACAAATATCATCGGAACATCAGTGCTTATGGACGCATGCCGCAAGTATGGTATTAAAAGATATCACCAGGTATCAACAGATGAGGTATACGGAGATCTGCCACTTGACCGCCCTGACCTTTTCTTCCATGAGGATACACCAATCCATACATCAAGCCCGTATTCATCATCAAAGGCAGCAGCAGATTTACTCGTGCTTGCCTACCACCGCACATATGGACTTCCTGTAACAATCAGCCGTTGCTCAAACAACTACGGACCATACCATTTCCCGGAGAAGCTTATCCCACTTATGATTGCAAATGCGCTTAATGACAAGCCACTCCCGGTATACGGAACAGGCGAGAACGTACGTGACTGGCTTTATGTAGAGGATCACTGCAAGGCAATCGACCTTATCATCCACAACGGACGTGTAGGAGAGGTTTACAACGTAGGTGGACACAATGAGAAGACAAACCTTGAAATCGTAAAGATTATCTGTAAGGAGCTCAATAAGCCGGAGAGCCTTATCACATTCGTAGGAGACCGTAAGGGCCATGATATGCGTTACGCAATCGACCCAACAAAGATCCACAATGAGCTCGGATGGCTTCCAGAGACCAAGTTTGAGGACGGCATCAAGAAGACAATCAAATGGTACCTTGACAACCGTGAGTGGTGGGAGACAATCATCAGCGGAGAGTACCAGAATTACTACGAGAAGATGTATGCGAATAGATAACTGCTACTCTTTGAGGCTTTTGTGCATGCCTAAAGAATATGTGATTGCGTATATATGTTGAGCCTGTTTACGAATAACAGCGTTAAGGAGACAAAAATGAAAGTATTTGTTACAGGAGTTGCGGGGCAGCTTGGTCATGATATAATGAATGATCTTGCGGCGCGCGGTTACGAAGGAATAGGAACAGATATTGCATCAGAATATAATGGTATCTCTGATGGTACAGCAGTGACACGCATGCCATATGTATCTCTGGATATTACTGACAGAACAGCGGTAGAGCAGGTGATAGGGGCGCTTAAACCCGATGTTGTAATACACTGTGCAGCATGGACAGCTGTAGATCTGGCCGAGGATGATGATAAAAAAGCAAAGGTGCATGCAATCAACGCAGACGGCACACAGAATATTGCAGATGCCTGCAAGAAGATAGATGCCAAGATGGTATATATCAGCACAGATTATGTATTTGACGGACAGGGCACCACACCATGGCAGCCTGACTGCAAGGACTATGCACCACTCAATGTATATGGACAGACAAAGCTTGACGGAGAGCTTGCAGTGGCAAATACACTTGAGAAGTACTTTATAGTGCGTATAGCATGGGTATTTGGTGTAAACGGCAAGAACTTCATCAAGACAATGCTAAATGCCGGCAAGACACACGATAAGCTTACAGTAGTAAGTGACCAGATTGGTACACCGACATATACACTCGACCTTTCAAGATTGCTCGTAGATATGATAGAGACTGATAAATACGGTTACTATCACGCTACAAACGAGGGTGGATATATAAGCTGGTATGATTTTACAAAGGAAATCTTTAAGCAGGCAGTGGAGCTTGGTCATACAGAGTATTCTGAGGACAGACTCACAGTAGTACCTGTTACTACAGCAGAGTATGGTGTGTCAAAGGCAGCACGTCCGTTTAACAGCAGACTGGACAAGAGCAAGCTCGTGGAGAATGGATTTAAGCCACTCCCTACATGGCAGGATGCGCTGCACAGATATCTGCAGGAGATAGAATTTTAGTGAGCAAAGAAGCTACGAAGTAGCGAGGTTGAGTTAGATGTTGGGATGTTCACGTAATACAAGAAAGGACATAGAAATCATGGGACAGATTAAAGTACAGAAAAATGTAGGTGGAATCGAAGGACTTTGCATCATCGAGCCTACAGTGCATGGAGACAACCGTGGATACTTTATGGAGACATACAATTCAAAGGATATGCAGGAAGCCGGCATTGACAGAGTGTTCGTACAGGATAATCAGTCATGCTCCACAAAGGGAGTGCTCCGCGGACTACATTTCCAGAAGGAATACCCACAGGCAAAACTTGTGCGTGCAGTAAAAGGCTCAGTATTTGATGTGGCTGTAGACTTAAGAAGCGATTCAAAGACATACGGCAAGTGGTTCGGAGTAGAGCTCACAGAGGAGAACAAGAAGCAGTTCCTTATCCCGGAAGGCTTTGCACACGGATTTTTAGTACTCTCAGATGTAGCAGAGTTCTGCTACAAGGTAACAGATTTCTGGCACCTTGGAGATGAGAGCGGCCTTGCATGGAATGATCCTGCAATCGGCATCGAGTGGCCACAGCTTGTCGGAGAGTATCCGGGAAGCGCTGACGGAAGCGGATACACACTTGAGGATGGCACACCAATCAACCTGAGTGATAAGGATCAGAAGTGGGAGACACTCAAAAATACATTTAAATTTTAAAAAAATTATTAATTTTGTTTTTAAAGGCTACAGTTGAGCGGAGACGCATAAACTGTAGCTTTTATTAAATTTTTGTTATAATTTTTTGAAATGTGGCAATTATATATCAAATATGGTAAAATATCATTTATGGACAAAAATAAATCGATTTCAACACAGAAAATTAACAGATGGGATGTAGGATACTTTATATTATATGGTATTGTGCTGGCAAAATGTGTATACGAGACTACTATGTTCTCGCAGCAGGTGCTGGTAGGAACCTTTAAGCTTTTTCTTGCAGCGATGGTTTTGTATACAGGAGCCAAGGTCCTTTTTTCCGGATATTACAGCAGAAAAGAGCAGCTTGCATTGCCGTAGTTGTTCTTATATTTGGAATAGTAGGCTTACAAACCGGTTATTATGAACTGCTGCAGCCGGTACTACTTATTGCCGGGGCAAAAAATGTGAGGTTTGACAATATACTAAAGGTATATACGGCGGTGGTATCGGTCATGCTTATAGTGGCAGCTATAGCTAGTCAGACAGGTGTGATAGCGGATGTGATAGGCTATTCACCGAGAAATGCAGCGGCGGCCAGACATTCATACGGCATTATATATCCGACGGACTTTGCGGCACATGTATTTTACCTGATATTGGCGGTAAGCTGCCTTGGTATATGGCAGAGGGTTTGGGAAAACGAAAAATACAGATATCCGGCAGGGCTCAGATGGCTAATCGTAATTGTGGCAGGTGTATTTATATATATA
>OKTC01000851.1_pt1 | contig 10733 bp, 10 predicted proteins | sample 1606181 | NCBI WGS metagenome assembly OKTC01 (sample SAMEA3879529, study PRJEB24766) | human gut metagenome | biome: human-associated habitat; feature: feces | place: USA | collected 1985/1987 | reverse complement strand
GTCTAAAAATTTATATTGCGTTTACCAGATCATTTTTTCCGTTCTAGGGCATCGGTCGATACGGCACAAACGATTCCTTTTTTTCGTAAATGCCGGTTGTCGCTGATGTGCGAACTCGGGAAACGACCTCCTTTCACGAAGAAAACTCTTATTCCCAAAAGAACGACAGCCATTGCAACAAACCCTACGGTAAAAAGTAAAATATTCCACATTTTGACTATATTTGATTTTATCGAATATAGACCGAGGTTCGGAGTGAAAAATGAACTTGTCCATTTTGTCCTTCTCTTACCTTTCACTATATTTGTATAGTAAAACAAAGATAAGCGATATATAGCAAAAAACAACTCATTGATTGTGCTTTTACATTATCTTTGTTTTGCAAAGATAGGAAAGGAAAATGTGATTTCGGTCGAAGAATGGAAATATTTTGCCGACAGAATCGGTAAAAGAGTGAATTTTAACATAAATTTCTTCGAATACAGAAAGTTTAGCAGTGATCAAATTGCAACTAAAATATAAAAAGTATGGACATAAAAGAGCTGAAACCGACATCAATTTGGCACTATTTTGATGCGATAACCGGGGTTCCCCGCCCTTCGAAAAAGGAGGAACGTATTCGTGAGTTTTTATTGAACTTCGCTAAGGAGCAGAACCTTGAAGTAAAGGTCGATAAAACCGGGAATGTAGTTATTACCAAAGAAGCTACTCCGGGTTGTGAGGGAGCTCCTACGGTAATATTGCAAGCTCACATGGATATGGTGTGTGAGAAAAACGGAGATGTGAAGCATGATTTTGAGCGAGATCCTATCGAAACGTATATAGATGGAGAATGGGTGAAGGCTCGCGGAACGACATTAGGAGCAGATAACGGTATAGGTATGGCGGCAGCTATGGCTGTTCTTGCCGATAAAGAGTTGAAGCACGGACGGATACAAGCTCTGTTTACGGTCGACGAGGAGACGGGCTTGACAGGAGCTTTCGGATTAGAGTCCGGAATGATCGATGGCAAATATTTATTGAATCTCGATTCGGAAGATGAAGCCGAGATTTTTATCGGCTGTGCCGGAGGTGCTGGTACCACAGCTGAATTCCCTTGCCCTATGACAGCAGCTCCTGAAGGTTATTTCTTCTTCCGTGTGGCAGTTAAAGGATTGACCGGCGGACACTCTGGTGACGATATCAATAAGAACCGTGCTAATGCCAACAAGTTGCTCGACCGTTTCCTGGTAATCTTGATGAAGCAGTATGATTTGCGTCTGAGTCATATTGACGGAGGTAACTTGCACAATGCCATTCCGAGAGAAGCCCATGCCGTTTGTGCCGTACCGATGGCTGATAAAGAAAATGTACGGGTGGCATTGAATATATTCCTGGCTGAGGTGGAGAATGAGTTTGCGGTGACGGAACCGAACCTGACCATGGAACTGGAGTCGGAAACTCCTTGTGCGGAGGTGATGGAAAAAGAAGCTATGGCACGCTTCCTGCATTCACTATATGCCGTGCATCACGGAGTGTATGCCATGAGTCAGGATATGGAAGGCTTGGTGGAGACTTCTTCTAACTTGGCTTCGGTGAAGATGCGGGACGGCAAGATTGTGGTAGTGACCAGTCAGCGTAGTTCTATCCTTTCTTCTCGCAAGGATATGTCGCAGATGGTACGTTCTGCATTTGAACTGGGTGGAGCTACTTGTGTGACCGGTGACGGTTATCCGGGATGGAAACCGAATCCGTCGTCTGCTATTCTGAAGGTGGCTGTAGAAAGCTACAAACGTCTGTTTGGAGTGGAACCGAAAGTGAAAGCGATTCATGCCGGACTGGAATGTGGATTGTTCCTGGAGAAATATCCGTCATTGGATATGGTTTCTTTCGGACCGACGCTGCGTGGCGTGCACTCACCGGATGAACGCATGCTGATTCCTACGGTCGACAAGTTCTGGCGTCATCTGTTGGATGTGCTGGTAAATATTCCGGCTCGTTCATGAAAAAATTAATTTATAACTTGCTATGGGTTGTGTGCGGCATGAGTGCCGCACCGGCTCAGGCACAGCATGCGTTCCGGGTGATGGAGTACAACGTGGAAAACTTGTTTGACTGCCGTCACGATTCTTTAAAGCAGGATACAGAGTTTTTGCCGGGGAGTGTACGGAACTGGACATATAGTCGCTTTCAGGATAAGGTGAATAAGATTGGAAAAGTCATACTGGCAGCAGGAAAGGAACAGGTGCCTGATTTGGTGGGCTTGTGTGAGGTGGAAAATGACTATTGCCTGAAAAGCTTGACCCGTTATTCTCCGCTTCGTGAGGCAGGTTATAAGTATGTCATGACCAGCTCGCCCGATGAGCGTGGCATCGATGTGGCTCTGTTGTATCAGCCTGTCTCGTTCCGGTTGCTCGCTTCACAGAAAATTCGTATCCCGTCAGATTCATTGGGTATGCGTCCTACGCGGGATGTGCTGTATGTATCGGGACGTGTGGTAAGCGGAGATACGCTGGATGTCTTTGTCTGTCATCTTCCCTCGCGTGTGGGAGGCGCAAAGAAAACAGATCCCTATCGTTTGTGGGTGGCCCGCAGAATCCGTCAGGCCGCTGATTCGGTCATGGCTGAACGGCAGAATCCCCGTCTTATTATTATGGGGGACTTTAATGATTATCCTGATGGGAAATCGTTGCAGGAAGGGCTTCGGGTGTCTGCTTTGGCTGAACAGCCGGAATCACGTGCCTTGTATAATCTGATGGATAACCAGCAGGGAGGTACCTATCGCTATAAAGGAGAGTGGGGGGTACTGGATCAGATGGTGGTGAACGGTGGTCTGTTGCAGCCGGATGCCCGTACAAGGACTTCAAAAGAAAAAGCTTCTATCTTGCGTTTTCCTTTTTTGTTGGAAGAAGATAATGTGTATGGAGGGGATACGCCTTTCCGCACCTATAAAGGAATGCGGTATCACGGAGGATATAGCGATCATCTTCCGGTGCTGCTGGAACTGATAGTGGAAGAATAGAGCCGTTTCTTGCACGTATTGAAAGTTGATATATTGGCCATGGCTCTTTCATTTCAACTAAATTAGTACTTCCCCGGTAGTACTGGCTTATGAAAGAGCCGTATAGTATTGGCTAAATGAATAATGTTTTCTTGCCCTAGAGTTGCTTTTATGAATAAAAAAAAGTATATTTATTGCGAAATCAATCATTTGACTTTTATGTCACGTTATATATTAGTGGTAACTGTTGAAATGAAAGTGGAAAATAATGGTAGGGAAAATACGATTGTGTCAAGCCATACTTTTGTCCCTAGGTTCCGATGGGATTATTATAATTCTGGTGACTGGTATTACAATGTATATCCATTTGTTCCCATTGAGAACTGATTTTGTTAACTTTTAATTGAAAGAATATGAGAACGGTTTTGAAATGTTTGTCCGTTGGGATACTATTACTTTTCTTTTCCTGTAAAAATGAAGAGGCATTGCCGCTACTGAACCCGGAGAGTGAAATGTGTGAGATTCGTTTTTCTGGCTCGGCTTTTGATTTCCAATGGAACGGGAAAGCATTGGGAGTGAAAGATGCATGGGCATATCCCGTAGTGGAATTTGATGCGATAGAATCGGATACGACCAAACTACAGCTGACGATTTCATCCTTACTTCCGGATGACATTAAACTGGCGGTGGATGTAGTTCCTGGAGTGTCTGAAATTGTTTTTTCCGGAAAGTCTTCCGGAAAGCCTTATGATCTGGAGGTGGAAGGGTATTTCATGCCACAGGAAGAGGAGAAAAAATTGTCCATCACCTGCCGGTATCAGATGAACGAATCTTGTATCGAACTGGACACGCCTTATGATTTTCATTTTGGAGAGGACTGTCTGTCGTTAATCGTTGGTGGTCCGGGAGAAGTGGAATGGAACGGACAGGTATGGGAAAAAACGGATTTGGTGAAAGATGTGCTGCGCAAAATGGGGCAGAGGGTGGCTCAACGTACGGAGATGATGCGGGTGATATTTCATGCGGACGCTACGCTGGATGTGTTTGTGAGAGAAGTGGGAGAAGAGAACTTTGTGCAGATTGCTACGCTGCAATATGATATTTCCAGTATGATACCGAACCGTATGAATTGGATTTTTACGCAGGAACAGTCTCGTTATGTGGAAACGGAACTGATTGGGGAGCCGCTGCCATGTTCAATTTTTTTCACCGATTTCTTTAATGACGGAAGAGACTTCCTGCCTATGTATTTTGCAAGGGGGGATAACTCCGGCTCATTGTATCTGAATATTGCCAGTCCGTATCGTCAAAGAGCTGTCTCGCGCTATATCAGATCTAAGGGAGCAGAAGGGCTTCCGGAGGAAGAGGTAGAAGAAATGGAACTATTTTTCCAGATTATTCAGGAAGACGGTGCGTGGGAAGATAACACGTGGCTTTATTTGCTGCGTACCGAAAAGAGATAAGCATCGAAAGCATTAAGAATGAAAGCACTGTACAAGGAGTGAGTGTATCTGTTTCTCCTTGTGCAGTGCCCTTTAGGAATGTGCTTTGTGCAGTGTTATTTATATTGCTGGTGGAATTCCACTACGGCTTCTATTCCTTTTCTGAAAATGTCGAGTGAGAAATTCTCATTCGGGGAGTGGATGGCATCGCTTTCCAGTCCGAATCCCATCAGAATGGTTTTGATGCCCAGAATTTGTTCAAAATCGCTGATGATAGGAATACTTCCTCCACGACGTACGGCCAGTGGTTTTTTGCCGAAGGCTTTTTCAAATCCTTTTTCTGCAGCTTGATAAGCCGGATGGTCAATCGGGCATACATAGCCTTCACCTCCATGCAGAGGAGTGACTTTCACTTGTACATAGTCGGGTGCCTGCTGAGTGAGGTAGTCTACAAACAGCTGGGATATTTTTTCATGCTGCTGGTGAGGGACCAGACGGCTGGAAACCTTGGCATAGGCTTTAGAAGGCAATACAGTCTTGGAACCTTCGCCGGTATATCCTCCCCAGATACCGCAGACATCAAATGACGGGCGGCAACTGTTGCGCTCCAGTGTGGAATAGCCTTTTTCGCCTTTCAGGGCTTTCACTCCGATGGCTTCCATGTATTTTTTCTCGTTGAACGGAATCTGGGCAATCATTTCTCGCTCGGCAGCCGGTACTTCTTCTACGTCATCGTAGAAATGAGGAATGGTAATACGTCCGTCCGCATCGATGACTTTCGAAAGTAAATCGCAAAGTACGTTGATAGGGTTGGCCACTGCACCACCGAAATGCCCGGAATGAAGGTCACGGTTCGGGCCAGTTACTTCAACTTCCCAGTAAGCCAGTCCTCTTAGTCCGGTAGTGAGGGACGGCAGGTCGGCTCCTAACATGCTGGTGTCGGATACTAAGATCACATCGGCTTTCAACAGTTCCTTGTGTGCTTTCAGAAAAGCATTCAGGCTGGGTGAGCCAATTTCTTCTTCTCCTTCAAAAATGAATTTTACATTGTGACGGAGCAGTCCTTCACGTACGAGGTATTCAAATGCCTTGACTTGAATCATGGACTGTCCTTTATCATCGTCGGCACCGCGTGCCCAGATACGACCGTCACGAACTTCCGGTTCGAAAGGCTGGCTTTTCCATAATTCCAACGGTTCGGCCGGCATGACGTCATAATGTGCATAGACCAGTACGGTAGGAGCATCGGGGCTGACACGCTTTTCGGCATAGACTAACGGATGTCCTTCTGAGGGCATGACCATTGCTTCATCGGCTCCTGCTTCGAGCAGTAGCTGACGCCAGCGTTCCGCGCAGGCCAGCATGTCGTCCTTATGTGCAGGAAGTGCACTGATGCTGGGAATGCGGATAAGGCTGAACAGTTCGTTCAGGAACCGTTCTTCATTTTCTTGGATGTATTGTTTGATTTCCATGGTATTTTTATTTACAGATGTGTAGTTTTATTAAGCAGATAATAATCAAGTATCGTCATAGCTGCCATAGCTTCCACAATGGGGACTGCACGGGGTAATACGCAAGGGTCGTGACGTCCGCGGGCTTTCAGAATGGTTTCGTTGCCATGGATGTCGACTGTAGGCTGTTCCATCAATACCGTAGCTACCGGCTTGAAGGCTACGCGGAAATAAATGTCCTGGCCGTTGCTGATACCTCCCTGAATACCTCCTGAGCGGTTGGTGCGGAAGGCTATTTTGTCTTCGTCACGATAGAATATATCGTTTTGCTGGCTGCCTTTCATTTCCATGTGACTGAAACCTTGTCCGTATTCAAAACCTTTGACAGCGTTGATGCTAAGCATGGCATTGCCCAAGGCGGCATGAAGTTTACCGAAAACTGGCTGTCCCAATCCGATAGGGCATCCTTGTATGACACAGCTGATGACACCACCGATGGTATCGCCTTCTCCTTTTGTCTGGTAAATATAGTCAGCCATCTGCTTGGCAAGTTCCTGATCTGGACAGCGTACCGGATTATCTTCAATGGTGCTCAAATCGTATGCGGTATAGTCTTTATCCAACTTGAATTCTCCTACCTGCGAAGTGAAGGCCGTGATGCGAACGCCAAGTTGCCGCAATGCCAGTTTGGCAAGGGCGCCGGCTACGACACGGGCGATGGTTTCACGGGCTGAAGAGCGCCCGCCTCCCCGGTGGTCGCGTATACCGTATTTTTGTGTATAGGTAAAGTCGGCATGAGAAGGACGGAATACGTCTTTCATGTTGTCATAATCGTTGGAGTGCTGGTTGGTATTCCATACCACAAATCCGATGGAACATCCGGTAGATACTCCTTCATATATTCCGGAAAGAAATTCTACCTGATCGGCTTCTTTTCGTGCTGTGGTGATGGCCGATTGTCCGGGACGGCGTCGGTCCAGTTCCTGTTGAATAAATTCCATATCGATGGCGATACCTGCCGGAAATCCGTCGATAACTCCGCCTATAGCTTTTCCGTGTGATTCACCAAAACTGGTGAGACGGAAGATATTTCCAAAAGTGTTGTTGTACATCGTTGTATAGTAATTGATTGTGATTAGAATCTGCTTCCAGCGCCACCGCCTCCGAAGCTTCCTCCTCCAAAACTGCCGCCGCTGAAGCCGCCTCCGCCTCTTCCGAAACCACCTCCAAAGAACGGACCGCCTAAGAAGGGACCTCCGTTGCCTCCCCGGTGATGGAATTCGTCGTCATCGACTTTTCGGTGAGTGTGACGTACGTGTCCGCAGTTGCTGCACAGATAGGTGATTTCTTCGGTACGTACGCTGCCTACACGTGAAATGGTACGAATCGAAACCTGTTGCAGGGTATGCTTGTGGCAATTCGGACATTTGTTCCGTTGGCGTGCAGAATACCATAATAAGGCAGGTACAAGGATAAAGCAGCATCCCAGGATGATAAAAATCAGCAGTCCGTCTGATTCACCTTCGGGAGGAGTGGGAGCTCCGGAACTTTTATCTAGTACTTGTCGTACGGCCTGAATACCGGCTACCATACCGGAATCCCAGTCACCTTTACTTAAATAGGGATTCATGTAACGGGTTTGGATGCGTTTGCAGATGGCATCGGGAAGAATACCTTCCAGCCCATATCCAGTAGCAAATTGGATACATCTTTCTTCTGTGACCAGCAGAATGACTAGTCCGTTGTCTTTACCTTTCTGGCCTACTCCGTTTTTCTCTCCCAGTTGGTAGGCAAAGTCGAAACAGTCACCGCCTTCTATCTGTCGTACGGCTACGACTACGGTCTGGATGCCGGTTTTCTGTTCCAAAGCAAAGAGGGTAGTATCCATTGCGGTTACAGCGGCAGCACTAAGAATCCCGTCAGGATTGCTGACATACCGTGTCCGGTCTTGCAGGTGTACCATGGGAATCTCTTCTACCTTGTATCCTTCAGCTCGTAAAGTGCTGAAGACAGTTATCAGTAAAAAGAGTATCCCGAATAAAGATATTCGTTTCATTGTGAAGAGGGTAGGTTAGAACTTCACTTCAGGTACCTTTTCGCTGCCTTCTTCAGCTTCGAAATAAGGACGCTTTTCAAAACCGAACATGCTTGCGACGATATTTTTCGGGAAACGGCGGATACTGGTGTTGTATTCGCGAGCAGTTTCGTTGAATTTACGACGTTCTACGCTGATACGGTTCTCAGTTCCTTCCAACTGTGCCTGCAGTTCTTTAAAGTTCTCATTGGCTTTTAATTCCGGATAGTTTTCCGTCACAGCCAACAGTCGGCTCAATGCACTGCCCACAGCTCCTTGGGCTTTCTGGTAGGCTTCAATTTTTTCAGGAGTCAAGTCCTCTATATCAATGGTCATTTGGGTAGCTTTTGCTCTGGCTGATACCACTGCATCAAATGTTTCTTTTTCGTGTGCGGCATATCCCTTAACGGTATTGACCAGATTAGGGATCAGGTCTGAGCGTCTCTGATATTGGTTTTCTACGTTGCTCCATGCAGTGCCTACAGTTTCTTCCTGAGTGACTAAAGAATTATACGAACTGACGCAGTAAATCACAAGAACAGCTACTACTGCGATAACAATAATCCATGTTTTTTTCATACGTGTTATTTATGTTTTATGATTAGTTTCAATGGCAAACATACATAAAAATCTCATTTTTTGCGTATCTTTGCCCAATAATTTTGATAAGTTGTAATATTATATATGAAGAATATCCGAAATTTTTGCATCATTGCACACATTGACCACGGTAAGTCTACACTGGCTGACCGCTTGCTGGAATATACGCAGACAATTAAGGTCACAGAGGGACAGATGTTGGACGATATGGACCTGGAACGTGAGCGTGGAATCACAATCAAGAGCCATGCCATTCAGATGGAGTATACTTATAAAGGTGAAAAATACATTCTGAACCTGATTGACACTCCGGGACACGTGGACTTTTCATACGAAGTGTCTCGTTCCATTGCAGCCTGTGAGGGAGCATTGTTGGTTGTCGACGCTTCTCAAGGTGTGCAGGCGCAGACTATTTCGAACTTGTATATGGCGTTGGAACATGACCTGGAGATTATTCCGGTGATGAACAAATGTGACATGGCCAGTGCGATGCCGGAAGAGGTGGAGGATGAAATTATTGATTTGTTAGGCTGCAAGCGTGAAGATATTATTCGTGCATCGGGAAAAACCGGTATGGGAGTAGAGGATATTCTTCAGGCGGTAGTAGAACGTATCCCTGCTCCAGTCGGTGATGAGAATGCACCGCTGCAGGCTTTGATTTTCGATTCTGTCTTCAATTCATTCCGTGGTATTATTGCATATTTTAAGGTGGTGAACGGGGTGATTCGTACAGGCGATAAAGTGAAATTCTTCAATACAGGAAAAGAATATGATGCCGACGAAGTCGGTGTATTGAAAATGGATATGGTTCCTCGGAAAGAGTTGCGTACGGGGGATGTAGGATACATTATTTCCGGTATCAAGACTTCTAAAGAGGTGAAGGTAGGAGATACCATTACACATATCAGTCGTCCGTGTGATAAGGCAATCGATGGGTTTGAGGAAGTAAAACCGATGGTCTTTGCCGGAGTTTACCCGATTGAGGCGGAAGATTATGAGAATCTGCGTGCCTCTTTGGAGAAACTTCAGCTGAACGATGCGTCTCTGACTTTCCAGCCGGAATCTTCTTTGGCGCTGGGCTTCGGATTCCGTTGCGGATTCTTGGGATTGCTTCACATGGAAATTGTGCAGGAACGACTGGATCGTGAGTTTGATATGAATGTGATTACCACTGTTCCTAACGTATCGTATATGATTTACGACAAGCAGGGAGGAGTACAGGAAGTGCATAACCCGGGAGGAATGCCTGACCCAACGTTGATTGATCATATTGAAGAACCTTATATTGATGCTTCCATTATTACGGCAACGGATTATATCGGTCCAATTATGACGTTGTGTCTGGGTAAGCGCGGAGAACTGGTGAAGCAGGATTATATCTCAGGTAATCGTGTAGAATTGCATTACAAGATGCCTTTGGGTGAAATTGTGATAGATTTCTATGATAAGTTGAAGAGTATTTCCAAGGGATATGCTTCTTTTGACTATCATCAGTCAGGTTTCCGTCCATCTAAGTTGGTGAAGCTGGATATTCTGTTGAACGGAGAATCGGTTGATGCCTTGTCTACGTTAACCCACTTTGATAATGCGTATGATTTAGGTCGCCGAATGTGTGAGAAACTGAAGGAATTGATACCTCGTCAGCAGTTTGAAATTGCGATTCAGGCGGCTATCGGTGCAAAGATTATTGCGCGTGAAACCATTAAGGCAGTCCGTAAGGATGTGACGGCTAAATGTTATGGAGGTGACGTAAGCCGTAAGCGTAAGCTCTTGGAAAAACAGAAAAAAGGAAAAAAACGTATGAAGCAAATTGGTACGGTTGAAGTTCCTCAAAAGGCATTTTTAGCGGTTCTTAAGCTTGATTAAGCTTTTGAATCTCTGCAAGAGGCGTCAAAAAGACACAAAATCTCTTTTTGATGCCTCTTTTATTTTTGTCAAATTGTAATATATTGTAAAAATAAATTGAGAGTTTGTTGTTTATTCTGTGTAGAATATATATATATGTCACATGAATAAGGCTTTGCTAGATATTTTAAAAGTAGGTGGACTCTTTTGGTATATGGTGGTTTTATTTAGTAATAAAATTTTTTATTAACCATCCTGCTTTTCTTTTAATGTAATTTTGGTTAGGTCAATACTTCGGTAAATTTTTACCGATAAATTAAAATTAAACATAGAATCGGCAT
>OKTC01000846.1_pt1 | contig 10804 bp, 8 predicted proteins | sample 1606181 | NCBI WGS metagenome assembly OKTC01 (sample SAMEA3879529, study PRJEB24766) | human gut metagenome | biome: human-associated habitat; feature: feces | place: USA | collected 1985/1987 | reverse complement strand
ATCTGGCCGACAAGCGTCTGTGCGGAATCGTGTCACGAGGCGGTTCCATCATGAGCAAATGGTGCCTGGTTCACGACCGCGAATCATTCCTGTATGAACATTTCGACGACATCTGTGACATCCTTGCCCAATACGACGTAGCCATTTCATTGGGCGACGGTCTCCGTCCGGGATGTATCCAGGATGCCAACGATGAGGCTCAGTTTGCCGAACTTGATACAATGGGCGAACTGGTTGTCCGTGCCTGGGCCAAGAATGTACAGGCCTTCATCGAAGGACCGGGCCATGTACCCTTGCACAAAATCAAGGAAAACATGGAACGCCAGATTGAAAAATGCCACAATGCACCGTTCTATACACTGGGTCCCCTCGTAACGGATATCGCTCCGGGCTACGATCACATCACCTCAGCCATCGGCGCAGCCCAGATCGGCTGGCTCGGTACAGCCATGCTCTGCTACGTTACTCCGAAAGAACATCTCGCCCTGCCGGACAAGGAAGACGTACGGGTAGGTGTCGTGACTTATAAGATTGCCGCTCATGCTGCCGACCTGGCCAAAGGACATCCCGGCGCACAGGTTCGCGACAATGCCCTGAGCAAGGCACGTTATGAATTCCGCTGGAAAGACCAGTTTGACCTTTCACTTGACTCCGAACGGGCTCAGACTTATTTCCGTGCCGGACGTCATCTCGATGGGGAATACTGTACCATGTGCGGCCCGAACTTCTGCGCCATGCGCTTGTCACACGACTTAAAGAAAAAAGAACAAAAAGACTAAGGAATAGAAAAACATGTTTAGCGAAGAATTAGAAAAAATATCCTGGGACGAAACGACGGAACGCATCCTGTCGAAGACAGACGCTGATGTACGCCGCGCCTTGGCTAAAGAACATTGCGATATAGACGACTTCATGGCACTGATCTCGCCTGCAGCAGAACCGTATCTGGAAACAATGGCCCGGCTGAGTCGCAAATATACCGAAGAACGTTTCGGACGCACCATGTCGATGTTCATCCCGCTCTACATCACCAACTCGTGCACCAACTCGTGCGTGTACTGCGGCTTCCACATCAGCAACCCCATGGCGCGCACCATCCTGACGCCCGAAGAGATTGAAAACGAATACAAGGCCATCAAGAAGCTCGGCCCGTTCGAAAACCTGCTGATTGTGACGGGTGAGAATCCGGCCAAGGCGGGTGTGCCCTACATTGCCAAGGCACTCGACCTGGCCAAGCCGTACTTCTCGAACCTGAAAATCGAGGTGATGCCGCTCAAGACGGAAGAATATGCCGAACTGGTACACCACGGACTGAACGGCGTAATCTGTTTCCAGGAAACATACAACAAAGCCCGCTACAACGTGTACCACCCGCGCGGCATGAAGTCGAAGTTCGAATGGCGTGTCAACGGGTTCGACCGCATGGGGCAGGCCGGCGTGCACTCCATCGGCATGGGTGTGCTCATCGGACTGGAGGACTGGCGTACGGATGTGACCATGATGGCTTACCACCTGCGCTACTTGCAGAAGCATTACTGGAAAACGAAGTACAGCGTGAACTTCCCGCGCATGCGTCCGGCCGAAAATGAAGGTTTCCAGCCTAATGTCATCATGAGCGACAAGGAACTAGCACAGGTGACTTTCGCCATGCGCATCTTCGACCACGATGTGGACATCTCCTACTCTACCCGCGAACCGGCCAATATCCGCGACCACATGGCTTCACTGGGCGTGACTACCATGAGTGCCGAGAGCAAGACGGAACCGGGCGGATATTACACCTACCCGCAGGCACTGGAGCAGTTCCATGTGAGCGACGAACGTACAGCCGTAGAAATCGAGAAGGCCCTCAAGGCATTGGGACGCGAACCGGTATGGAAGGACTGGGATGCTTCGTTCGACCACGTGGCACAGTCGCACGCCACCGCCGCTGCGGCCCGCTGAAAAGCCCTCCGGAACACTCTCTGAAAAACGCCTTTACGTTTATCGGAAAACCCCGAAGCGTTTCTACAAAAACGCCCTTACGTTTTCCCTGAAACGCAAGTACGTTTTACTTCAAACACCAGTGCATTCTGATGAAAACACAAGGACGTTTTTCCAAAACGCAAGTGCGTTTTTTCAAGGCATATATAATTCCCTTCAGAAGGCATCCTGAGGCCATTATCCCGACTTCCGGATGCCTTTCTGTCTTTTCATCCATCCCCTTATCTCTTATTCCTTATGAAACTGACTGAAAAAGAAGCGTCACGCTACAACCGACAGATTCTGCTCAACGAAATCGGTGAGACAGGACAACTCCTGCTGAAGCAGGCCCGCGTACTCATCGTGGGAGTGGGCGGACTGGGGTCGCCCATTGCCCTCTACCTAGCCGGTGCCGGAGTGGGCACCATCGGACTGATTGACGACGATACCGTGAGCGAAACCAACCTCCAGCGGCAGGTGCTCTACAGCGAAGCTGAAATCGGACTCTCCAAGGCCGAACAGGCCAAACTGCGCCTGCAGGCCCTCAACTCCGACATCCGTGTGGAAGCCTGGAACGAGCGTCTCACCCCGCAGAATGCCGAATGTCTCATTGCCAACTACGACATTGTGGTGGACGGCTGCGACAATTTCAGCACGCGCTACCTCATTAACGACACCTGCGTCCGGCTAGACAAGGTGTACGTGTACGGTGCCATCCGCGAGTTCGACGGGCAGGTCTCCGTGTTCAACTACCAGGGCGGTCCCGACTACCGCACCCTCTTCCCCGACGAAAAGGAAATGCTCGCCATGCCCCACCCCTCCAAGGCCGTGCTGGGTGTCACTCCGGGCGTAGTAGGCTGCGTGGAAGCCAGCGAGACCATGAAAGTCATCCTGGGCAGTCCGTACGTGCTGAGCGGAAAACTCTGGCACATCGACCTGCGAAGTCTGGAAAGCTACGTCATTTCGCTGGTATAGTTTCCCGTCCGACCCGCTGAAAATCACGGTTTTCGGTGATGTACAGCTCCTCAGATAGCCTTACTTTTGTACAAACGTAAATTATCCTATTATTCTTATCTTTAGTATGAACAAAAGTAAAGCAACGACAGCCCTGAAATCGCTGCTGGTTTCAGGCTGTGCCCTTTTTGTGTGGGGCATGACACCCGTATTTTTAGCCTCCACCCTTACCTCGTGCGAAAAATTAGAGGATATTTTAGGAGGTGGTGATGAAGATGAAGACGACGAAAACGGAGACGGAAGCAGCTCAGGCAATCTGAACGGAGTGGGTACTACCGACGGAGCGGCTCCCTATTTCAATCTGGAAACGACCCGCATCGAAGTGCCTGCCGTAAGAGACGGAGAAGGCATACAGGTGAAATGCCAGACCAACATCATAAGCATGCGCTATGTGCTGGAGAAATTCAAGAAATTCAGTGAAGGTGAACTGACCGAGCAGGAGGACTATTCGTTCATCCTGGAAAATCCGGAGTATTCATTCTACGGCGAAGAGTACCTGCAGTATTACACCAACTACTCTAGCGAGAAACAGACTGACAACCTGCTGATTTATGCCACCGACAAAGACAGTCTGCTGGCCACCATCCCCATCGAACAGGCAGCTGCTCCCCATATCAGCGTGGCCAAAGCAGATGCAGGCATCAATGAAATCACACTGACACTGGAAGGACAGAACGACGTCCGTTTCTATTCCACTTACATCTCAACAGACAGCATCCCCTTGTATCAGGTGATTGAAGATTTGAAGAAAGGAGGCTCAGGACTTCCTTTTGAATACCTCTTCGACCTTCAAAGCCAGCCTACGTGTACCTTCTCCGGACTGACGGAAGCAACCAAATACTACATCTACCTGCAAGGCGGTACGGAACCGGGTCCTCTGCATGGACTTTCACTGTATACCGTCACTACTGCCATGCGCGGCAAGGAAGATGCGCTGATTATGAAATACGCGTTGAACAACCTGAACAACCGTACAGTATATCTTCCGTTTGAAGGACGGGTGAAAGGTGTCATCGACTGGGGCGACGGAGTGACCGAGGTGCTCGACAAATCATACGTATATTCGGCCGATTTGTCACACGCCTATGCCCAAGGTGCTGAATCTACCGTAGAAGTAGCTTTCAAGGGTACGGTAGAATCTCTGACAACCAACAGCACAACCAAGGGAGAAATCCTAAAGAGTTCACTCATCGGCATCACACAATGGGGTACGCCCGAACTGAAAACACTGAGACTGGAGGATGTTACTGCACTGACCCAGCTGGCTGCCGACACCAAGGGAGCACTGTCTGCCATCACGGACTTCACCTCCTGCTTTGAAGACTGTACGGGACTGACCAACCTCCCCGAAGACCTGTTTGCCATGGCAACCGGTGCCCAAACGTTCGACAGAGCCTTCCAGGGCTGTACGGGACTGACTTCACTTCCGCTCAATCTCTTCGCCCAGAATTCCAGTGCCCGCAACTTTAACGCTACCTTCTCCGGCTGCACAGGACTGCTCTATCTGCCCGAAGACCTCTTTGCAAGCAACAAAGACATCTATGTCATGAACGATGTGTTCAGCGGATGTGAAAACCTGAAAGAGATTCCGGCCGGACTGTTCCGTAACAATACCCGTTTAGGATACATACAATGTGGCTTCTCAGGATGCAGCTCGCTCACAAGTCTGCCCGAAGGACTGTTTGCCAACTGTCCGGGCATACAGAGTGTGTCAGAAATCAACTCCGTCATGGATGCCTACGGTCTTTTCTCGAATTGCACCTCATTGACTGAAATCCCGGAAGACTTGTTTGCCAGCATGACCAAGGTTACCAGATTAGATGGCATATTCAAGGGATGTACCTCCCTCCGCGAGATTCCCGAAAAGCTGTTTGCAAACAACACACAGGTGATTTCCATGTGGGAAGCCTTTGCCGGATGCAGGAGCCTGCAACGCATTCCTGTCGGACTGTTCGACTCCATGCGCACCCTGCAAGCTGTCCGCCTCTTGTTCAAAAGCTGCAGTTCGCTCACCGGCGAATCGCCCTACACCCTGATAAACGGAAAAAAGGTGCACTTGTATGAACGTAAGGATTACCCGAATGAATTCCTTGAAATCACCAGTCACACCAGCGCGTTCAACAACTGTACGAACCTGACCGACTATGAATCCATTCCGAGCAACTGGAGATAAACGAGTCCCGATTTTTGCATAATTATCCTTCCCCTGCCAAAGCTAGATAAAAAACACGCTTGGCAGGGGATTTTTCATGCCTCAATTTCCAATTCTCTATTTTTTATGCTAACTTTGGGAATCAAACCTTTATCAAAAAACTATGTTACTCAGAATTTTAGGTTATCTCTGCCAGTTGTGCTTCATTGTAGGTCTTCCCATAGAGCGTTATTCCGGCATCACCACCTCCGCACCCAGCACAAACAGTCTGGCAAGTTCCTACTCGCAGACTTCATGGTATCTGGCTACGCATTGATCATATTTATATCGCCCGGATACTATCAGGAAACACAGAATTCATTACATTTGCAGAAACCAAACCCGATATTTATGAATCGCAGACTACTATCCGTTACCGTGTTTCTGGCGCTGATGCTGACTTCCCTGCTGGCCGGACGCCATAACTACCACGTGACACGAAACGAAATAACAGCCGACCTGAATCAGGCACTGGCACTGACTTTACTGGAAAAGAAGGAGCCCATTGTGACACAAGACACAATACGGGCATACAAGCAGCTCCGGCGTACTTCGGGCGGACAGGTACTGATTGCCGTGTCCGACGAACGGTTCTGCCGACACCTGAAGAACCGGCGACTGAAGGAAACCTCCTTCCTCACGTTCGACGTGGTGGACAAGGAATATCAGGGCGGTTCGACGGATGAACAGGCCATCTACAGCGATACACTGATGATAAGAAACGGACACGCAGGCGAGACACTGGCCCTGAAAGGCTATACCCGTCTGTCGGCAGCGGCCGTATTCAGCATGTCCGACCAGCGCTTGCCTGCCGGACTGATGGCAGCGGCTATCCTCTGGGCCATCGGTTCGATGCTGTACTTACGGAAAAGAGAGAAAGAGAATCTGGTGCTACAACCCGTAGAAGGATGCGGACAACCGGCTGAAGATGGTACACAATCTGCCGAAGATTTCGGGGGACTGACGTATTCGGATGCAGACGACCGTTTCTACGGCGTCGACCACATGCCTATCCGCTTCACCCCCATGCAACAGCAATTGATGCGGCTGTTCTGGCAGTCACCTTCCCACTCCATTTCGAAAGAGGAAATCTGTGCGACACTCTGGCCCAAGAAAGACGATGCCAACGATACGCTCTACACCCTTATCCGTCGGTTGAAACCCATTGTAGAGGAGCATACGCGGCTGAAAATCGTGGCCGACAGAGGACGAAACTATTCACTGGAAATCAACGAATTGAAAAGTTGACAGCGAATTGTCAGGCAAATGTCAGCGTCGGTTTTTGATGCCTTCGTGACAGCCTCCTACTTTTGTTCCTGAAATTTACACACAGGAACAAATGAACACACTCAGATTACTTTTCCAGCAGGAGGCCGAAAGCCGGCTTCTGCTGACCGTCTCCCGATTTCTGGCCAGCATCTTTCTTCTTTTATTGCTGGCCCTCCCCACTCTCGCACAGGAAGTGGAACCCACCGTGGAACTAGGCGAAGTGGAAGTCAAAGCCGACCGGATTATCCACAAGACCGACGGCCTGCTACTCTATCCCTCCGAACAACAGAAAGCTTCTTCCCGTTCGGGCTACAGTCTGCTCCAGCAACTCACCCTACCGAATATCCGTGTGGACGAGGTGGGCCACAGCATCTCGGCCATCGACCAGCGTGGAGGCGTACAGATTCGCATCAACGGCATCATTGCGGACAAGGCAGAGATGCTGTCGCTCGACCCGAAGAGCATCCGCAAGATTGACTTCATCGACAACCCCGGCGTGCGCTATGGCGACGGCATTGCCTATGTCATTGACATCACTACCCGACGGGCGAACAACGGATATACTTTAGGAACCTCGCTCACCCAGGCACTGACTACCCGCGACGGCGATTACACGGTGTACGGCAAATGGAACACAGGAAAGAGTGAGCTGTCGCTGAACTACAGCTTCGGCTACCGGGATTTTAAAGGAATACGGACGGAAGAAACCGCACACTATCACCTGAACGACGGTTCCATTTATACCATCCAGCGCAACGACCTCGCCTCGCGCAACCGGAGCCTGAGCAACCAGATGAAACTGACCTACAACCTGGCCGACTCCAGCCGCTACGTGTTTCAGGCTTCACTGAGCGGCGACTTCAGTCACGTGCCGGGCGATTTCAGTCAGAAACAGATTGTGGACGGGACACAGACGTACACCGCCCTCGAACAGCAACAAAGCCAAAGCAGCAGTCCGGTGCTCGACCTCTACTACTTCCAGCAACTCTCCCCCCGGCAGTCGCTTACCCTCAATGCCGTGGGCACATACATCGGCACCCGCTCTTCCGACAGTTACGACGAAGGTTCGCCTTACCGTTACAACGTGGACGGACGCACCTACTCCCTGCTGAGCGAAGCCATCTATGAAAACCGGTTGAAGCCCTTCACCCTTTCTGCCGGCCTCAACTACAGCCAGAAATACACGAACAATGAATATACGGGCGATGTTTCTTCCGTCACCCCCATGCACCACAACCGCGTGTATCTGTTTTCGGAAATTAAGGGAACGTGGGGAAAGCTCCGCTACTCGGCAGGCATCGGAGGCAGCTACCTGCACTACCGTCAGCAAGCCCATTCGTACGATTACTGGAGTTTCTGTCCGAAAGCAGCCCTGAGCTACAACTTCACCCACTCTCTGCAACTAAGTTACAATTTCCAGCTGAACGAACGCACCTCACGGGTGGCCATGATCAGCGATGCTGCCATCCGCACCAACCGCATGGAATGGACCGTAGGCAGTCCCGACCTCAAGCCCAACCGGGAGACGTATCACACCCTCCGGCTGTCGTACAACAACACCCGCCTGCAAGTCAATCTGCAAGGATTCTACAAGAAATGTCCTCACCCCAACATGGCGGTGTACGAACGCACGTCCGACGACCGGTTCATCTACACCCAGCGCAACCAGAAAGAGATTGACGCCCTGCACGCCATGGCCTATGCAAGCTACTGGCTGATGCCGGAAAAACTCTCCGTCACGGCCTACGGGGGACTGTTCCGCTGCTTCAACTTCGGCCACAACTACACACACTGCTACACGTCTTACTTTGCCACGGGAGCCCTCAACGCCTACTTAGGCAACCTCTCCCTCCATGCCTACGCCGACAACGGTTCCCGCTTTCTGGAAGGGGAAACCAAAGGCTATAGCGGAGGCGACATCGCCCTGAAGGCCGCCTACAGCTACAAAGACTGGCAGTTTGCCCTTATCTGGCAACAGCCCTTTCAACACAAATACAAAATGTTCGAATCGGAAGTCCTGAACCGGAACCTCCAGAAGACCACCGCCCTCTACAGTCGCGACGCCTGTAACCTTGTCAACCTGACCGTGACGTGGCGACTGACCAAAGGACGCAAGTTCCGCGCTGTCAACCGCTCCATCCAGCTGAAGGACAGTGACACGGGGATTATCCGATGAAAAAAATAAATCCATAAAACGACTTTTCTAGAAAAATAATTGTCATGACAGACTTATTTTCCTAAACCACTCCGATAAAATCAAGAAACCTTGGCGGCACGCTCGAAAGTAACCGGAATGGCATACCTCACTTTCTCCGGTTTTCCACTCTGCCGCCCCGGTTTCCATTTCGGCATCAGTTTCACTACTCGAAGGGCCTCTTCGTCCAATGCCGGACTCAGTCCCCGCAACACCACCGGATGAATAATGTTTCCTTCTTCATCTATCACAAACTGCACGATGACCCGAGGAATTCCAACCGTTTCAGGCACAAGCGTCTTGTCATAGTGCAGGTTCTTCCGAATAAAATCCATCAAGGCCGACATGCCCCCGGGAAACGCCGGCATCTCCTCTACCACGTCATACGCAATATCCATATCCTTTTCCTCTGCCACTTCCTGCAAAGGCTTTGAAGAAGGCTCCTTGTCCGAAGCATCCCGCTCTTCCACCTTGTGGCCAATCCGGAATTCCCCCGCAAAATACCAGTCGCGATAATTATCCCCGATATCCATTTCCTTCACCACACGATAGACGCCGGGCGTAAGCATACGAAGTGACGGATACAAACTGGCAGAAAAGGGATAAATCTTATTGGATGAAAGAATATGTTCAAGTGTCCAAACCCTTGCTCCAGGCAAAAACAACCATTTTTCCCCTTCCTTCCGAAGCACCCAGTACGGCGACCCCATCGAGATGCTCTGTCCGCTCCGGTTCACGATTCTCACTGCCACGGATTCCGTATTTGGCGGATACACCGCTTTCTCCGTGTACATCTTGATGCCGAAAGTATCCGTACACATTGATTGAGTGAAATAAGTAGCCACATCCTCTTTTCCGTCGTTCACCACGATTGCCGCATAATTCAGCACCTTCTGCCGGAACTCTTTCTGCAACGCCTCCGAATTCACCATCCACGACATATACAACGTGTCATTGTCATGGAATCCCCAAGAATTCAGGTTTTCTATGACACGGTCCTTGGGATGCTTCTCCCCGTACCGGCTAATTTTGTCGAGCAGTTTCCGATGCTGAGCCTTGGATACGAGTTCAAACTCCGCGTATGCCGTACGTGTATTCCGGCTGAATGATTTGTAAATGCGATACCTGCCGGGACGGTTCTTGTCCGTATAGAAGTGAATAGTCTGCCGGTGTGTAGGATAATCGGGCGTAAACACCCACAACACATCGTTGATTATCGGACTGGTAGGCTGAGGTTCCCATTGCTTTAGTGCTTCATTGTAATATACCAGACTGTACCCTTCTCCACTGTCATACTCCCGGTTCGCACGACTGGTAATGATGACCTTGACCTTGGAAGTCGCTACAGGATAATAATCATATTCCGTACGCATGGAAAGCGAATCCGCAGAAAGAGGAAGGCCGGAAGGAATATCCCGAGCCACCGGTTCCAGCACCATCGACCGCGGTTGAGACGGATTGTCTTCCGAAGTCTCCGTATCCGGCTCCTCTGCTGCAAGCGTGTCGACCGTTACTTCCGGACTCTGTACTACCGAAGGAGTCTCCTTTACCAAAGCAACATCCGATTGTGCTTTTCGCTTGCCCGTGCAGCCGACACACATCACGCAGACCACCGCCACAAACAATTGAAAAAATGCATTTGTTTTCATAGGCTATTGGGATAATTAATTTGTATTCCGCACAGAAGGTTCAAACGCCACAGGAAAAACGAACTTTACATTCCGGTTCTTCCCGGCTTGTCTGCCCGGTTTCCATTTCGGCATCAGACTGACAATGCGCAGGGCTTCCTCATTCAACGTCGGGTTTGTACTTCGCAACACCACAGGGTTCGTGGCATTACCCTCCTTATCTACTACTATTTGAATGATGACACGCTCCTTCTTTTCAGCCTTGTCATGCCGCAGGTTTTTCCGGATGAACTCCATTAAGGCAGGCATACCACCAGGAAACTCCGGCATCTCCTCCACTACCTGATAAACTGTTTGCTCATCTTCCTTTCATTGTATTATCGATTTTTCCGTGAAACAATTGGCCGTTATTTATCTATCCAGAACTCGGCACTTACTGTAATTTCTTCCCTCCCGTCATGAAATGATTGAATAATCCGATATTTTCCGGGTGTAATTCTATAGCAACTGACAGGATAACTAAAACAATAATAATCAGGAGCAAAG
>OKTC01000844.1_pt1 | contig 10858 bp, 7 predicted proteins | sample 1606181 | NCBI WGS metagenome assembly OKTC01 (sample SAMEA3879529, study PRJEB24766) | human gut metagenome | biome: human-associated habitat; feature: feces | place: USA | collected 1985/1987 | reverse complement strand
TTTCGTGAGGTCACGAAAATGGTTACTTTGGGTAGCGGAGCTAAGCGTGAAATACAAGATTTCATGCTGACTCGTTATGCGTGCTATCTTGTCGCACAGAATGGCGACCCCAAGAAAGAAGAAATAGCTTTTGCACAAGGTTATTTTGCCGTACAAACTCGACGCGCAGAACTTATTGCGGAGCATATAGAACAATTGTCGCGACTTGAAACGAGAGATCGTTTGCGTTCTTCCGAAAAACAATTATCACGTAATATTTATGAGCGCGGAGTGGATGATAAAGGTTTTGGACGCATTCGTTCTAAAGGTGATGGTGTGTTATTCGGTGGGCATACAACAGAAGATATGAAGAACCGGCTTGGCATTAAATCGACACGCCCATTAGCAGATTTTCTTCCAACTCTTACAATTGCAGCAAAAAACCTTGCCACAGAAATGACAAATTACAATGTCGAACAAAAAGACCTTTATGGTGAGCATAGTATAACTACCGAACATATGGACAACAACCGCAGCATCCGACAAATGCTCGGTCAGCGAGGCATACGCCCGGAAGAACTGCCAGCAGCTGAGGACATCAAGAAGGTAGAACGACGCGTTGCTTCCAATGAAAAGAAAATTGAGAAGTCTTCTTCAAAACTCCCTAAACTTAAACCTGAAGACAACAAATGAAATTAATTGACATTATAGAAGTATTCATTGCTGGAGATTGGGGCGAGGAAACTTACTCTAAAGAAACACCTTGTGCGGTAACTTGTGTACGTGGGGCTGATATTATTCCAATATCAGAATATGATTTCTCGGCAATTCCAGTCCGCTATATTAACCAACAAGCATATGCAAGAAAATGTCTTCAAGTAGGAGACATTATCATTGAAAAGTCAGGTGGTAGCCCAACTCAATCCACAGGGCGTGTATCTTTGGTATCACAAGAGCTACTTGACCATGCCGGGGCTGTTATATGCTCCAATTTTTGTACTGCCTTTCGAGTAAAGAAAGGTTGGATTCCCCTCTATGTCTACTATTATCTTCAGTTTATCTATAATCTTGGGGCGTTTTTTAATTTCGAAGGCAAAACATCCGGTATAAAAAATCTCCAATTGGATGCAGCCTTTGCTGCTATACCAATTGAAGATATTAGTGAAAGCATCCAAAACAATATTGTAGCTATTCTCCAAGGTTTAGAGAGGAAAATCGCTATCAATCGTCAGATAAATCAGAATTTAGAGGCGATGGCGAAACAACTGTATGATTACTGGTTTGTGCAGTTTGACTTTCCGAACGAAGAAGGTAAACCGTATAAGTCAAGTGGTGGAGAAATGGTATGGAATGAAAAGTTAAAAAGAATGATTCCAAAAGAGTGGACAAATGCAAACATCTATCAATTGGCAAGTATCTCAAAGGAAACCGTTAATCCACTAGCACGACCTAATGAATTATTCAAACATTATAGCTTGCCCGAATACGATAAAACAGGAACTTACGCAGAAGAATATGGAATAGATATTCAAAGTGCAAAGTTTATAGTCACTAACAATTGTATTTTGGTATCTAAACTTAATCCTTGGACAAGTCGAGTAATCTGTGGAAATAGAGAATCTAATCAGATTTGTTCAACAGAATTTGTTGTATGGAATCCTGCTTCTATGAAAACAAAAGGTTTCTTGTTCATGTTGGCTAAAAGTGCAAAATTCATTGAATACTGTACGCAAGGTGCTACTGGTACTTCTCATAGCCACAGAAGAATAAATCCAGAACTTATGATGAAATTTGATTTCTCTTATAATTCTGAAATAGCAATAAAATTTTCTCGACTGATTGAAAATATAATAGGAAAATTACATGATAATATCGCACAGCTTAAAATTTTGACTAAGCAGCGTGACGAACTTTTACCACTTTTAATGAATGGACAAATAACAATAGAATAAAAAATGTCTCGCATATTCTACAAATATTTAGATATAGTTGGCGCAAAGTGCATGATTGGAAATCGGAATCTCCAATTCACTAATGCGTCTCAACTGAATGATCCTTTTGATTGTCATCCTAAATTAATTGACTACTCAAATGTGCTGGACACTAAACTTCAAGGATGGATACCAAAGGATTGGTGGGTAGAGAAAGAGGAAAACGATGCACTCAATTTGCGCAATGATACATGGCTATGTAGTTTATCAAAAATCAATGATTCATTACTTATGTGGAGTCATTATTGTTATAACCATAAAGGTATTTGTATAGGACTTGATGTAGACAAAGTAATGGAATCTGTTCCACCGATGTTTGGTACACTATATCTTGAACCACTTGTCATAGATGTTCAATATCAAGATATAATAGAGCGTCCAAACGCATATAATAGTGCAAATGATAGATGCAGCTACCAATGGGGAACAATAGCAAAGGATTGGGAATATGAACAGGAGGTAAGATTAGTCATACCAAAACCAAGTCCTATGTATGCAGCATTTACTCCTCAACAGGCAAAGCAGACAAAGGAAACATGGGATTGGCGTGAAATACACCATTATTTGCCGCTGAAAAAAGAGAGTTTTGACTCAATCTATTTTGGAATCAATATAGAACAAACTGAAAAAGAAAAAATTATTCAATATGTTCGGAAGGAACTAAATCCGCAAATCAGGTTATACCAAATGAAAGTAGATGAAAATGCTTTTAGATTACGGCCTGTAATCATATGAACGGTCAGGTGTCGGTAAATTCTGATTTATCGCACAATTAAGTTCTATTTTGCGGTCGATTAGAGAAAGAATCGAAACTATATTATCTTGTTCTCTTTTAGTAACAGGCATTATTAGTTTCAGTTTTTTTAATTCTGTCTGTGATAAGTTATCTCTTGCAGAACCACTACTGAGACCTACAAGATGATCATATAGCGTATCAATGCTGTATTTAAGAAATATAGAGCTATATTCTTTGTTTGGAAGTATGGCACAAACAGCTTGGTTTGTACATGCTTCCATTTTCAGAATTGATGCTTTACCAGCAGTAGCACCATACATTGCGACAAGTACCGTATCAATAGGATATATCTCCGTACTCGAATTTTCAAATCCTTTTTGTGATATGAAATTTGTTGTATCATAAATGTACGGATTGTCCAATTCACCACTATTAATCCAAGGGATAGTACCATTTGCATAATAGCTTACTTCTGTAGATAATGGTGTAGCACCAGAAGATGTTCTGAAAACATCTCCTATAGTTATCTCCTTCCAACCTCGTGGAACAATCCTTTTCTTTTTATATTTTTTCAAATCCATAACTTCATCTTATTGTTTTTTGCCCAACATTTTTCTAACTTGTTTGTCAAAGTCAGAATCTATCCTTTGTGTTTTGTTGAAAATATCGTATTCACTTTCAGCCTTAGCTTTTGCCTGTGATGCAGAGATACGGCCTTTGTCCGGAAGAATCTGATAATCATTAAATGTAAGGAACTTATTGACACTTGTAGCAAATTGTTCCATCGTGAAAGTATTATGCCGTTCAATCTGATTTTCAATATAATCAAAATATGATGTTACAGTCCTTTCCAGTTGCCGGATCTCTTTTTCAGTCAGATAATTCTTGGCTACAGACACATCCGATTTGAGAATCCGACCATCAGGAGAATTTTTCCACGTAGTCAGTCCCATGTGTTCTTTTGTATGATCGGCTTTCGAATAGATAATCTCTGCTGCAGTCTGTCCTGTAATAGCATAATGGAAGCGATTTTGTACCATGGCATAAAACTCTTGAGTAGTCAGAGCGTTTTTGTCATAATCAATACTGCATTCCGCATATATATCAGTAATCTGTTGCCAGATACGGCGTTCGCTGGCACGAATAGAACGTACTCTTTCGAGCAATTCACGGAAATAATCCATGCCAAACACTGCCGTTCCTTGTTTCAACCGTTCATCATCAAGTACGAAGCCTTTCCGGATATACTCGTTCAGGATTTTGGTTGCCCATTGCCGGAATTTTGTAGCTCTGAGAGAATTAACCCGATAGCCTACGGCAATAATTGCATCAAGGTGGTAGAAATCGACAGAAGATGTTTGTGTCTTGCCTTCCATAGCGCCATGTCGAGTGGTTATTTCCATTTTGGAAACAACCACTTCTTTCTGTAGCTCTCCTTCCTGAAAAATATTCTTCAGATGTTTACTGATAGTAGGAACTCCAACCCCGAAAAGCTGTGCCATAGCCTTTTGGGTACCCCAAATAGTTTCATCTTTGACGATTACCTGTACCTTTCCCTCTTCATCAGGAAGACTATATAACAAAAACTGTATTTCGCTATTCATTGTTCCCAATATTAGCATTAAACCTTAAAGCGTCCAATTGCTTCATTATCTCTTCCTCCAGACGATGGCTTTCAGCAAACTGTTCGTTCAATGTCTTTTTATATTCAACCATGCGGGAATTAAACTCCTCTTCCGTAATATCCACGTAATCTATCTTGATGTCGAAATATTGCCCAGCTGACAACGAATAATTTTTCTCTATGATTTCATCGTAGCTTACAGCAACCGAGAAATCCTCAACGGCTTCTTTATTTTTGAATGTATTGACAATTAAGTCAATGTCATCCTTCAGTAATCTACGTTTCTTATTTTTCCCTTCCTTATATTCCTCTCCTAACTTACTTGCATCAATCAATATGACTTTCTCGGCAGAAGCAGTTTTGTCAAAGAACAAGACGGAAACATTCGTACCTGTATTTGCAAACACATTGCTTGGCATGGAGATACAGCCATATACCCAGCGGTTATCTATAATTTTTGTCAAAACCTTTCTTTCAACACCACTTTTGGCTGTAATGAATCCCGTTGGAATGACAATAGCCCCCTTTCCGGTCGTTTTCAGTGAATTGATAAGATGCTGTATAAAGCATAGGTAGATAGACATTGACTCTTTCTTCTTTGCCGGGACAGATGGCACACCAGCCCAAAAACGTACTGTATCAGAAGCCAATGTGTCTCTAAAATCCGAGAAATCCAGATTGAATGGCGGATTGGAAACAACGAAATCGAATTTTCGAAGTGTCCCGTTTTCTTCCTTATGGTATGGTTCTGTAAGCGTATTACCCTGTACGACATTCGGAAGACTTCCTGAGAGATTGTTCAGAATGAGATTCAGTCGAAGCATCTCACTGGATTTTTCTGATATATCCTGACTGAAGATCGTACAACGGTCTTCCCCTATCTGATGAGCCAAGGCCATAAGCAAAGTGCCTGTTCCTGCTGATGGGTCATAACATGTGACACCCCTCAAATCGGCATTATCACCAACGAGCAAACGAGCCATTACTTGTGCGATTGCCCTTGGAGTATAATATTCCGCGTATTTTCCGCCTCCTGCGTTATTGTAATCTTTTATAAGATACTCAAATATCCGTGAGAAGAAGTCATATTTTTCTGCAAAAACACTTTCAAAATTGAATGACGCAACGGAACTCATCAATGACCGTGCAAAATCATCTCTTTTCTGAGGATCTGTAACAAACTGGGTAAGCGCACTGAATATATTGACCCTGCTTTTTCCGGAAGTTACGACAGAAAAAGTATCAGCATTCAGATTGGCAATGTCAATCAGTGTAGCATCCAGGCGTGTAGAAAAATCTCCTCCTCCGGAGGTATTATACAAATGCGCCAGTGTATGCTCTGGTTTAAGCAAAGGAACTGATGCAGGAAGATAGCTGAACAAATCTTCGACTTCTTCTTCCGTAAATTTGTCATACTCCGCATCCCACTTGTCTGCCTTACTCAATCTTTCTCCGTATACTTTATCACGTTTTGCCTCATATCCGAATTTATCATTGAAATACTTATACAGGAACATTTCCGTGATAATTTTGTATTCGCTTCCACTATTAGCAAGACCGAAATGGGAAGTGGTTGATTTTAATGAATCGATAAGGGCTATCGTAGCTTCTGATATATTTTGGGTATTTGCGTCCATATTATTTTAAGTAAACTTGATTGTATTGGTTTATATATTCATTTGCAATGAGGTTGTTAATGAATTTCCGGTCGGAGATACTTGTATTTATCCCCAAATCTATGAGTTGATGGCCTATCATAGCCAATGTGTCTCTCTTGAAACTGTTCTCATTAGCTATAATGTTTATATCAAGGTAAATCCTGTTATCAATTTCACGTTTCATTTTTGACAGACTTTCTGCTATTTCGTATTCAGCCTTGGAAATAATAGGTTTTTCACGCTTTTCATTTTCTTCCTCAATGCGCTTATGAATACGGACAAAGCGTTCATCTCCTTGATATTTCTTTTTGAGTATATTATTTCGGCGGTTGATCTCACGAATTTTCTTCATCACTGAATCCATATAATCAATGCTTTCTTTCGCATCTTGCGTACTTTGAGGAACAAAACCTTTCTTTCTGAAATATTCCCGAAATTCGTCAGCTAAAATCACATACTTGTCTTCTGTTCTATCAAAGTTAGCTTCAAATTCTGCCTGAACTCTTTCACAACGTTCTCGGATGTCATTGACTACAATACGCAATTCCTCTGAAATTCCTTTCTTGAACTCGAATTCCAGTTCTGAAAGAGCAACATTGATGATTCCTGAGACATCCGCCTTATGTTCGGTACTTTCCAGCAGATTCATTCGTTCGATACGGTGCGAAACCTCTGTAATGAGTGTAGGAATACTACCTTTGGGAAGACTGTCAATTTTTTCTTTAAGTTCTTCATCTCCAAATGCCCTTATTTGATTTATGATTGCTTTGGCATTTTCAAGAGTAGAACGGAGCGTATATAGATTTTCTTTATTCTCAATCTCGTCTATTTCCTTTCTGAATTCTTCAAGATTATCACAAGTATAATTGAACAAAATGTTGCGGATTTCCTTTATCTGTTCTATAATCTGCTCCTTATCTACAATGAGAGCTTCTCCTACTGTTTCTTTTTCGCCTGTTTCCTCAATATCAGCAGTACGGTTTAATTCACGCAGATAGCGGTTATTCGTAGCATCGAAATTTTCCTTGATATTCACAAAATCCACGACATACCCATACTTGAATTTATGGTATGGCCTGTTTACCCTTGTCAATGCCTGCAGCAAATCATGCCCGTCAAGACTACGCCCCAAATAGAGTTTCTTCAAACGGGGAGCATCAAATCCAGTCAGGAGCATCTGATTGACAATCAAGATATCAACTGATAGTTTCTTCTTATATTCATCAATGTACGCCTTACGTTCTTCCTTGTCTCCTTCATCATGCAAAATTAAAGAAGCCCTAAGCGGTTTTGTATGATTTCCATAGGCTACCATAGGCTCAGCAGCCATCATCAGATTTTCATCATGTTTCTCTTCTATATACAATGCCTTATTAAAGCGTTCTTGCCACAAACGATACATTTCACGGGCTTGCGGATTTGTCTTGCAAACAATCATTGCCCCCACCGTATCATCAGCTTGTTCAATACGGAACCGTCGGAAATCGGCTATAATATAGTCTATTAAAGCATTAAGGTAAGATTCATGTTCAATAATCTTGTTGCGGTCAATATCACTTTTTCTGACTTCAATACCACCTGCCAGTTTGTCAAGAATACTCTCTATTTTCTCTTTATAGATTGTTTCGACAGGTTCTCTCATAAGTTTCAAAGTATAGCCGTCTGCTATTGACTTGTCATAATAATATGTGTCAATATAATCACCGAATACACGCCAGGACTCCCTTTCCTCTTTCAGTAAAGGTGTACCTGTTAAAGCAATCTTTATAGAATCGCTATCGGCTGCCAATAAGTTTGCCAAGAAACTTCCTTGTGGGTTATAACCTCTATGCGCTTCGTCGATGAAGAAAATACGCTGCAAACGGGTGCTATAATTGGAATCAATCTGTATTTTGGCGGAATCCTGTTTGAATTTCTGGATATTGACCACCATTATCTCCGCTTTTCCTTCTGCATTTTCCGTCAAATTCGTACTGCGTATATCTGACATCAATTCATCTCTGCTGTTAGCCGTCCTGACAGACAGTCCTCTTGCCACGAATTCATCCTTAGCCTGCTCCATCAAGTCAAGACGATCCACAATGAAATAAAATTTCACGGCAGTTTTCTTTGCTGCATAAAAATCAGTCAGACTACGTACGGAATAATATGCCAAGGCCGTTTTTCCGCTACCCTGTGTATGCCAGATAATTCCGCTTTTTACTCCATTATTCAATTTCTTTCGGATAGCAAAAGAGGCAAAGAGTTGTTGGTAACGCATTACATGTTTTTCCAACTGGGTAGTCTTACTACCGTCTTCCAATTCGATCTTTCTGTCCACATAGGCAAAACCATATCTTAGTAAAAAGAGAAATCTCTCTTTACTGAGCATCGATGTTAGAATCCGGTTGGTTGGAGTATTTATATCTTTGTTTGTATTATATTCAGGTAGATTTTTGATAACGACACAATTTCTGTGTTGCAATATCTGTTTTTCCGTACTATCAGATACAGCCTTATAAGGATACCCTGCTACAAAACCTTTATCAGCCTCACGGAAGACGTTGAAGAAAGCTTTGCTTTTAGATGTACAGCAATAAAATGCACCTTGAATCGGAACTCTACTTTCATTGTCATATTCCTGATTGTTGGAAAATATCATCAACTGAGTAACATTCAGGAATCTCCGAAATTTTGCGTTATTCATTCTCATGTTGATACGCTCCCTTTCTGCCAAAATACCGTCATGGTTATTCGGCTTCTTAACCTCAATAAAAGCTAATGGAAGTCCGTTTACAAAACATGTTATGTCCGGTCTAAAACTGTCTCCGCTATCCTGATTCTCACACTCAAATTCAGTGGTTACATGCCATTCGTTATGATCGGCATTTTGGAAGTCTATCAGTTTTATATTACTGTTGGAAGACAGTTTGTTATAAAACTCCCTTCCAAGATCATTATTATTAAGTATCAATATGATTTCACTCAGCAATTGCTTTGCCTGCAAATCGGACAGCTCTGGGTTTAGACGTTGAACACTACGCAAAAAAACATCCGTCAGAATATTAGTCTTGCTGTCATATTCTGTTATATTGTCCAAATATGTATATCCAAGCCTACACAAATGTAAGGCAGCCGGAACCTGCACTCGTGTATTTTCATTGAACTTGTATTCCATGACTTCACCTTTCTTCTTTATCAGTTATCAAGTCTTTCAAATCTACTTGTAGGATAATAGCTATTTGCTGAAGAGTATCCAAATTAGGCTGTGAACGATTACAAGCATACGCATTGACCATACTGAAACTCTTACCAAGTTTCTTAGCCAGCCATGTTTGAGAAATACCCTTTTCTGCTAAAACAGGTTTTATTCTGTTCAATTTCATAATACAAATACTATTATTCCACAAAAGTAGTGAATTATATTATATAATAGGCTTCTTTAGTTGTACTTTTGTATTGTTCAAGAAATGTTTAAGTGTTTTATTCTGTAAACTTTCGAAGTATTGTCGAGGGCAGTTAATCCTAAACAAAAAATTCAGGAATAAACTTCAATGTTTCTAACTGAACAAAACTCTAACTAATACTCATCATTGGACGTTAAGGCATTAAATGCTATTATATTATTTGTAGAGTTCATATTTCACCTATAACAAACAATATATTGTTTCTTGCAGGAAAGCGAAACTAATTATGATTGTACAACTTTTACTTTGGTATTTATACAAAGAAAACACTAATCAGTAAAATGCTACAATAAATGTATGTACACTTTTTGTTGCAACATTTCTTGTAGTTATATTTTATGTATTATGTTTGTATCTAAAATATCAAAATAGAGCGTTATGGAAACTCCGTTTATATTTGGCAAGATTGCTACCGAGAAGAATTTTACCGATCGTGAGAGAGAAACAGCCGATTTGGTCCAGAACTTCACGTCGTTAATCAACACAATTATTATATCTCCTCGCCGCTGGGGAAAGAGTTCGCTTGTAAACAAAGCCGCAAAATTAGCGATGGCGCAGGACAGCAACCTCCGAATCTGTCATATCGACCTGTTCAATGTGCGTAGCGAGGAGCATTTCTATTCGCTGCTCGCCCAAAAGGTCATTGCCGCCACTTCCACAAAATGGGAGGAGGCAATCGAGAGTGCGAAGAGTTTCTTTTCGCATCTTGTTCCCAAGATTTCAATCGGTACAGACCCCACTAATGAGGTTTCAATCGACTTTGATTGGGAGGAGGTAAAGCGCAATCCTGATGAAGTGCTCGATCTTGCTGAAAAAATTGCCAGGAAGAAGGGGCTGAAAATCGTGATTTGCGTAGATGAGTTCCAAAATATCGCGGAATTTACAGACCCAGACTATTTCCAGAAAAAGTTGCGTTCACATTGGCAACTGCACCAGAGTGTGGCTTATTGTCTCTATGGTAGCAAACGCCACATGATGATAGAAGTGTTTAGCGACTCATCCAAACCGTTCTACAAGTTTGGCAACCTGATGTTTCTCAATAAGATTGACACGCCTTGCCTTGTGGAATTTTTCAAAAGTCGTTTCGCTGATACCGGTAAGAACATTGACGATGAAGCAAGCCATTTGATTGCAAAGCTTGTAGATAATCATCCATACTACGCACAGCAGCTAGCACAACTTTCATGGCTCAGAACAAAGGATGTATGTACCGTTGAGATCGTACGTGAGGCGCACACAGCGTTGGTGGAGCAGTTAAGTCTGTTGTTTGTAACAATCACCGAAACACTGACCACACAGCAACTGAACTACCTCAAGGCTCTTATAGCTGGAGAAAAGGCTATTAGCTCGACTGAAGTGATGCATCGCTATCAAATCTCTTCAACGACCTCAATATCCCGCTCAAAGGCTGCCCTTATCAAGAA
>OKTC01000842.1_pt1 | contig 10883 bp, 8 predicted proteins | sample 1606181 | NCBI WGS metagenome assembly OKTC01 (sample SAMEA3879529, study PRJEB24766) | human gut metagenome | biome: human-associated habitat; feature: feces | place: USA | collected 1985/1987 | reverse complement strand
AATCTCCGGCAACGCAGGTAAGGAGAGTCATTCGGTTATCCGTGGTAGAGGACAAATAGCTCCAATCGCTGCTGCTGATTTTGGTCACAGTCTCCACCAGATAGGTGCGGGTACCCATGGATGTGGTATAGGTGATTTTGTCGCCCACATCCAGATCCTTGATGCTGCCGATCACATATTTGGCGCCGCGATTATGACCGCAGACAGCCACATTGCCGTTCCAGACGCTGGTGCCGGTGAAATGTCCCAGCCCCTTTTTCATGCTGGCAGTCGTTTCGCCTTCCCAGAGATAATAGTTTTTGACTCCGATTGCAGGAATGGAGATCTTTCCGACGGCACCGTTGGAAAGCAAAAAATTTTGTGTCAGCTCTGTGAAAGCGGGCGTCGCAGGAGTAGCTGTGGAGCCGCCCTGCAGAAAACCGGGGATCTCGACAGTTCCGCCGCCGGGAGAAATTCTGTAAATGCCGCCGCCGGATGCAGAGATGCCCTGAAGACCGGGCAGCATGATTTTCTCCATCACGCCGGTCTGGGTGGTGCTGAACTGACCGTATTCCAGTTTGGAGATCTGGTAGTCCACCACATTTTTTTCGCCGTAATTGTAGCGGGAGCCGTAGACATCCTCATAGGAAGAGGAGGGATAGTATTCCGGGGTGCCATCGGTTTCAAAGGAATAATCGGCAGCCTGGGCGCTGACAGCCATCGCGGAAAGCATGGCAGCCAGAGTCAAAGTCAATGAGAAAAACTTCTTCATACGGGAGCCTCCTGTTCTTCTTCAGAGGGAACGGTAAATTCATGCCAGTCATTGTGCTTGCTGGCCTGGATCGTGTAAGTATGGTCACTCTGCGGGAAAGAAACGGTAAACTCGCGCCCAGCCAGATGTCTGGCAAGGGATTTTTTCACCTCAACCGCGACGGTATCTCCCGGATTCAGTGCGAGAGAGCCTGCATCGATAGCGGGAACCTCGCTGTCAGGCTCCACACGGAATTTGGCGATCAGCCGGTACTCTCTGGGACTGCTGCCCGGAACATACACATAGACATTTTTGCGGCGGCGCAGCAGGATGAGTACGGCGGCGGTAATACCCGCGCAGAGCAGCAAGGCGGTGAGGATCAGCAGCGGAGCGGAAAGGCTTCCGTTATCCCAGATATGTGTTTTCTCGGGGACGATCTCACTTCCGGTATAAACCACGGTATAAGTGATGTTGGCCACGCCTTCTGAAGTAACGGTTCCGTGATATTCCGCCTGATACTGGGCGGGAACTAGCGCCTCGCCGACAAGCGCCGTGCCGGTGACCTGCCATTCCACATTGGCAAGGGTGAGCGTTTTCCCATTTTTGACGGTCGTGGCCGGCACATAGGACATATCGTTTCGGTCCAGATTACCGATCACCTTCGTCTCGGTGGTTTTGTTGTATTTGGTGGTGTAGCCGGACGCCTCTGTGGAAAGCGTGGTATGATCTAACGCCAACTCGCCGGAGAAGCCGTCTTTTTCATAGGGCATACTGGGCGAAAGCTCTGCGAGGATCTGCGCAAGGTCATTTTTGGCGGTGTTGACTGTGACGGTTTCCGTTACAGTTTTGCTTTCCAGATACGGGTGTTCCACCTTGGTGGTATAGGCCCAGGTATAAAGATAACCGTCGTAGGAAAAGTCCTCTTCCTTCAGCTCGTCTGGGTCAACCTCCGGGGAAAGCGTGTAGGTTTTTACAAGCCGCTGCTGGCCGTTCAGGTTTTCCGCTACCAGCGAATCGGGAACCTGCGCGGCAAAGGCGCTGACCGTCAGCGACATGGCAAGCAGCAGGCAAAGGGCCAGCTTTGATAAGCTCTTCATGGTGGCCTCTCCTTTTTTACAAATTCTGTTTGATGATTCTGGTGATGATGCCGACGGCGATGCCGCGTTCCTCATCCAGACGGGTAACGGCAAAGCTGACATCGTCTTTTTTTCCGGGCATTCGCCGGTCATAGCAGGTGTGGGCAACTGCGTTGACACCGTTGTTGAGCCGGATGAACACAACGCCGTGGCGCACATCGGTCACTCTGCCGGCATATTTGCCCTGCAGGACGCATTTATCCAGATTGCTCTGGTTGGCGGCGGACGAAACGCTGCGGATATCTGCTGTGATGGAAATATGGTTGATGTCGTCGCGGTCAATGGTGAGCACACGGACAAGAACACGGTCGCCGACGCTGTAATACTCGCGGGCGTCACCGAACCATGCGGCAGACAGATCACGGGCGAAAATCGTACACTCCACGCCAAACACTTCCACACGCAGGACTTTTTCCGCAACGCCAATGACGCGCGCCTGTACGACGCGCCCTTCATAGATCATGGGGACGCCATCTTCGTTGGTGTCCAGATAGAAGGTCTGACGTTTACGGAGCATAGCGGCCTTGCGGCTTGCCACAACGCTGCGGGCGGTGTTATCCAGACCCCGGACGATGAAATCGATCTCCGCAGTGAGCATGGTTGCAAGGATACTGTTCATCCGCTCCATAAACGGCTTGTATTTCGCCCCATACGGAACGGGCCCGGAATAGAGCATCATTTCTTTCAGCGGGATCGCAATGCGATAGCCCTTGTAGTCAATGACAACGATAGTGCGGCCAGAAGGGGTCTGCTCCACGCCGTCCAACGTTCCGGTCAAGATGCGCCCGGTGATATGCGAGGTTTTGATCTCATGCCAGATGACCTCACGGCGTTCTTCTTCCGTTTCGATACGGTCTTTTGCATCAACGGTCAGAATGTAGGAGTCACGGCGTCCGGCAGGTGCGGGAGGCGCAGTAGGCTGCGGAGCAGCTTCACCATCTGCGGATTCCGTTTCATCTTCAGCGGGCGGAGCATTTTCCGCATTTCCTTCCAGCAAAAGCGCATCCAGAGCATTTTCGCCGCCGCTGTCAAGGGGGGCCGGAGTGCTGCTGTTCAGCTCCTGCAAAATGCTGTCGTACTCCGGATCCTCAGCCTTTTCATCGGAAACAGGGACAGTATCTGCGGCATCGGCGGTGTTTTCGGCATCCGGCTCTTTTTCTCCGACATCTGCTGTGCCGCTCACATCGCCGGAGCCGAGATCAACTTCCGGGGGTTCTGCCAGCGGAGTTTCCGTGTTGTCGCTGTCGGCGGCCTCCGCCTGCTGCTCAGAAAGTTCTTTGACGAATTCGGTTTCCATGAACTCTGAGGAGAAATCATCAGGGGGCGGGATCGTTTTTTTCTTGGGCATTAAGTATCCTCCTTTTTCTTCATAATGGATTCTTTGGTTACTGTAACGACTTTTTCTGTCGATGCAGGCTTTTTCTTTTGCGCCGGCTTCTTAGCCGCTGCCTGAGATGGCGGCGCCGATGGAGTTTGCTTTTTCTGCGGCTTCCTTGTCTGCCATGCGGGGACATGGGAGGCGGCCTTGCTCGGTCGCAGCTTCTTTGCCTCGGGATGCTTGGAATAATCGTATTTATCTACCTCCAGTACATTTTTGCCACGAATGATGATCAGGGCTTTATCGACGTCCATACGCAGCACCTCGTCCATGGTCATCAGCTTGCGCCGGCCGACACCGCTGGTTTCCCGGTATTCAGGCGTGTAATTGGATACACGCCATGTTCCGAGTTGTTTGGCTTTACTGGTAACAGAGATACTGGCCTCGCCGGTCCGGTCGGAAATGAATTCCGCCGTCAGGGCATCCGTACAGCCAAGAAAAAGCTGCACATCGCAGTTGCCCAGAATTTCCTGCCATTGGTTATAGGGATAGCGGTTTTGAAGGCCGGCTAAATTCTGAAACACACAAGACATGGATAGGTTTCGGGAGCGGATGACCGAAATCTTTCTTGACAGGTCGGGAATGACGCCGCAGGCACACAGTTCCTCGCCGAGCACATGAACAGGGACCGGAAGCACCCCGCCGGGACAATGCTCATCCGCGTAACGAACCAGACGGATAAACACGAAGGAAAGGAACAGGGAGGAGAGAAAATCAAAGGTGCTGTCCTGGTCGCTGGTAATGCAGTAATACGCGCAAGGCTGTTTTCCCGGCAGCTCCAGATCGATCTCGTTATAGGCCGTGATGCTGCGAATATCTTTATTTTGGAAAACCTGCAATCTGGAGCCGAGACCAATGATGACACCGCCGCGCACACCCTCTGACGCCTGCTTGAAAATGTTGTAGGGTGCTTTGGCGGGGTGCGTGAGGGGAAGAACATCAAAGAGCGCCTTCAGATCTTGTTCGGAGCTGGCGGTGAGTAATTGGTACACCTCGCCGATGTTCTGCTTTTCCTTGGGGTAGCTGATGGAAACATAGAGAACCAGCGCCTTGAGCAGATTCATCTCGGCGCTGTCCCAGAAGTGGTCGCGTTCTTCGCCGCCGGTATTCTTGATGATGACATCGCAGAAAAGCTGAGCCATCAATTCCTGACCGCCGACCTCCGCAAGACAATTCCATGAATCGGAGGCTGACGGTGTGACCAGATTGAACACACGGACGGTATAGCCCTGATCCCGCAGATATTCGCTGGTCTTTTCATAAAGCTCGGATTTGGGGTCGCAGATCACAAGACTTGTCTTCCGCGCGGCGCACTGAAGGATCATGTTGACACAAAATGCTCTTGTTTTTTTGGAACCGCTGGCACCGTAAACGGCGAGATTTCCATTAAAACGAGTCTTTGGGGGAATACAAATGACCTGATGCTCCAATTCGCCGAGGATCGTACCGGAATGCTTGCGAATATCCGGGACAAGGTCAAGCACCTCGGTCAGCTCCTTACGGGACATAAAGCCTGCGGTGCCGTAGGTCCCCTTGTCGGAATAGACCAGATTGCGCTGCCGGTCATATTCGCCGCCCTCACTGTATCCCATTCGCATGACCATGAGGACCAACAACGCCAGCCCTCCAATGCAGAGGCCAAGACCATACAGCCCATACGGAAAGTGGAAGGCTGCCGCAAGACAGGCGAAGAATCCGGTGTCTGGAAATGCGGGAGAAGTCCCGAACACGGCACCGGCCGCCTGCCATGCATGGTAATTGGAAAAAAGCTGCGAGAGGTAGCCGCTTCCATAGAGCAGCGCCAGCACGGTGATTGGGATGATAATAAAAAGCTGGATCAGCTTCTTTTTAGGAATAAGGCAAACTCCTTTCAAACTGTTGAAAATCAATACTTTGCAGCGTTACACGATGCCCGCAGATCTCCCGCAAGGCATCCTCCTGATAATCAAAACAGATCAATGTCCCCGTCATTCCGTGCAGCTCCAGCGCGGTATCGAAGCGTCGGACACGGGGGAAATCGCAGGTGTAGGCGAACAGGACGGGATTCCCGGCACTATCGACGGCGTCATTCTCCACGAGCCAATTTGGTATCTGCTCATAGAGGCCGTCTGCGAGGATCGCATCGAGCGTCCTGCACTGCTGTGGGTCGCATAAAAGGCGGAGGATCGCTTCGCCATAACGGTCATTGGTCAGATAGTAGAAATGCGGAAAGCTGCCGTCCAGCAGGAAATAGCTGTGTGCGTCCGGCTGCATCAGAATGGGTAGCTGTTCCATAGCGGAGCCGAACACGATCCCGGAGATCTCCGTGTCCGGCATGACCCATCCGGTTTGCAGCAGAGCCTTGAAGCGCAGCTCGGCTTTATATTCCCATTTCATCTGCGCTTTGGCTGTGTTATAGGTCAAAAAAACACCGTCATCCGTCAGCAGGATGCCGGTTGCGCGCGAACCTCTGATTTTCGTCCCTTGTGGGCCGATCTCCTTGATCTCTCTGGAGGTGTAATAGGCGGGAGACTCTGCGTTCTGACCGACCATAGCGGAAAAAGGGGCCTTTTCCCACGGAAAGGCAGGAATGTCGGCATTGTGCATGATGGTCAGAATTTCGGCCATCCGGTGGAGCCGAAGCCGTCTTGACAGCTCACTTTTGAGTTTGTTCGGCTCAGAGCTGCCGGTTAGATAGTCTGAAAACCATTGGGGGGCATCGGCCAACAGCAGCCGTTTGGCTGGTGAGGTGAGCCGAAGACCGCGCAGGCCGTCTTTGGAGAAGGTGTGAAGAAGTCCGCTTTGTCGGAGAGAAGTGACCATGCTTTCGAGATATGCGGGACCACCCGGCAGACGGCTGATTTGGCTGATGGGGTATTCGCCGCAGAGAGCGGTCAATGTCAAAAGCAGATACGAGAGCGTGTTTTGCGCCGGTAGTCGGCGGGGGGTTCGAGGCATGAGCCGCACTGTCTCCTTGTACGAAATTTTACCGTAGGACTTTATAGCTTGGGTAATTTTTGGAGCTGCATGACTTGAAAAAAGGCAGGATTTCCAGTATGTGCGGCCAGCTTTTCACACCTCGGGAAAAGTCGGCCTGAAAACCGCTAAAAATCCGATATGGTTTTTACGCTGTTCTGGCGCTCTGCAAGCCAGGCAGGGAATCGTGCGCAGTCCATGAGAAAGAGCCTTGTGCAATCCTCATCCCCCAGCTCCGTGGTGTTGTAGGCATCACACAGCAGCCCACTGTCATCCGTCAAGATAAAAGAGGCCGCGACATCCAGAAACTGCTTTAGCTCCAGATTGTCATAATCACGGATGCGGCGCTCCGGCAGCTCCTGCGCATAGATATGGGAAAAGCAGACCACACAATGCCGGAACTGCGGCATTGTGTGGTGAGCGGCATAATCGGAGAGCGCGGTGGTAAACGGGTCCAACAGAAACTCCGTGCTCTGGCGCTGCCTGCGCTTTGGCAAAAGGCAAGGCAGCTTGATCTCCAGAATACCGCCATGCTCGTGGATCTCGATGCCCTGCATGGTTTCGGCAGAACGCAGATAGTCCTCTTTTTTGATGCTGGTAGTCGCGTAAATCAGATGGCGCAGCCGACAGGTGATCCGCTCGGCTCGCAGCGCCGCGTCCGTAGACAGCACCTCGTAGTTGTCGGGATAGCGCTGAATATCGGTCGTGTTCATGGCATAGAGAGCGTTATTTAACCGTTCAATCTCAGCCAGAATGGATGTAATCCTCTGTGATATAATGGCTCTATTCAAGAAAAAACTCCTTATTCGATTTGATAATACTGCACCTCCCCGCTTGAGGAGACCGTGCAGTATCCGCCGGTGTTTGGGGTGTGGATCGCTGCGATCTGTTCCGGATGCTCTACCAAAATGATATATTTGGGCGGAACTTCCTTTACAGTGGAAAGCATTTGGTTGATAAGCTGCTCTTTGCCCGGTTCCACATAAATGATCTCGTAAACCTCATCATCCGCAAAAAAGATGATTTTGGCGGGATAGTCGCTGACAGAATGATATTCCACCTGCTCCATAAAATCGGCAAGGACCCAAACGGCCTTTGAAAGCCCGAGATCAATGCTATCCTCCATCTCGGAGGGGATGCGGTAATACTCACCGCACAGCACCATACGGTCCTGTTTTTGCAGATAGGAAAGCAAATTTCTGATTTTGCTTTCCTTATGCGGATAGAGCTTCAAGAGCTGCGTTTCTGTCAGAGCGTGGTACATGGAAACATCCCGCAAAATACCGGCTGCTTCCTGACCGTAGATTTGTTCCCTCGTTTTCATCGCAACATCTCCTCGTATGCGTATTAAAACCGTATAATTGCCGCACTGTTGGCCGTCTTAGGGCCTTATGCGTCTTAAAGCCGTATTGTGTACGGATTAGCTTGGATTTTGCTTTGTCGCGGCACGCTGAGCAAGCTCTGCCAATTCCCGGCGGTCCGTGGTGATCAGATCCTTTTCCATTTGGCTGCATTTGATCTCCACGGCGATATTATTGTTATTGGTGCTGATAAGGGCGCTGCCGCGTTCGAAGTGCGTAATTTCCATCAGCTCAGCTTCGGAAAGGTGCAGGACGCCTTGGACACGCTGGGCTTCTTCCTCCTCTAAATTCAGCAGGATCTTCGTTTTGCTGTTATTGATGATGCCCTTGCCATATTTACCGTCATCCAGAGCGAAAAAGTCATTGAGGTCCTGTGTGGCGCAGACGAGACTGCCGCCATAGCCGCGGATCGTCTTAGCAAGCTCCAGAACAGATTCGGCGGCCTGCCGGTTGCTGCTGGCACCAATGAGCTGCCAGCACTCGTCTACAAAGATAGCCTTTTCTGCTGTGCGGTTTTCTTTTGCCTTGTCCCATACGAAATCGAGAGCTACGAACATTCCCACAGTCAGTAGGTCTCCGGTCAGCTCAGAAATATCGAGAACGATGTACTTGTTGTCCAGCGCCACATTGGTTTGCTGGTTGAAGGAGCGGGCAGAGCCGTTGACCAGCCGGTTCAGGATGTTTGCAAGGCGCTTGGTTTCGGGAGAAGCGGCGAGAATTTCGTACAGGTCGCCCAGTATCGGCATTTCTTTATAGTGCCCGGGATGTTCCGGCTGCTCCAGAGAAGCGTTATCATGCGTGATGCCCTTTGTCCCGTAGGTACAGATCATGGCATCATCTAAAAGCTGCCGCTCTTCATGGGACATATCCGGGATCAAGAGGCTGAAAAATGTATGCAGCCGCTGAATTTTGGCCGCCAGCAGAGATTTTTCTACGCCGGGGCCGTCCAGCAGATCGTCCACGGACTTATCTGCCTTGCGGATCTCCATGATGTTGATGCAGTTTTGAGAAGCCGGAGATATGGAGATAAACTGTCCGCCGATGTTGGAACAGGCCCGGTGAAACTCGTGGCCCTTCAAGGGAGCCACGATAAATACTTGTATGCCCTTGCGCCGCATACGCAGGGCCATGAGCTGCATCGTAAAGGTCTTGCCGGCGCCGCTGGTCCCAAGAATGGAAATGTTGGCGTTTTTGTAGACGCGGGAATCGAAAATGTCCACAATGATGAGAGAATTGTTGTGCTTGTTGACGCCGAGAAGAATGCCGTTGTCATCACACATCTCATAGCTTGTAAATGGATAGCAGCTGGCCGCGCCGGAGGTAAGGACATTGCGCTTAGACCGCTCGTAGAGCTGGCGTTCCAGTGAGACCAAGGGCAGAGAGGACAAAAAAGCCTGCTCCTGACAAAAGGAACAGGTTTGAACATCCATGTCCTGCGAAAGCAGGAGCTTTTTCATTTCCGCGACCTTCCATTCAAGGTCATCCACACTGTCGGCTGTGACAGTGATGAGCAGGTTTAGATAATAAAAATCCTCATTATTGGAAAGACCGTCTTTGAGAAAATAGCCGCTGCGAATGGCACCGTCCAGATCATCAAAGTCTGTATTGGTATCGCTGGCCTCTTTGATTTTGCTGCGGTTGATGCGTAGCTGCTGCCCCAGCTTTCGGATCATGCGATCCTTTGGCTGTCGCGTCAGGAATACGTCCAGATCGATCCCGTCACCTGCGTTGACCAATAGACTGAGCCAGCAGGCACCCGTGCTTTATAGCCGTCCGAGGGGACCAGAAGATAAGCATAGTATAGTCCGTCTATACAGAGATAACTCCCGTGGCTGAGGTCGATCCGGTCAGGCGCATAAAACTCGTTGACGGGAATTGTATTGATGTTCCGTCCGGAGGCCATGTAGTCCGCCAGAACGGACTTCACCCGCTGGTAGAATGGCTCACTGCTGGCCCTGCGGCAGAGGATGTTATAAAGGATCTCTGCCGCAGCGTTGTCCTCATTTTCGGGGGAAATGACTTCATTGCCGCATTGCCGCAGATAATTTGCCGCCGTGCGTGCGGCGGTTTGCAGAGAAGCGATTGCATCCTCTTCCTCGTGACCTCGTTTGGTGCCGGGCAGCGGTTCGTACTCAAATATGAGGAAAAAGCGTCTCGTGATCGCCTCCCGGGAGCCGAGCTTTCGAATGAGTTTCAGGTAGTCCTTTTGCAAGGCGCGGCAATGCGGGTCCCGCTCCTGTTCCAGCTCCTTGCGGACGGTATCCAGATGCCGGTTAATATCCGCACGCTTTGTCAACGCCTTGAATTGCACCTTGACCGGAGCAATTTTCAGATAGGAAATAAAGGAGTAAATGATGCTCCGCTGCTCTCTCGCACTGCGAAGCAGGAAGTTGACGGGAATCACCTCTACAACCTTGACGTAGCGGTGATCTCTTGTGTAAATGACGCCGTGCTCAATCTTTTCAATGGGGATATAGTCCGCCAAGGCATTGAGCGGCTGAACAGATTCTTCCTCCTGTAAAAAGGTCTTGAACTGTGTCACGCTGCGCTGCTTCAGATCGACGGAAAAGCGGCTGCGGCTTTTGGGGAGCGGAGGATCTTCTGCTTCACGGCCGGTTTTTCGATGCTGCGCCCAACTTGGCAACAGTGTTTTTTCGTTTTTGCCATCCTGCGTCCCGTCGCGTGACAGGATTCTGCGGTTATGAAGAAAGCAAAAAAACAGGCGGATGAAAGCGGACAGACTCATGCCGGATACGCCGATCAAAGCGAGAAGCACCAGCGGAAGAGCCGTCAGGCATAAAATCACGACGCGGACGGTGAGGGAAAACGGAAGGCGCAGAACCGGTACGCCGACCGCAAGGCCAAGGAAGAGAACGTTGCTACCTACTCCATCGTGGAGTGCTAAGGAGGTACCGTTATGGTGTTATCTTCCACTTTGACGGATATCGGCTTTGTTGACGCCGCCGTCGTCGCGCTGCTGGGCTACGCCGTGGTATTCTTTGGCCTGGTTCTGCTGATGATCGTCGTCATCGGCATGGGCAAGATCTTCATCGCCAAGGAGAAGAAGGTCGCCGCCCACTCTGACGCCGCCAAGGCCGCCATTGCCGCCGTACCCGAGGCTCCCGCCGCCGACGCCCCCGCCGCTCCCGGCACCGCCGGCAAGCTGAAGCTCTACGATGTCGAGCCGCAAACCGCCGCTATGCTTATGGCCATCGTGGCCGACAAGATGGGCAAGCCCCTGAACGAGCTGCGCTTCATTTCCATTAAGGAGGTCAAATAATCATGAAATACAAAGTGACTCTGAACGGCCGCACCTACGAGGT
>OKTC01000839.1_pt1 | contig 10918 bp, 8 predicted proteins | sample 1606181 | NCBI WGS metagenome assembly OKTC01 (sample SAMEA3879529, study PRJEB24766) | human gut metagenome | biome: human-associated habitat; feature: feces | place: USA | collected 1985/1987 | reverse complement strand
TTTCGGGATTCCCTTCTCGTTCAGCAGCCCGCTGTGCGTGCCGTTCATCTTGTAGGTGTAGGAAGTCGGCTGGTCGTTCGGGAAATCGAACATGCCCCAGACGGATACGCCCGTCAGCGGCTGCGTGCCGCCGCGGTTCACGGCGCAGAGGACCTTGAAGAGACGAACGTAGAAATCCGCGTGCTCTTCGACTTTCGCCGCGTCAAAGTTGCGCACTGCCATTTCCGTCAGCTGCACTTCCAGCCCTTCCGCCGCATAGGTTTTGATGGCGGTGCTGATGAGCGCAAGGTCATTCACATTCATGCAGCCCGCCTGCGTGCCGTAGCCGCCGATGTACCCCTGCATCCCAACGCCGTCGCAGAGCTTGCGCGGATTCCCGTCCGCATCCACCGCGAAGCTGTTGATGCTCCGTGTCAGGGCGATAATGGCATCCCGTTTTTCGGCGTAGAACGTGTTGTAGTCGTTGTAGAACAGGCGGATGTCCGCCCCAAGCGCATCCACCGTGTTGCGCGCATAGAGGAATGCATATTCCACATAGTCGCTGCCGATGGTGTCATAGAACACGTTGCTCACGCCGCTGCGGGTGGTGCGGATGTGCCGCGGGTCGGTCGGATCGAACTCGCTGCCTTCGCCGACGGCTTCATTCACCACGTCCCAGCAGTACACCACGCCGGGAAATTTCTCTTCAAAGTGGGTGATGACCTGCGTGATGTAGCTCTCCAGACGCTGGAGCATCACCTCCCGGCTGACAAGCGGCTTGCCTGCGTCGTACTGCTCGTGGAAAAACCACGGCGTCATATAGGCATCCCACACCAGCACATGCCCGCGCACGCCGAGGCCGTTCTCCTGCGCCCAAGCGACCATCTTGTCCGCCGCGCTAAAATTCATGCGCGGCATCCCGTCGCTGCTGGCGCGGCTTTTGCTCTGGTCAAGCAGAGAGTACGCCTTCATCTCGTTCGTCGCCGTGATGCTGTTGCAGTGCGTTTTCAGGAAGTTCAGGTAGTTTGCGTCCCATAGCTGCATGTAGGACAGCGCGCCGCCGAAGCGGAAGCCGTGCGCCATCGTCAGCTCGTACATCGGGGTCACGGGTTCGTCCTCCTCCTCAGCCAGCGCCGCGCACGGCACAAGCATGAGCATCAGCAGGATGGACAGCATTCGTTTCATGGGGATTCTCCTCCTTTTATACTATTTCCAGATTCACCTGCACCATCTGCTTGCGCATTTTCATCTGGAAATAGTATTATGCGGCAATATACCGCTTTTTCTGCTGGTGAGATTCGCCACGCAGATGGAAATCTCCTGCTGATTTGTCCACTTTTCTGCCATATTCACCATGCCTAAATTTTTATCACGAAATCAGCATATTTATTCATAAAACCGCTTGACAAGCTAATAAATATGCAGTATAATGCCTTCCGTCAAACACAAGGAAGGATGGTGGCAATCATGGCTCACCTGAATGCAAAGAAACTCTTCCCGCTTTTCTTGGCGCTGGCACTCTGCTTGACGTCGGTCAATGCGCTTGCCTGCACCGCTGTTTATGTTGGTTCTGACCTCACCGCGGACGGCACGACGATGTTCGCCCGCTCGGAGGATATTTCCAACAGCTACAACAAGCTGTTCTACGCGATTCCCGCTGGCGTCCATACCGCCGGCGAGGTGTACAACGGCTGCTACGGCTTCACCTACACCTTTACCAAGGACAGCTACGCCTACACGGCGTTCCGCGATGACAACGGCGCGGCGAAGGATGGCGTCTGCCCGGACTGCGGTCAGACCCATGCACATACGCCCTATGAGGCAGGCGGAACGAACAGCATGGGCGTAAGCGTGAGCGCGACCGAAACCATCGGCTGCTCCGATGCGATGTATGAAGTTGATCCGTACACGGACGAGGGCATTGAAGAGGCCGAAATCACGACCGTATTGCTGAGCGAATCCGCGACGGCGAAGGAAGCAGTCGAACTGCTGCTGAGCATTTACGATTCTGTCGGCGCGGCGGGCGGCTCCGGCATCTTCATTGCGGACGACAAGGAAGCGTGGTACGTCGAAAACGCTTCCGGTACGCAGTATGTTGCCGTCAAGCTGACCTCGACGATGGCGTTTTCACAGCCGAACATGTCGGTGATTGGTCTGATTGACCTCGATGATACCGAGAACGTGATGGCCTCCGCGAACCTGATTGCTGTGGCGGAACAGGCTGGCTCTTATGTCGGCGACAAGGAAGCCAACACCATCGACTATGCCGCTTCCTACAACGCGGATCAGGGCGTCGGCTCCCGTATGGTGAACGCGCTGAAGTACTTCAACGCCGCAACCGCCAAGGAAGAACCTGATTATGCGGATTTCGCCATTTCCAACGTCGCGGCGGATGGCAGCATCGTGCCGATGTATACCAATATCACGCTTGACCATGCATGGAGCGTCGCGGATGTTGTGGGCTACTATCACATTGCGGGCATTGGCTCGACGGGCAACCTTGAAACGCACATCTTCCAGGTCGCCAAGGAAGACAGCATCACCGACACCGTGGAATGGGTCGCGATGGACGACGCGGCGCTGAGCGTCTTCGTGCCGTATTACCCGATGCTGACCACGGATACCTATGCTGGCTATCAGCTCAGCACTGCGGCGGCAGATTTTGTGGAAGCGCAGCCGGAAAGCGGCGTGTACTACGCAACGACGAAGAATAAGCGGAACGAGAACGGCGAGCGTGTGAAGGTGGAAGGCTTCTGCGTCCTGCCGGAGAACTGGGCGGATTCCGTCTACTGGACGATGGACGCGCTGTCCAACCTTTACGAGTACGGCGCGTTGACGGACGAGGAAAAGGCGCAGGTTGAAACGACGCTGGCGGATTTGCAGGCTGAATGCTACGAAGTCTACAATCAGCTGAAGGCTGACCCCGACAACGCCACCGCGATCAGCGCCGCTGCCGCGCAGAAGGTTCACGAAGCCTGCGTCGCGCTGGTGAACGCCGTGAAATAACCGTTTTCAGTTTCCAATGCGGTGTTCATCCGAAGGTCGCATGAAAAAAAGCAAGAGGCTGTGAGCAAATTTCCGCTCACAGTCTCTTGCGATTCAGGGAAATGGAATGCGTATGAACAACGCCAAGGGCAGTTTCGGTGGTAATACTATTTCCAGATTCAACCGCGCATTTCATTTGGAAACAGGATTAGCATTCCTTTTTCATGGCGGAATAGCCAATCAGCACCGTCCACACATAGGCGCAGGTTTTGGGGATCATTAGCATACCGATCATCGGAAGGGTATCAGCCCACAGCACCACCGGAATATAGAAACCAAAGCTCAGCACGATGGTCAGCCACATCCAGCGGAAGGACTTGTCGCCGTGTTCCTTGGCGCTGCGATAGAACAGCACGATAATCAGCAGACCCATCAGCGCAAAGGGAATGTTGCGGTAAATGCCCCAGGCAAGCGGAGATTCAACGCTCAGCCACTGGTTCTGCGGCATCATGCACAGCGCAACGCGCACAGCAGCCAGACCGTACACCGCGGCGGTCAGACCTTTCTGTCCCTTGACCTGATAGCGCTGACGCCAGACGTAGTAGAGCAGCACATAGAACACGGTCATGGTGACAGAGGTAATCCATTTGCCCAGTCCCAGCGGTACGGTGAAGTTTTCAAGCCCTGTGGTGCACAGTGCAATCGCACGCGGAATCAGGTGGAACGAGTCGCCTGCGCCCAGCACAATTGCCATCAGACCGAACAGACGGAACTGCTTGTTGCCCTTGCTTCCACGAATCATCAGAATACCGATGGTAATGACGGACACCAGATAAACAGCGTCAAAGAGCGTTTCAATAATCGCCTGCATAGTAAGTTACTCTCCTTTTTTGTTCTCTTTCTTGTTGGATGCTGCGGCGAAGAATGGTTCCCCGAACCCAAGGCGGCGCGCCGCGCCCCGCACGGGATTTTGATACTATTTCCAGTTTGCTCGCTTTGTTCCTGCTTATTCCCCCTTTTTGCTGAACAATGTTCAGTTTGCGCTTGAAAAAATGCCTACCTTATCAGTAGGACTTTTAGGAAGCGCTGCGTGTGGAAGATGCGCCGCGTTTCTGCGGGGGCGGGTCAATACAGAAGCCTGCGGACGATTTCCAGAATGGCGGAGGGATCGTAGTCCTCCCGCAGCAAAGCGGACAGCATCAGGGAAAACAGAACGTTCGCCAGCTTTTCCGCCGTAAAATCATCCGTAAAGGCGTCCTGCCGTATTCCTGCATCCTGCTTCAGAACAAAGCACAAAACGTCCAGAATGTGCCGCCACGCATGCTGCATTCGCAGCTTGCCTTCGGACTTTTCCTTCTGCATGAAGCTGAGCGAATGAAGCGTGAAGAAACCGGGATACTGCCGGCTGCCATAGGCCATGCGTTCAAACATCCATGTGATGCAGCTCACGATATTTTGAAACATATCCGCATTTTCCGGGCGGTGGAAAATCTCTTCCCAGACGCTTTCCACAGTCGCACCGACCAATTCGGTCTTGGAATCAAAATAGTTGTAGATGGAGCCTACCGATACGCCGCACGCCGCGGCGACGGAGCGGATGCTGATGGCCGACCAGCCCTCCTGCCGAATCAATTCCCGGCTGGCTTTCAGAATTTCCTCCCGGGATGTCACGATGGTATTCACACGTCGCCTCCTTGCTGAACATTGTTCACTTTGAATGATAGCATCCACGATTCGCTGTGTCAAGGGGTTTTGAAAATTCTTTTGAAAAATCGCCTGCCGCAAAAAGTCCGAAAAGAAAAAAGGAGAAGATGGATTCCCCTTGCTTTCCGTAAACGCCCTATGGTATAATGTCAGCGGATTTATCCATCCGGAAGGAGCATCGCATGAGCAAGACCAAGGAACGCATTCACGACAGCAATCTCCGCTACAAGCAGGGCTTGGGGCAGAACTTTATTTATGACGAGGATCTTCTCGCCGCGCTGGTGGCATCCAGCGAAATCACCAAGGACGATGATGTGCTGGAAATCGGCCCCGGCGCGGGCAGCATGACCAAATACCTCTGTGATGCGGCACACCATGTCCTCTCCATCGAGCTGGATGAACGCCTGATTCCGCTGCTGACGGCGTTCCTCGCTGAACGCGATAATTTCACCCTCGTGCAGGGCGACGTGATGACGCTCAACCTCGCCGACGTGACGAAAGACCTGCGCAAGCCGCTCTCTGTCGTCGCGAATATCCCATATTATATTACCACCCCGCTGCTGACCATGCTGCTTGCCAGCCCGATTCCGATTCGGCGGATGGCGCTGATGGTGCAGAAGGAAGTGGCGGACAAGGTGCTGGCGCAGCCCGGCGACGATGGCTGGGGGATGCTCAGCGTTCGCAGCCAGTTCTACTGCGACCCGTATCTGGCCATGGATGTACCGGCAAAGTGCTTTACGCCCGTGCCGAAGGTGGACAGCGCGTTCATCGTCCTGCCGTGGCGGGAAACGCCGGCGGTACAGGTGCAGGAGGAAGCTGACTTTTTCCGCGTGGCGCAGGCGGCATTCGCACTTCGCCGCAAGACGATGACGAACGGTCTGTGCGCCGCGTTCCACATGGAGCGCGCTGACGCTGCCTCGCTGATGCAGACTGCCGGGCTGGATGAGCGAATCCGCGGCGAAAAGCTGACGCTGGCGGAATTTGCGCGGCTGGCGGATGCGTTTACGGCGTGGAAGGCGAAACAGGCGTAACCTGCTGTTGTAATTTCGAATCATTCGTGGCATACTGCAATTAAGGTAACACCGCACAAATGAGGTGGTCGGCTGGGAAATGGATTTTTCGTCAGATGCAAATGCAAATTTCGAAGGTTTACTGGAGGTAAATCGAGGAATTTGCATGCCGCAGACGCGCCGCCGAATTGTGCGGTGGTGCCTTAGCTCCCAACGAACATTATTGGAGGGAAAACATGTATATCAGCAATATCGACCATCAAAAGGTGCAGGCACTGACGGCGCTTGTGCACGTTATGCCGGGGCAGATTGTCTCCCGTACGCTTGCGCAGAACAAGGCGGTCAGCATCACCCTGTTCGCGTTCGACAAGGGCACCGAAATCAGCACCCACGAATCCACCGGTGACGCCATGGTGCAGGTGCTGGAGGGCACAGGCTGCTTCACCGTGGATGGCAAGGAATACCTTGTGCATCCGGGTGAAGTGCTGGTGATGCCCGCGAACGTGCCGCACGCCGTGTCCGCGCCCGAAGCGTTCAAATGGGTGCTGACAGTCGTTTTCCCGGAAGGATTCAAGAAGTAATGGCGGATTTGCAGACACTTCGCCGGACGCTGCTGGGCGGCAGCCTGCTCGTCCAGGGTACCTACCTGGCCGATAGCGGACTTCAGGAACTCCACGCGAACACGGTCCTCGCTGGTCTCGATGACCACAGTACGGTCGGTGATAGCCACGACGCGGCCGTACACGCCGCCGATGGTGGTCAGCCAATCGCCCTTCTTCAGGGAACTCCGCATCTCCTCGGCCTGCTTTTTCCGCTTGTTCTCGGGGCGGATCATCAGGAAGTAGAAGATAGCGATCATCAGGACGATCATCAGAATGGTGGAACCCATGCCGCCGGTGGTGGTGGCAGCGGCAGCATCAGCGTAAGCGATCTGAATCATGGAACATTACTCCTTTAACAACAAAGTGATACTATTATACATAGTTCTTTTGCTTTTGGCAAGAGGTTTATATCTTCTCCGCCAGTTTTTTACTGTATTCCTCCCGGAATGCGTCAAAGCATCCGTTGTCCAGGCTGTCACGGATACGCTCCGTCAGCTTGTTGTAAAAATACAGATTGTGCATGACGGACAGGCGCATTGCCAGCATTTCCTCCGCCACGAACAGATGGCGGATATAGGCGCGGGAATAGCGGCGGCAGACCGGGCAGTCGCAGTGGGGATCGATGGGGCTGTCGTCGGTGATATACTTGGCGTTTTTCAGGTTGATCGCGCCCTCCCATGTGAACAGCCGGGCATGGCGGGCATTCCGCGCCGGCATAACGCAGTCAAAGAAATCCACGCCCCGGGCGACCGCCTCGATGATGTTGCCGGGCGTTCCGACGCCCATCAGATAGCGCGGTTTTTCCGCCGGCATATAGGGCTCGACGGCAGCGATGGTGTCGTACATCTCCTGCGTCGTCTCCCCCACCGCGAGGCCGCCGATCGCATAGCCGGCCAGATCCAGTTCCGCGATCTTTTTCATATGCTCAATGCGCAGATCATGAAAGACCGTACCCTGATTGATGCCAAAGAGCACCTGACCGGGATTGATCGCATCGTCGCGGCCGGTATAGTCATCGAGCGCCGCCTTGCACCGCTTCAGCCAGCGGTAAGTCCGGTCGCAGGAATTTTTCACATAGTCATAGGGCGACGGAATCTTGATGCACTCGTCAAACGCCATCGCGATATCAGAACCGAGGTTCGCCTGAATGCGCATACTCTCCTCAGGCCCCATGAAGATATGCCGCCCGTCAACATGGCAGTTGAAGGCGACACCCTCCTCCGTGATCTTACGAAGCTGCGCCAGAGAAAAGATCTGAAATCCGCCGCTATCCGTCAGGATCGGTTTATCCCACGTCATGAATTTATGCAGACCGCCGAGGTCGCGGATCAGCTCATCTCCGGGTCGCACGTGCAGATGGTACGTGTTGGACAGCTCGACCTGACAGCCGATGCGCTCAAGATCCTCCGCCGAGAGCGCGCCCTTGATAGCCGCCTGCGTGCCGACATTCATAAACACCGGCGTCTGAACCGTACCGTGCGGCGTCGTGAATTCGCCCCGGCGCGCATGACCGTCCTTGCAAATCAGTTGATACATAGCTTGCTTGCCTTTCTGTTGTAGTTGCGCACTTATTCTATCAGATTGCCGCATCAAGTCAAGCACTTGCGGCAGATTTGCTCATCCGGACTCTCTTTAAAATGCGCCGCGCCCCTCGATCGCGATGGTAGTGTGCTTCGGAAGCTCCTTCTGCGCAGCCTTCGGGACGCTGATCTTCAGGATACCATCCTCGTACTTCGCAGAAATGTCCGCGGCTTCCACGTCGTCACCGACATAGAAACTGCGGCTCATCGAGCCGGAGCAACGCTCCTGACGCAGAAACTTGCCCTTCTGATCGGACTCGTCCTTGTCAAGGGCCTTCGCAGCACTGATCGTCAGGTAACCATCCTGCAGGTCCACTGTCACTTCGGCCTTCTTGAAGCCCGGCAGATCCACGTCCAGCTCATACGAGCCGTCCAGTTCGCGGACATCGGTCTTCATCAGGTTCTTGGCATGCTTACCGTACAGCTCACTGCTGATTTGCGGCATCATGCGCCCGAAGCCGAAGAAATCGGACAGCGAATCATCAAACAGGTTTTCACCAAAAACACTCGGCAACATAAGTCATTCCTCCATTCATACCTTTCGTAGGCGCTGGGGAAAAACTCCATGCGTTGGCGAACTCTGTTACCGTTTGTACAACAATGCCTGATCTCCGGAGGGCTCTCAACGCTCCCTCCCTCATCGATCGAGTTCATCATAGCACGCTTTTTAGCACAGTCAAGCGCCGAGTGCTAACGTTCACGAAACGCGCAATGTTTGTTCACAAAATATGTGATTTTAAAAGCCTGACCGCCCTGCAGAGCCTGCGGGGCGGTCTTGATGGAGTCTCGGTGTGGTCTATCAGAGATCCGCGATAAACATCGCATCTCCAAACGAGAAAAACCGATAGCGGTTTTCGACGGCGATCCGATAGGCGTTGAGGATGTGTTCCCGTCCGGCCAGCGCCGAGACGAGCATGATGAGCGTACTCTCCGGGAGGTGAAAATTCGTGACGAGCGCGTCCAAGCATTTGAACTTATAACCGGGGTAGATGAAAATATCCGTCCAGCCGGACTGTGCGCGCAGCGTCCCGTCGGGCTCGGCAAAGCTCTCGACCGTGCGGCAGGACGTCGTACCGACGCAGATGACGCGTCCGCCGCTTGCCTTCGTCTCGTTGACGATGCGCGCCGTTTCCTCCGGAATGATGCAAAACTCTGAGTGCATCGGATGATCTTCGATCTCATCCTCCTTGACAGGACGGAACGTGCCGAGTCCGACATGCAGCGTGACATAGCCGAGCCTTACGCCCATGTCCGCGATCTGCTGCAGGAGCTCCTTCGTAAAGTGCAGACCGGCCGTCGGTGCGGCTGCGCTGCCGAGCTCACGGGAATAGACCGTCTGATAGCGCTCCTGATCCTGAAGCTCCGCCTTGATATACGGCGGCAGCGGCATTTTGCCCAGCCGCTCGAGCACCTCAAGGAAAATGCCCTCATAGTGAAACTGCACGATCTTGTTGCCATCGGCGATCGCATCGACGACCGTGGCAGTCAGTTCCCCGTCACCGAACGAGAGCGCAGTGCCAGGCTGTGTCTTGCGTCCCGGCCGGGTCAGGCACTCCCATTTTCCGTCACCGAGGTCGCGCAGCAGCAGCACCTCGACCGCTCCGCCGGTGCTCCGGTGCCCGAGCAGACGTGCCGGAAGAACACGTGAATCATTGAGGATCAGGCAGTCGTTCGGGCGCAGAAACTGCGGCAGCTCATAAAAGTGGTGGTGCTCGACCGCACCAGTCGCTTTATCCAGCGTCAGAAGCCGGGAGGCATCGCGGCGCTCGAGCGGCGTCTGTGCGATGAGCTCCTCCGGCAGGTCAAAATAGAAATCCGATTTTTTCATGAAACATAGGCTCCGGTATAATAGAAACTGATGATCTCTTCGTAGGTTTTGCCGTGTTCCTGCGCCATAGCTTTGGCGCCCCACTGGCTCATGCCGCAGTTGTGGCCGTAGCCGCCGCCGACGACATTGTAGACATTCGAAGCCGCATCATACTCCACGGTGAAGTGGCGGCTGTTATAGCGCAGGCCGCAGATCTTGGTCAAAAACGTGCGCACATTGTCCTTGCTGTAAGTTTTGCCGCCGACCGTCACGGTCATGACATTTCCGATTGGCGTATAAGTGACAGAGATGTCACCGACTGCATCGCGGGAAACAGACGTTCCCCAGCTCTTACAGTAAAAATCAATATCTTTTTCATATGGGTCAATCACGCCGCGCAGATATGGCACTTCCGCAACCCAGACATTTTCGGAGTTCTCAGTCGCGCCGCCATCGGCAGCAAAGAAGAACGTCTCGCAGAGCTTGCCCTGATAGCGGACAAATTTCCCCGCCGTCTCATCCACAGCGCGGTCACTGTTGGCGCTGGCTTCGATCGTACCCAAATAAACCTGACTGGTCGTCGTCGCTGTGATGTCAAAGCCATACGCCGGTACGCCGTTCATGTGTGAGGCTGCGTATGTGCGTGCACAGACCGCCTGCGCCTTGAGTGCCTCGAGCGGCCAGCCACTGCTCATCTCGTATGGCACAACGCCCTTGACGTAAGACTCCAGATCCACGAAGTTCACCAGTGTGAGCTTCTGCGGCTGCTGCGTATCGAAGCGGGTAAACTGAAAATCGCCGTAGTACGTGCACGAGCGGTCCGTGCTGCGATATTTACACTCAGCCACCTGCGTGATCGCGGCACCGCTGCTGTTTTGGGGTGCAAGCGTGAGCGACTTTGTCGAGCCGCAGTCAAAGCCGAAGAGGATCTCGTCCGTACCGGCCTTTACGACCAGCACGCCGCGTGAGCCACCGGAAACGACGCTTCCGCTCGCGGCAGCTGATGATGCAGAGGCTGCATCCGCAGTTTCAAAGCTGCCGACGCGCACGCGGTACGTTCCGTTATAGAACATCGGATAGCCGCCGTGAGCAGCAGCAGCCGCCTGCGCGGCCTCAAAATCTGTATATGTATCACCAAGCTCGATATGATAGACGCCAAAGGTGCTGCTTCCGACCGTAACGTTTGTGTCCGCGACAACAGCCACGGAGCTCTCGGCCGTCGAACCAACCGCGCGGAAAACGCGTCCGGCC
>OKTC01000833.1_pt1 | contig 10960 bp, 8 predicted proteins | sample 1606181 | NCBI WGS metagenome assembly OKTC01 (sample SAMEA3879529, study PRJEB24766) | human gut metagenome | biome: human-associated habitat; feature: feces | place: USA | collected 1985/1987 | reverse complement strand
CAGGCAGTGGAGAAGGTCTTTGACCTGACCCCCGCCGCCATCATCCGTGACCTCGGCCTGCGGAAGCCCATCTACCGCAAGCTGGCCGCCTACGGCCACATGGGCCGCGAGGATCTGGGCGTGAAGTGGGAGAACACGGACCGCGTGGATGAGCTCAAGGCCGCTGTTGCAGCACTGTAAAAACAGAACACAAAGCGCCCTGTACCGTGAAAGGTGCAGGGCGCTTTGCTATGGTGGGCGGCAGACAAACAAAAAACGCTCCCCCGTGCAGGTGGGAAAGCGTTTTTTGTTTGTCCGTTTCAGGACAGGGTAAATGATAAGAAGGTAAATGAAGAAAATAGCATAATAATAGAAGGATGAACAACAGGAGTGCCGGAGAGGAAAGCGCGTCGTTTCGCTTTGTATCCAACTGACGCTTCTGTTGGATACAAGATAACACTTTTCACAAAAAATTACAAGAGCTTTTCTGAAAAAAGTTCTCTTGTTCGAGCAAAAAATGCAATTTTGTCACAACGCACAAAAATGGGAGAGATACATTTGGCAAAGTGATGAAACAAGCACGGGCTGGGGGCAGAGGTCCGGAATCACAGAAGCTGATTCTTTACAACAGGATGCGGCTGTGTTATGATGGATACATCTATGAGAAAAAGACGCTCTGCGGCCCGGAAGGGCAGAAAAGGTGTGGGAAGAAGCGAGGGATAGAATGGAATATACGATCGCACAAAACAAAGCCTCGAGCTTTGGCGGGCGGGCCCCGCTGTTCAGCCAGCGTGACCTGCTCAGGCTGGTGGGGCCGCTGCTGGTGGAGCAGCTGCTGGCCGTGACGGTGGGCATGGCCGATACCATGATGGTCTCCCGCTGCGGCGAAGCCGCCATCTCGGGTGTCAGCCTGGTGGATATGATCAACAACCTCATCATCGTGCTGTTTGCGGCGCTGGCCACCGGCGGCGCGGTGGTGGTCAGCCAGTATCTGGGTGCAAAGGAGCAGAAGCACGCCAATGCAAGCTCGGGTCAGCTGATCCTGCTCAGCGCTCTGCTGGGCGTGGGTGTGGGGGTGTTCTGCTTTGTGCTGGCCCGTCCCATGATCCGGCTGTGCTATGGCAGCATCGATGCCGACGTACTGGAGGCCGGTGTGCTCTACCTGCGCATCACGGCGGTCAGCTACCCGTTCCTGGCCATGTACAATGCCGGTGCGGCGCTCTTCCGCAGCATGGGTAACTCCAAAATCTCCATGCAGATCAGCATCCTGATGAACATCATCAACATCGTGGGCAATGCGGTCTGCATCTTTGTGCTGGGCATGGGCGTGGACGGCGTTGCCTGGCCCAGCGTCCTCTCCCGTGCTGTGGCGGCGGTGCTCATCCTGAACCGCTGCTACCAGAAGGGCCACATGCTCACCGTGCCCAAAACGTTCCGGCTGGATGGCCGGATGGCAAAGCGCATCCTGGGCATTGGCATTCCTTCTGCCTTTGAGAACAGCCTGTTCCAGGCGGGCCGCATTCTGGTGGTGAGCATGATCTCCACCTTCGGCACCGTGCAGATCGCCGCCAACGCCGTGGCAAACAATCTGGACGGCATGGGCTGCATCCCGGGGCAGGCCATCGGTCTGGCCATGATCACGGTGGTGGGCCGCTGCGTTGGCGCAGGGGACAATGAGCAGACCGTTTTCTACACCCGCAAGCTGCTGCTCTGGGCCTATATCTCTATGGGGATCTTCAACGGCGGCATCCTGCTCTTCCTCAAGCCGCTGGTGGGCATTTACGCCCTCTCCGGCGAGACCATGGCGCTGGCCATCCTGCTGGTGCAGATCCACGCAGGCAGCGGCCTGTTCCTGTGGCCGGCCTCCTTTGTTCTGCCCAACGCCCTGCGCGCGGCCAACGATGTAAAATTTACCATGGTGGTCTCTGTGCTCAGCATGGCCATCTGGCGGCTGGGATTCAGCTACCTGCTCTGTGTCAGGATGGGCTGGGGCGCTGTGGGTGTCTGGATCGCCATGGTCATTGACTGGGTCTGCCGTGTCATCTGCTTTGTGGCGCGCATGAAGAGCGGCGCATGGAAAACAAAATATCAGGCATAAGAAAGGAACAGGATATGAAACTGATCAGCTGGAACGTCAACGGCCTGCGGGCCTGCCTGACCCACGATTTTGCCGCAAGCTTTGCGGCGCTGGATGCCGACATCTTCTCGGTGCAGGAGACCAAGATGCAGCCGGGGCAGGCTGATTTTGCCCCCGAGGGCTACACCGAGTACACCTACTCCGCCGAGAAAAAGGGCTACTCCGGCACGGCCTGCTGGTGCAAAACGGCCCCGCTGGCCGTGACCACCGGCATCGGCAGGGAAGAGCACGACCACGAGGGCCGGGTGCTGACGCTGGAATATCCCGGCTTCTATCTGGTCAACTGCTACACGCCCAACAGCCAGGACGGCCTGAAGCGGCTGGACTACCGCATGACCTGGGAGGATGCGTTCCGGGCCTACCTGCTGGAGCTGGACGCAAAAAAGCCGGTCATCCTCTGCGGTGACCTGAACGTGGCCCACACCGAGATCGACATCAAGAATGCGAAGACCAACCGGATGAGCGCGGGCTTCACTGACCAGGAGCGGGCCAAGATGACCGAGCTGCTGGCGGCGGGCTTTACCGACACCTTCCGCGCGGTTCACCCGGACGAGGTGAAGTACAGCTGGTGGAGCTACCGCTTCCACGCCCGGGAAAAGAACGCGGGCTGGCGCATTGATTATTTCATCGTTTCAAACCGCATCGCCGACAAGGTGACCGCCGCCGAGATCCACAACGAGGTGTTCGGCTCCGACCACTGCCCGGTGGAGCTGGTCATCGACCTGTAAGCCGTTACGATCATGATCTTATGATAAGGAGAAACCTGGATGCTCAAGAATTATCTGATGGTGTTTTTTGTCTCGATGGTGCCGGTCATTGAACTGCGCGGTGCCATTCCGATCGGGCTGGGCATGGGCCTGCCCGCCCTGCCCACCTATCTGGTCTGCGTGCTCGGCAATATGCTGCCGGTGCCCTTTATCTATCTGTTTGCCCGCAAGTTCCTCATCTGGGGCTACCACAAGCCGGTCATCGGGCCGGTGTGCAAGTTCTTCATCACCAAGGGGGAAAAGGGCGGCCGCAAACTGGAGGAAAAGGCCGGCAAGGGTCTGACCGTTGCCCTGCTGCTCTTTGTGGGGATCCCGCTGCCCGGCACCGGTGCCTGGACCGGCACGCTGGCAGCCTCCATTCTGGACATGAAGTTCAAGGATGTTCTCATTGCCTGCATGGGCGGTGTGCTGCTGGCGGGCATCATCATGGGTCTGGCCAGCGCCGGTGTGCTGGGCGCGGCCAGCAGCCTGTTTGCAGTGTGACAGATAGGAGAATAAATCTCTCCGTCGCGGGCTTTGCCGCGACAGCTCCCCTGGCAGGGAAACCAAGTCCTGCCTCGCCTATTAGGAAAGGTGGCATCGAGCGATAGCGATGATGACGGAGAGGTTTCGTACAGAAGCAGGCTGCCGAAGGCTGGCAAAAGCGCTTTAAGTGTGTTACAATAAACAGTAACGTGTCGTTACGACAAAGAAAGGACGAAGCAATCATGGATCAGGCATTGAATCAGAAGATCGACGCCTTTATTGCGGCGAACAAGGAGCAGATTCTGGAGGACATCGCGGCGCTGGTGGCCATCAACAGTGTGGAGGGCACCCCGACCGAGGAAGCCCCCTTTGGTGAGGGCCCCCGCGCGGCGCTGGACAAGACGCTGGAGCTGGCTGCAGGCATGGGTCTGGCGACCCGCAACTGCGAGAACTACATCGGCTATGCCGAGCTGGCCGGTGCAGACCCCGAGAAGTATCTGGCGACCATCTGCCATGTGGATGTGGTGCCCGTGGGCAACGGCTGGAGCCAGGAACCCTTCAAGATGCAGATCCGGGACGGCTGGATGATCGGCCGTGGTGTGGCCGATGACAAGGGCCCCATGGTGGCTACCCTGTACGCCCTGAAGTTCCTCAAGGAGGAGGGCGTTTCCCTGCGGTATCCCATCCGCGCAATGGTTGGCGACAACGAAGAGACCCACATGAACGATGTGGAATATTACCTCAAGAACTACCCGGCCCCGGTGTTCTGCTTCACTCCGGATGCGGAGTTCCCGGTGTGCAACGGCGAGAAGGGCCATTTCGGTGCGGAGCTGGTCAGCCCGGTGTGCAACGGCGAGATCAAGGAGTTCGAGGGCGGCGTTGCCAACAACGCAGTCCCCGACCGCGCCAGCGCACTGGTGGAGACTGACATCACCAAGCTGAAAAATGCCCCCAACATCACGCTGGAGCCGGAAGGCAATGGGGTGCGTATCCGGGGCTGGGGCAAGAGCGGCCATGCCGCCATGCCCGAGGGCACGGTCAACGCCATCGGTCTGGTGGTGAACTACCTGCTGGACAACGGTCTGTGCAACGATGCAGAGCGCGCCTATCTGGAAGCCCTGAAAAAGCTGCACGCTTCCACCGCAGGCACCGGCCTGGGCATCGACTGCGCCGACGGCCCCTTCGGCCCCCTGACCATCATCGGCGGCCGCATCTTCATGCGGGAGGGTCGGATCGTCCAGACCATGGACAGCCGTTACCCCACCTGCACCAACGCCGAGAAGATGAAGGAGCAGATCAAAGCTGCCATTGGCACGGGTGCTTCTCTGGAGAAGGCCGAGGGTGCCGAGCCCTTCTATATCGCAGCCGATACCCCCGCCATCAAGGCCTGCATCGAGACCTACAACGAGGTCACCGGCGAGAATGCCACGCCCTTTACCATGGGCGGCGGCACCTATGCCCGCCACTTCCCCTATGCGGTGAGCTTTGGCCCCGAGCACGAGGACATGGTGCTGCCTGAGTTCGGCGGCCCGATGCACGGTGCCAACGAGGCAGCTCCCATCGATAAGCTGCTGGAGGCCCTGAAGATCTACATCATCGCCCTGCTGCGGCTGGAGGAGATCGACTTCTGATGAACGTTCTGGTCATTGACGGCCAGGGCGGCGGTCTGGGCCGCCAGCTGGTGGCGGCCATCTCTGCCGCCTGCCCGGAAGCCCGGTTGACCGCCGTGGGCACCAACAGCCTTGCGACTTCGGCCATGCTCAAGGCGGGGACGGTCCGCGCCGCCACCGGCGAGAACGCCGTGGTCGTGAACTGCCGCACCGCGGATGTTATCGTGGGGCCCATCGGCATTGTGATCGCTGACGCGCTGCTGGGCGAGATCACCCCCGCCATGGCAGCGGCAGTCTGCCAGAGCCCTGCCCGGCGGGTGCTGGTGCCCATCAACCACTGTGAGAACATCGTGGTGGGCGTGCCCGACCAGCCCATCGGCCAGCTGGTGGCGGCAGCGGCACAAAAGGTCAAAGAACTGGCTGAAACTCCTTGTAAATAACAGAAAAGCAGCTGCGTTCCGTGTGTGCGGAGCGCAGCTGCTTTCGTTTTGCAGAAGCTTTGTGCAGTTTTTGCGGATAGTACCGCCATGCCAGCGGCTCCCCTATGAGGAAAGCTGGCACGCAAAGTGGGACCGAGAGGTTCAGCGCTGCTGTTTCTGGATGACCTCGTGGATGCTGGGGGGCACATCCCCCTGTGCGTCCTTTTCCAGCCTGCTGATGCGGCGGTCCAGCTCGGTGAGGCGCTGGGCCATGACATCCGGCAGGTCCTGCTGGTCCAGGTCGTCGGCGGGGTTGACGGCCTTGTTGTTGATGCGCACCACCTCGGCGGGCACGCCCACAGCGGTGCAGTTGGCGGGCAGGTTGCGCAGCACAACGCTGCCTGCGCCGATGCGGGCGTTATCGCCGATATACACCGGGCCCAGCACCTTGGTGCCCGCGCCGATCAGCACATTGTTGCCCAGGGTGGGGTGGCGCTTTCCGGTGTCCTTGCCGGTGCCGCCCAGCGTCACGCCGTGGTAGATGGTGCAGTTGTCGCCGATCACGGTGGTCTCGCCGAACACGATGCCCATGCCGTGGTCGATGAACAGGCACCTGCCGATCCGGGCACCGGGGTGGATCTCGATGCCGGTCTTGTGGCGGCCATGCTGGCTGACCCAGCGGGCAAGGAAAAAGTGCCCGTGCTCATACAGCCAGTGGGCAATGCGGTGGTAGACCAGGATATGGAAGCCGGGGTACAGCAGGATGACCTCCAGCACACTGCGTGCGGCGGGGTCTTTGCGCTGGATGTTCCGTGCGTCCTCCAATAAGCTCATGTGGGAACCCTCCCTTTTTGTTCAGCCGCCTCGGTGCGGCTCTCTCGATTTGACAGATACTATAATAACACATGCAAACTTCAATGTACAGTACTTTGGTAGGAATTGACGGAGAAAAATCCCCCTCCGCGCAGGGAGTATGGGGCGGGAAACGGGTTTTCGGTAGAGTAGCCAAAATTCCGGGAGATACAGCCAAAACCTTTTCACACAGGAATCTTACAGAAAGCATTGACACATTTTGCGTTTCTATGATAAAATATAACGAAAACAAATGCGAAGGAAAAGGAGAAGCGGACGAATGCTGTCAAAAATGAACGCTGAACTGAAAAAGCAGTTTGCAGCCGTTTTTGCGGTGGGTTCCGTGTTTCCTTTTTTCGCTTTTTGAACTTTTCCGTTTGTGGAAAAGTTCTTTTTTTTGCCTGTCCGCGGGCTGCAATGCCCGCATCCGCCCATCCGAAATACGAACAGGGAGGTAAAAGAATATGCTGCTCATCAACGCTGTAAACGCTGCGGGCCGCCCGGTGGAGCTTTTCGTGAAAGACGGAAAGATCGCCGCCGTGGGTCAGGATCTTTCCGCACTGGCCGGGGAGGGGGAGACTGTCCTCGATGCAGGCGGTCTGACCGTGCTGCCTGCCTTTGTGGACCTGCACTGCCACTGGCGCACCCCGGGCTTTGAATATAAGGAGGACATTGCCACCGGAAGCATGGCTGCGGCCGCAGGCGGCTACACCTTTGTCAACCTGATGCCCAACACAAAGCCCATCTGCTCCTCTGCCGCACAGGCAGCCATGGTGGAGCAGAAGGCCGCCGAGGTGGGCCTGTGCGATGTGAACCAGACCGTTTCCATCACCGAGAACTTTGACGGCAAGACCATCGACCATCTCAAGACCCTGCCCGCCAGCGTGAAGTTCATCACCGAGGATGGCCACGGTGTGCAGGACAACGCCACCATGGCCCGGGCCTTTGCCATCTGCACCCAGCGGGATATCACCGTGATGAGCCACGCCGAGGATATGGAGATCAGCCCCTGGGATTACCGGCTGGCCGAGGATCTGGAGACCGTGCGCAACTGCTGGCTGAGCGAGTACTACCAGACCAGGCTGCACATGTGCCACGTTTCCACCCGGGGCGCGCTGGAGGCCATCCAGATGGCAAAGCTGCGCGGCGCACCCGTGACCTGCGAGGTGACCCCGCATCACCTGTGGTTCAACAATGAGACCTGCGATTACCGGGTCAACCCGCCCATCCGCACCGCGGATGATGTGCAGGCGCTCATCGATGGTATCCGTTCCGGTGTGGTGGATGCCATTGCCACAGACCACGCTCCCCACTCCGAGGAGGACAAGCTGAAGGGCATGGCCGGTATGGTGGGCAGCGAGACCGCCTTTGGGGTCTGCTACACCAAGCTCTGCAGGGAAGAGGGCCTGCCGCTGGAACTGCTGGTGCACCTGATGAGCACCCGCCCGGCAGAGATCCTGGGCCTTGCCAAGGGCCAGCTGGAGCCCGGTTACGATGCAGACTTCGTGCTGGTGGATCTCGACACCCCCTACACTGTGGACAAAGAAAAGCTGCACTCCAAGAGCCATAACTGCCCCTTTGATGGTGCACAGCTCTACGGCAGGGTCTATGCCACCATCAAGGGCGGCAAGCTGACCTATCAGGCTGAGGAGTAAAAGTCAGAACGTATCACTTCACCTCTTTGCCAAGGGCTCCCCTACTAGGGGAGCTGGCAGCGCGTCAGCGCTGACTGAGAGGTTTAATTCGTAATAAGAGAGTATGGAGGAACCCGACAATGACAAACATGGACAAGCTTTACGAAGCAGTTGCAGCCCGCGGCCCGGTATGTGTGGGTCTGGACACTGATTTCAGCTACCTGCCCGCTGACTTTGTGGACACCACCCTGACCAAGGGGGAGAACATCGTCCGCTTCAACAAGAAGCTCATCGATGCCACCAAGGCTGTGGCTGGCTGTTACAAGGTGCAGATCGCATACTACGAGTCCCTGGGTCTGGAGGGCATGAAGGCCTACGCCGAGACCCTGGCCGCTGTCCGCGAGGCCGGTATCCCTGTCATCGCCGATATCAAGCGCGGCGATATCGCCAAGACCGCCGAGATGTACGCCATGGGCCACTTCACCGGCGACTTTGAGTCTGATTTCGTCACCCTGGCCCCCTACATGGGTCTGGATTCCATCAGCCCCTACCTGCCCTACGCCGAAAAGCAGGGCAAGGGCATGTTCGTGCTCTGCCGCACCTCTAACGGCGGTGCCAAGGACTTTGAGTACGAGAAGCTGGCTGACGGCCGCCACGTCTACGATCTGGTGGGCGACAAGCTGAACGCTCTGGGCAAGGACTACATGGGCGAGCACGGCTACTCCTCCATCGGTCTGGTCATCGGCGGCACCCACATCGAGGAGGCCACCGAGATCCGCGCCAAGTATCAGGACAGCTTCTTCCTCATCCCCGGCTACGGCGCACAGGGCGGCAAGGCGGAGGATATTGCCCAGTACCTGACCAAGGGCAACGGCGGCGTGGTCAACTCCAGCCGCGGCATCCTGCTGGCCTACAAGAAGCAGCCCGGCGTGGCCTTTGATGAGGCCGCTTACAACGAGTGTGTGAACATGAAGGAGGCCATTGCTCATGCGTGCAGCCTGCTGTGAAGCCACCGTTCTGAGCCATGAGAGCATCCTGCCGGACATCCGGCTCCTGCGTGCCCTCTGGCCTGACCGGGAGCATGCCCCCCACGCCGGGCAGTTTTTTACCCTGCGTGCCTGGGGTGCCGATGAGGCTCCCTTCCTGTCCCGCCCCATCAGCGTGCACAAGTGGGAGCCGGAGACCCAGACCATTGAGTTCCTGTATCAGGTCATCGGCGAGGGCACTCACAAAATTGCCCAGCTGAAGACCGGTGATACCTTCCAGCTGACCGGCCCCATGGGCAACGGCTTTGATATCCCGGCCCTGGCCGAACAATACCATAAGATCGCTGTGGTGGGCGGCGGCATTGGCACCGCCCCCATGTATCAGGTCACCCGGGAACTGGCAGCTGCCGGTGTTAAGCCGGACGTGTTCTTCGGCTTCCGGGATACCCCCTACTGCATGGAGGAGTACCGCTCCATCGCAAATGTGGTAAAGGTCTCCACCGATACCGGCGCGGTGGGTTTCCACGGTTTTGTGACCCAGCTGTATGACCCGGCAGATTACGATGCCGTGCTGATCTGCGGCCCCACCGTGATGATGAAAAACGCTGCCCGGATCTGTGCCGAAAAGGGCACCCCCTGCTTCGTGAGCCTGGAAAAGAAGATGGCCTGCGGCATTGGTGCCTGCCTTGGCTGCACCTGCGAGACCAAGGGCGGCGAGGGCAAGAGCGTGTGCAAGAATGGCCCGGTCTTTGATGCAACGGAGGTGTTCTTCTGATGGCTGACCTGAAAACAAACCTGCTGGGCTTTGTGATGAACAGCCCGGTCATCGGCGCTTCCGGCACTGTGGGCTATGGTGTGGAGTACGAAGAACTGGCCGATTTTTCCAAGATCGGCGGCATCTCCGGCAAGGGCCTGACCCTGCACGGTCAGTACGGCAACAAGGGTGAGCGCCTGTGGGAGACCCCCTCCGGCCTCATCAACAGCATCGGCCTGCAGAACCCCGGCGTTCAGCATTTCATTGACGTGGAACTGAACGAGATGCTGGAGCTCAAGCAGAAATACGGCACAGTGGCCATTGCCAATCTGGGTGGACACAGTGAGGAAGAGTATGTTGAGGGTGCGGCTCTGCTGAGCGAGAGTGCAGTGGACATCGTGGAGCTGAACATCTCCTGCCCCAACGTCAAGGTGGGCGGCATGGCCTACGGCGTGAAGGCCGAGGCCGCCGGTGAGGTGGTGCGGATGGTCCGCGCGGCCTGCAAAAAGCCCCTGATGGTCAAGCTGAGCCCCCAGGCAGAGAACATTCCCGAGATGTGCAAGGCTGTGGAGGCCGCCGGTGCGGATGCCATCAGCCTGACCAATACCTTCCAGGCCTGCGCCATCGATCTGGAAAAGCGCAAGCCGGTGTTCAACAACATCTTTGCCGGTCTGTCCGGCCCGGCGGTGCGGCCCATTGCCCTGCGCATGGTCTGGCAGGCAGTGGGTGCCGTGAACATCCCGGTGGTGGGTCTGGGCGGCATTGCCACCGGTCGCGACGCACTGGAATTCATCATGGCAGGTGCCACGGCGGTACAGGTGGGCGCGGCAAACTTTGCCAACCCCCGCGCCATGGAGACCATTGCCGACGAGATGGCACAGTGGATGGATGCCAACGGCGTGAAAACGCTGGAGGAGATCCGCGGCTGCGCCCGAAATGCTGAATAATCGAGCTGATATACCAGAATAACCACGCCTTATGCGTATAAAACGAAAATTTGCGCATAAATTTGCAATTGCTGCAAAAGCGTGGTACAATACCGTTCAAAAGATATTTTTCATAAAAAAGAGAGGGAGAACTACAATGAGTGAAGCACTTGAAATTCTGAAGAGCTGTGACGCATTCCTGGAGGGCCATTTCCTGCTCTCCTCCGGCCGCCATTCCAGCGCATACTGCCAGATGGCCTACCTGCAGCAGTACCCTGACCGCTGCGCCGAGGTAATGAAGGCTGTGGCCGATCAGATCAAGAAGCTGGATGTGGATGTCATCGTGGGACCTGCCATGGGTGGCATCGTCTATGCTTACGAGCTGGCCCGCCAGACCGGCAAGCGCGCCATCTTCACCGAGCGCGTGGACA
>OKTC01000832.1_pt1 | contig 10965 bp, 9 predicted proteins | sample 1606181 | NCBI WGS metagenome assembly OKTC01 (sample SAMEA3879529, study PRJEB24766) | human gut metagenome | biome: human-associated habitat; feature: feces | place: USA | collected 1985/1987 | reverse complement strand
ACAAAGGAATGTATGGAAGGTGCCATGCGTGCCAGTAATTTTGATAACAGCAGATATAAGACCTTTAAGCTGATTTACAATATGTTTGGACTTATATTCGGAATGATGATGATAAGAGAGCTTGTTCTTAAGATGACAGGAAATGAGCAGGCTGATACATTTATGATAGTGCTGTTTGGTTTAGTGGCGGTAGTATTTCTGTATATAGGAATGATTGGAATGGATAAGAGCAATAAGAAGAAATTCCATAATATATATGGAAAGATGGTAGGAATTAAATTCTCATATGAGATAGATGCAGAGAATATTATTATTACAGACGAAGAAAACGACAGTGACACATTCAGCTGGAATGATGTTGTAAAATGGAATCAGGATTCTGATAATATATATCTGTTTGTTGGGGATGATAATTGCCTGGTTGTAAGCAAGAAAGGGTTTACCCAGGGAAGTGCAGATGATCTGAGACAGCTTGCTGATGCTGTAATTGGTATGAGAAATGAGACAGGAAACAGCCAGCAGTAAATTGACAAACACTATTAGTAGCAGATATAATATCTTCATCTGCGTTTAGCTATGCGGGAAATAATCAGGAGGAGGAAAGCCATGAACAATCAGGAAATGATGGAACTTTCAACAGTAGATAAGAGCGATTTTGAGGAACTTGTAAAAGAGTGTACAGCCTCAGGTATAATCGATCAGAATCTGTATACAGAGTATGATGTAAAGAGAGGTCTTCGTGACAGCAATGGTAACGGCGTACTTACAGGTCTCACAGAGATATCAGATGTATTAGGTAACCAGAGTGTTCACGGAAGAAAGATACCTGTAGACGGAGAATTATATTTTCAGGGATATAATGTTGAGGAGCTTATCAAGAGAAGCAGCCTTGACAGATTCAGATTTGAGGAAGCAACATATCTTCTGTTATTCGGAGTACTTCCAGACAAGGATCAGTTAGACAGATTCATAAGAATCTTAACAGACCTTCAGGAACTTTCAGGTGCATTCATCAGAGATGTTATTATGAAAGCTACAAGTACTAACCTTATGAATTCTCTTATGAAGAGTATCTTAAGTCTTTATTCATATGATGAGAATCCAGATGATATATCTATTCCTAATGTACTCAGGCAGTCACTTCAGCTTATAGCCAAGATGCCTCTTCTTTCAGTATATGCTTATCAGTCATACAGACATTTTAAGCTTGATGGAACACTTATGATAAAGAATCCTAAGAAAGGTTATTCAACAGCCGAGAATATCCTCTATATGTTAAGAGATGACGGAGACTTTACAGAACTTGAAGCAAAGGTACTTGATATTTGTCTTGTTCTTCATGCAGAGCATGGTGGTGGTAATAACTCAACATTTACAACTCATGTTGTTACTTCATCAGGAACAGATACATATTCAGCAATAGCTTCATCAATCGCTTCCCTTAAAGGACCTAAGCATGGTGGCGCTAACTTAAAGGTTCAGGAAATGTTTACAGATATTAAGGCACATTGCAGCGATTGGGATAATAAAGATGAGATATGTACATATCTTAACAAGATCCTTGACAAAGAAGCATTTGACCATGCCGGACTTATCTATGGTATGGGTCATGCGGTATATACTAATTCAGATCCTAGAGCAGTTATTCTTAAGAAATTTGCAAAACAGCTTTCAGAAGAGAAGGGAATGCAGAAAGAATTTGCATTATATGAGCTTGTTGAAAGCGAGGCAGGACAGCTTATCATGAACAAGAGAAAGATGTTTAAGCCAGTCTGTGCTAATGTCGATTTCTATAGTGGATTTGTATACACAATGCTTGGTATTCCAGAAGAAATGTTTACACCAATGTTTGCAACTTCTAGAATTTCAGGCTGGTGTGCACACAGACTTGAGGAACTTGTTAATGCAGGAAAGATTATCCGTCCTGCATACAAATATGTTGGACATCACAGACCATATGTTGATATGGACGAGAGATAATTACGTTTAATGGAGTAGTAAAATTATGTCACAGTACAAGGTTAAGAAGCTGGACCACCCGATTCACTGTACAGTTGAAGTGCCTGGTTCAAAGAGTATTACTAACAGAGCGCTGCTTATGGCAGCTTTATCACAGGGTGAATGTACCCTTAAAGGAGTTTTGTTCAGTGACGATTCGAGACATTTTCTTTTAAGTCTTATCGCACTTGGATATATTATCGAAGTAAACGAAGTTGAACGATATGTTATCATTCATGGACATGGAAGAGACATTCCTAAGAAGAGAGCAACAATCAATGTGGGAAGTGCCGGAACAGCGGCAAGATTCCTTACAGCCATGCTTGCATTATCAGATGGTGAGTACACTATTGAAGCTTCAGAACAGATGAAGAAAAGACCAATGCTTCCTCTTTTTGAAGCATTACAGAGCATGGGAGCAGAGTTTGAGTTTCTTGAGAAAGACGGACATCTTCCGGTAAATGTAAAGGGCGCAGCATATGGTGGAAAGAAACCACAGAATCATGTTTCAATAAGTATAAGTGAAAGCACACAGTTCTTAAGTGCACTTATGATGACAGCGCCTATGCTTGAAAGTGGCTTGAAGATTAATATAACAAGTAAAAAGACAGATGGCTCATATATAAGAATAACATCCAATATGATGAGACAGTTTGGCTGTGAAGTAGACCATGAGGGCGCTGAATATGTGATACCTGCAGATGACAGTTATGTTGCAGGATCATACCAGATAGAACCGGATCTATTGCGGTATTCCTGCTTGAGTTCCTGCCAATGCATTTGTTTGTAAAGAACAATATATTAGGAATATTTGCAAAAGGCTCTCTTGGAACGGCAATGGTTGTTGTGGTAATGTACACTGGCGCACTGCCTAAGGGCAACAAGCTGATTGCACCACTTATAAAGATAAGAGGCGAGTTGTCAATTACAGCGGCAATACTTGTCCTGTGTCATAATTTCACATATGGAATGACATATTTCAGAATGTTATTTACTAAGACAAGCCTGTTATCAGCCACACAGCTTGCAGCTGCGGTAATAAGTCTTGTGCTTATAGCTATAATGATTGTGCTTACAGTTACATCTTTTCCATCTGTAAGAAAGAAGATGCAGGCTAAGAAGTGGAAGCAGTTACAGCGCACAGCATATGTGTTTTATGGTCTTATGTATGTTCACATTATGCTCATTAACATACCTTATGCGAGACTTGGACTTGGCATGTATGTTGCAAATGTAGTTATCTACAGCATAGTTTTCTTAGGCTATGCAGCTATGAGAATATCAAAGGCTGTATCAGTAAAGGCAGCAAGAGCCGGAAAGACATACGGTAAGAAACCAGAGACGGTTATGTATGGACTGGCATTGGTTATATGTGCAGTGATGACGGTGTCGTGCTTTGCAGGAAGACAGACAGTGTCGGCATCGGAAGACAATGAGGAATGGAACGATTTCTTTAACGAAGAGACAGTTGCAGCAATGGTCAAAGAGATTGAGAGCAGTACGGCTAAGACAGATGCCGAAGGAACAACACAAGAGAGTCTGGAAGAATCAGTTTCATCAGATGGACAGTCAGACTCACAGGCTGGCGGTGCAGGAAATGAAGTGTCAGGAAATAGTAATAATTCCGGTTCGGATAATGCTTCTGGTAATTCATCAGGTAATAGTTCTGACAGTGGTAATCAGTCAGCCAAGCCGGATAATGGTTCTGACAATAGTGGAGAGCTGAGCGGCGGTTCAGGCAGTGACGCACCGGCTAATACAACATTTAAAGCAGATGGAACTTATACAGGTTCCGCTGTGTGTGAGACTTATAACTACAATGTAATGGTTACAATAGTCATATCGGGAGATACGATTACATCGGTTACTGCTGAATCAGAAGCGGGTGCGCAGGATGTGCAGTATTTTAATATGGCAAATGCAAAGGTTCCTGCACAGCTTCTTGCAAACCAGAGTACATCAGGTGTTGATGCAGTATCTGGTGCAACCAAATCAAGCAATGCCATCAAGAAGGCATTTTACTATGCTTATAAATCGGCTAAGAAGTAGGCAGATTTGTAATAGAAAAAATTATAAGGAGGCAAAATTCCTCTCCTCACCAATGGGTTCGGATTTTGCTTCGCAAAACAAGGAGGATTTATGAGGAAGAACATTTTTACTAAGATTGCTGCTGTTGCAGCCGCTACTGTTCTTGCAGTTACAGCACTTCCAGCTCTTGTGTCTGATACACATGCAGCAGATGGTGATTATTCATATGTATATGCTGGACTTACATGGCAGGAATACTGGGCTAATGAGGGCGTATATAACGCAGGAGATGTAACAACATCTAATGAGAAGGATACAAAAGGTGAGTATGATAAGGGAGCTTTTGATACAGTAACAAGAGCTACAACTAACCATGGTCTTCACAGAGGAAGCTACCAGTGCATGGCAACAATTGATACAGAAGATGGTAAGAAGTATGAGCTTGCCGGCTGGACTGGTGATGCAAAGAATCAGATAATGATTCTTACAGATGGTACACAGCTTTCATATAGTAAGGGAGTAATTACTAATACAGATGGTACAACATCTAAGCTTTCTTCTTATGAAGTAACTGGTATTAAGTATGTTCCGGTTAAGGTTAAGACATCTGATCTTGCTGATTTTGAGCAGCATTACAGAGTTGTCAAGAATGGAGAAAAGTTATACGGTGGATTTGGTGAGAACAAGCTTAGCTCATATGAGTATACAGCAGCAGTTAACGCAGATACTAACGGACTTAAGACAGCAGTTAAGAATGCAGATGGAACATATTCATTCTCTGCAAGACAGACTGGAAGTGGAAAGTCATTTGCAGAGCAGGATATAAGTGTGGCTGCTAACATTACATCTACAGTAAAAGATGCTACAGGTTCATACGGTGAATTCTTAAGAGTTGATATTAATGGTGATGGTTATGGCGCATTAGGTGCTATGATGCAGGCTGTTAAGTGGACATACTATGGAAATGATGCAACAAGAACAAATGTAGTTGCTACATATGGTACTAAATTCGCAGCAGACAACTGGATGCACAAATCAATGGGAATCCAGCTTGGACTTACAGATTCAGCACGCTGCCAGTTACCAGCAGGATATGATGGAACAGGTTACTGGTCACTTACTGTATATGCATTAGGATATACTGATACTACAATTGATTTTGAAGCAACTGATGCTAATATCGTTAAGGTTAAAGCACCTGTAAGTGATACATCAAAGCTTTCAGCAGCTATTGCAGCAGCAGATGCACTTAACGAAGCTGATTACACAGCCGAGTCTTGGGCAGCTATGAAGCTTGAGTATGAGGAAGCAGTCGATGCACTTGCAGTTGCAGAATATCAGGCAGATGTTGATGAGGCAACAGAGCATCTTACAGCAGCAATCAATGCATTAGTAAAGGTTGATGCAGGTACACCTTCTGGTTCAGAAGAGTCTGGCAACATAACTGATGCAGGTACATCAGATACATCTGTATCAGATGTTAAGACTGGCGATGCAGACAACATGATGGCTTACATCGTAGCAGCAGTACTTGCATTAACAGCAGGTGCAGCAGTAACAGGCAGACGTAAGATTAAGAATGTAAGATAACTGATACGCTAAAGTCTAATAAAACTATAAACAAGCCAAAGAACCGGGTCGGAGAGAATCCTTTGAGGGATTTTCTTGCGATCCGGTTCTTTATTACCTGTTAATCTTAATATCACCCATATTAACATCAGCAGTTAAATTCTTAACGGCAGAATCAGCAATCTTAAGAGAACCCATATCAACAGAGAAATCAGCAGAAGAAGCATGTATATTGTTAACATCCATATCACCCATATTAAGGTCAGCCTGAATAGAATTAAGACTGACATTGTCAGGAACAGTAATTGTAAGTGTGCAGTCTGAGTTTTTGATATTAGTCATAAGATGTACTTTTACATGCTGTTCAATATTTAATGAAGTTCCAGAAACAGATACAGCAGGCTTAAACTTTTCAGCACCCGTATAGATAACTTCAAGCTTGCTGCCTTTCTTAATCTCAACACTGCCAAGATTCATATCAATAGATATGTCTGACACATTATCATAAATAGAGGAATTTTCAATATATTTGCCACTGGATGCCATAGTCATGCGTGTAAAAGGAGAAATGTTAAATACATTGCCAAGAACGCCGATAATTATGCATATAAGTGTAATAAAATATATAATTGACAGATAAATTCGTTTCTTCATAATTACACCTCCATGGAATCGTCTTTAAGTATACTTTTGAATATAGCGTGTATTACAGCTGCAATAGGCCATATAACCCATGTTAAAGCCCATGCAAATGTGATGAAACTGACTGACAGATATATACATGTAACTGTAGGCCAGAAAACAGACATAATAGTTGTTGCAGTATTGTTAATATATCTGACTTCTTTATTCTCCTTCTTAACATAGCTGCCGGCTACATTGTCACCATTAAGAGCAAGTAAAGTCCTACATGAAGTCTCAACCATTGAACCGAAAACAATAAGGAATACGCCGACACTTACTATACAAATCATTGCTGCACCGCCGATATCGTCAAGTCCCTGTACTGGGATTGCATCAAAAACAGCGGCAGGGACAAAGCTAATAATACACATTATAATTCCAAGGGTGCGGCACACAATAGAAATGTTACGAAGTTGTTCCTTCTTATCCTGCACATATCCGACAGTGGCATAATCGATGATACATTCGTGTTTCTTAATATAGTCGTATTTACTCATTAAAGAATTGGTTATTATAAATATGCCGACACCGAAGGCTGCTATAATAAACAGAGCAACAGTGCCCATTGTCTCGATAAAATTATTATGAATTGCACTGCAGGCTGCCGCTGGAACTACTGAGAAAATACATAAGAAAACCCCTAATGCAGTCAGAAATGCATGTCGGCTGCCGGCACTTACAAAGCTTCTGGCTTCATCCTGTGTTAAAGTGCGTCTGTTATCAACAGGAGCAGAAGACTGTCTGTTAAGTCCGAGAGTTTCTGCGAGTTCGTCAAGATTGCCGAATTCTGAGATAACAGTGCCTACAGCCTCATTCTCGCTTTTACCTTCGCTGATAAGTTCATTATATTTGTCCTCCATCATGCCCCACAATTCGTCTTTAGCCTTTAAAACCTCAGTAGTTGCGGGGAGATTGGCAAACATAGTTTCAAGATAACTTTTAATAGTATCCATACATTAATTCTCCTTCACAATAAATTTTTCAATAACTTCTTTAGTGAGAGCCCACTCTTCACATTTTGACTGATAATACAGCCGTCCTTCGTTAGTAATCTGATAATAGGTGCGCTTCTTTCCACCATTCTCGCCTACTCCAGGGAAAGAAGTAATATATCCGTTCTTTTCCATTCGTGTAAATGCTGAGTAAAGAGTAGTTTCTTTAACAATATATTTCTCATTGGTCATGGCCTTAATCTGCTTAGAAATCTCATAACCATAAGACGGCTTATCAAGCAGAAGATACAGGATAATTGTATCGTTGTAGCCTCGTATAATGTCGCTGCTGATGCCAGCCATGCATACTCCTCCCTTCGGATTAATTGCAGGTGCTGATTCACCTGATAATAAATATTAAATAAATGATAATTACTACGACAGGCGATACTACGACAGCCGTAGTACATCTGTCGTAGTATATATAACATGATATGCATAATATGTCAACAGGAGAATATAAAAATCCCTCAAAAGCAGGTAAACAGTGCTTTTGAGGGATATATTAAAAATGTGGATTATTTGAAATATACTTTAGCTGCAGTAGCAGCCATGATATTTTCCTTGTCAGGTGTTGATATTTCATTGCTTAAGACAATGTAATCAATAAGGTGTCTGTAGCTGTCCTTGCACAGATTCATAGGCAGGTCGCTTCCCCACATAAGCCGGTCGCTTCCGACAAGTTCGATGGCGCGTTTAATATAATGGATTGCGTCAGGATAAGGGTATCTGGCGTCTTTACCCTGATTAGAAGGAAGGCTTGCAAGGTCGAATACAACATTGTCAAGCGTGAGTGCCTCCATTCCTTTAAGCCAGACATTTTCCTGAACAAGACCTCTTGGGGCAAGCAGATGGCACACAACAAACTGCGTGTCAGGGTGTCTCTTAATTGCGCGGGCGAGGGCTTCCGGCTGCCAGCACTCGGCAGGGTAGCGTCCAATATCGAACACAACAGTATTATTATGCATTTCAGCATATGACAGCATTTCCTCAATAACATCACCATCAAGGGGAATAGTAGGATGATAACTCATAAGACCGCTTCCAGTACTTACCTCGAATTTTACAATCTTAATTCCGAGGTCTTCAAACAAATGCTTTCTTATAGAATCAACATTTCTGCAGAATGGGTCGTAAGTAGCTGCTGCAGCAAGACGGTCAGGATATTTCTTTGCAGCCTCATAAGTGTAGAGATTCTGCGGTCCTAAGAAATTGCCCTGAAGCATAACAGCCTTGGAAACACCAGCCTCGTCCATAACCTTAAGAACCGCTTCCGGAGTTACATCATATTCACCGAGACACTCTGGTATCATCTGGAATATAGTTCCATCAGCGTAGCTTGCGTAACCTCCGCCTATAGCCTGCATTTCTCCGCTGTTTCCAAATCCATTGATGCAGCGGCATATATGAATGTGTGAGTCAATTATGTTCATAGTTAAGCCTCCTTGTTGCTAGATGTAGAAAGAATATTGAGATTATGTCCATACAGAAATTCATTAATAATTCCAATGTCATATTCACATTTGTTAATCATAATTATAATTGCAGCATCGCGGCTGACCTTGGAATACAAAGGGCTTAAGCCTGCAGTTTTTAACGCACGGTTGGTATCAGTAAGATTCATATGGCATGCGATGCAGAGTGCAATTACTCTGTCACGGCTTGGGTTGGCTCGATTGCCATTAAGGATTCCGTATGCATAATTAGCAGGAATATCACTTTGTCGTATAACATCACTTAATTGAAGTCCGTAGCTTCCTATATACCGGTTAAAGAATTCGCTGACAGACATCTGTGAGTCAGTATCCTCTTCATTACGGTATCTGTTAAAATGTTCAGGCTCAACTGAACTTAAGATTTTATCAAGTTCATAAGTCGGTTTTTCGTTCATTATTAATTCCGCCTTTCACAATAGAGTACACATTTTCTATTGATATAGTGTATAATAATAAACACTAAATTACAATAAGGATAAAAATATGACTTTAGAAGAAGAGAGCAGGCTGTCATTTTACAGGGAACTGACAGTACTTGATGAAAAAAAGAATATAGTGCTGGTGCAGGATATAAGGAACAGTGAGCTTTGCGTTAAAAAGACACTTGATATATATTCGCGTGATGTATATGAGCAGCTTGCCTCTGTAAGAATTGAGGGAGTTCCTGCGGTAAAGGAATGTGTTGCTGATGATGGAAAGCTTATAGTAGTTGAGGAGTATGTGCAGGGCAGGAGCCTTAATCAGGTATTAGATGAGCAGGGACTATTAAACGAGGAACAGGCATATGAAATAGCAGTCCAACTTGTGGACATACTTGTGAGACTTCATCAGTTAGAGCCGGCAATTGTTCACAGAGACATTAAACCATCTAATATAATTATTGAAAAAAACGGACATGTGAATCTTATAGATTTTAATGCGGCAAGACATGTTAATGCAGATAAGAATGAAGATACCAGAATGCTGGGAACGGTGTATTTTGCTGCACCAGAGCAGTTTGGATTCGGGCAGTCTGATGAGCGTACTGATATATATGGTCTTGGAGCAACAATTAATTATATTATGACAGGTGACAAGCCGGGAGCAGGAATTGCAGAGTGCAGATTTTCAGATATTCTTAAGAAATGCCTTATGGTAGATGCAAAGGATCGATATCAATCGGCTGAAGAGCTTCGTGGCGTGCTGGATATGCTAAATTATAGTATAGTACAGGATAATAGGAAAAAAGCTGAAACAGCATTTGGTAAGGATAATACCATTTCGGTTGTGAGAACCTATCGTAATATAAGAGATATAATTGTTAAAATGTACAGGAAATATCAGAAAAGGAATTACGATATTGATACTTCATGGCGCAGATATCTGCTGCCGGGATTCAGACGGCTGAATGTCGTGTATTGTCTGATTGCGCTAGTATGGTATGCGGTTATTGTATGGATGACAATAACTTTTGCAGTTACGGACAGTAAAACGGGAATACCGGTAACGGGCGGAGAACTTACAATGTATAAGATAGCTGTATTTGTACTCCTATTTGGAATGACAATGTGGTTTGGCAACTATCTTAATATAAGGAGAAAGCTTCCGGGAATGAAGAAGATAAATGTATTAAGCACTATTCTGACATTTGGGTATGCATTTACGATTAGTTTTATGTTTTTAGCTTTTTTTGCAATATTTATGGCAATTATAGGATATTTGTAAATATAAAAAAGACAGGATATATGTTGAGACTATTCAATATTATATCCTGTTTTTTTGTGCTGTCAGCACACGGTTTGCAGTCATCATTGTGATAACATCCATTATATGAAAAAGATATTTATATATGCAAACATTTCCCTTCCAATACTGGTAGGCAGTCTGTTTTACTATGTGACTTCACCACAAGTCATTTTTGCACAGAATATTGACGGTCTGCTTGGAGTCAGTCTGCATGTTGGAACGGAGAACACATTTGTAGTAAATTTGCGTAGTTATATGCCAGATATGCTGTGGGCGTATGCACTGGTATTTTCATTAATGCTGGTTACAGGTAATAAAACAGCTTATGTATGGAAAATGTTTGTGATAGCAGGCATGTTTTCGACAATTATGGAAGTCCTTCAGGTTACCGGATGTGTAAAGGGAACATTTGATGTGATGGATATTATTGTTGAGATAATTGCAGAACTGATGGCTGTTTTTATTATAAAAAG
>OKTC01000830.1_pt1 | contig 10978 bp, 8 predicted proteins | sample 1606181 | NCBI WGS metagenome assembly OKTC01 (sample SAMEA3879529, study PRJEB24766) | human gut metagenome | biome: human-associated habitat; feature: feces | place: USA | collected 1985/1987 | reverse complement strand
GTCTTGGGTTACAAAGGGGATTCTCGGGTTACTATTTACCTATTGATTGTATTTTATCAAGTAATTTGTTGTTTTTACAACGGATTATATGTACAATTCGGGTATAATATAAATAAAAGATAATTATTCAGAACTATCGATAACAAAGCAGATATTGAGAATTTGTGTTTGGGATGAATAGTTATAATAAAAAGCAACTATTTGAATTATAGTTTAAGAAAGAGAGGAACGTACATGAGCAATAAAACTAGCGCAGTTGTTAAGACAAACCCAAGAAAGGCTGTCATGATCGGATGTGGATTCGTTGGTTCGGCATCAGTTTTTGCACTTATGCAGAGCGGTCTTTTTTCTGAGATAGTTCTTATTGACGCTGATAAGGACAAGGCTGAGGGAGAGGCGATGGATATAAGCCACGGTATTCCTTTTGCCAGACCTATGAAGATATATGCAGGCGGTTATGATGATGTGGCAGATGCTGCTATCATTGTTGTTTCTGCAGGTGCAGGTCAAAAGCCGGGCGAGACAAGACTTGATCTGGTAAATAAAAATGTTGCAATCTTCAAGAGCATCATTCCTGAGATTGCAAAGAGAAACTTCGGTGGAATCTTACTTATCGTTGCAAACCCTGTAGATATTTTAACACAGGTGGCACAGAAGCTTTCAGGACTTCCTGAGGATCGTGTCATCGGTTCAGGTACCGTGCTTGACAGTGCAAGACTTAAGTACGCGCTCGGAGAACACCTTGAGGTGGACAGCCGAAGCGTACATGCATTTATCGTAGGTGAGCATGGAGACAGTGAGGTAGTGGCATGGTCATCAGCCAATGTTTCCGGAGTGGAGCTTCACAAGATGTGCGAGATGAGAGGTCACTACAAGCATAAGGAGAATACAGAGGAAATCGCTGCAAACGTAAAGAACAGTGCTTACGAGATAATCAACCGAAAGCATGCGACATATTACGGTATCGCTATGTCGGTCAGACGTATCTGCGAGGTGATTATGCGTGATGAGAAGTCTATTCTTCCTGTTTCACACATGATGCACGGACAGTACGGCATCGACGGTGTGGTTCTCTCAATGCCTGCAATCGTTGGAGCAGGCGGAGTGGAGAGTGATATTCCAATCGAGTTAAACGGTGAAGAGGCTTTAAAGCTCAAGGAGTCTGCTGATGCACTTAAGAGCATTATCGATGGGCTTGAGCTGTAAATATCAAGCGCATAATATTAAACTTATATAAAATACTACAAATTCAGTAGGGTTTGGGGTATAATGATAACTGTCGGGCTGCATATTCTTATGTGCCTGGCAGTTCTTTTAGTTAATGACAGATAACTTTAGAACTACTTAGAGCAAAAAGGAGTATATATAATGAGCGAAAGAAAACAAATCCATCAGGAGTTTCTGACAGGCGAAAGGGCCCTGTTTGCAAGCAATGACCTGGATATATATGATACAATTTTTGATGACGGAGAGTCTCCTCTTAAGGAGAGCCATGGCATTAGCCTGACAGGCTGTTTTTTTAGATGGAAATATCCGCTATGGTACTGTAGTGACATAGCTGTAAAGGACTGCACATGGTTTGACATGGCGCGTGCGGGTGTCTGGTATACAGACAATATCTCTGTCACAGATTCAATAGTTGAGGCACCTAAGAACTTCAGGCGCTGCAATAACCTAAAGCTTAAAAATGTGACATTTCCAAATGCCCAGGAGACCCTCTGGAGCTGTGATCATGTCGATATCGAGAATGTCTCGGCAAAGGGAGATTATTTTTGCATGAATACAAATAATCTTATCATGAAGAATTTCCAGCTTGTCGGCAACTACTCGTTTGACGGCTCAAGAAATGTAGAGGTGCACGATTCAAAGCTTATCTCAAAGGATGCCTTCTGGAATACGGAAAATATCACAGTCTACGATTCATTTATTACAGGTGAATACCTTGGCTGGAACGCAAAGAATCTGACACTTATAAACTGCACAATCGAGAGCCTGCAGGGGCTTTGCTATATCGACAACCTCGTTATGAAAAACTGTAAGCTCATAAACACTACATTGGCATTTGAGTATTCTTCGGTAGATGCAGAGATTTGCAGTAAGGTGGACAGTGTTTTAAATCCGACAAGCGGAGTGATAAGGGCAAAGGAGATTGGCACACTGACTATCGAAAAGGACAGAGTTGACCCATCAAAGACTAAGATAATATGTGAGGGAAAATAATCTATGTATGATTTTGACACCGTTGTAGACAGAAGAAATACAGGCTCACTAAAGTGGGATGTGGCAGAAAATGAGCTCCCGATGTGGGTAGCAGATATGGATTTTAAGACAGCTCCCCAGATAATAGATGCAATATCAGAGCGTGTTTCTCACGGAGTGTTTGGCTATTCCATCATTCCGGATGAGTGGAATGATGCGTATATTTCTTGGTGGAACAGACGCCATGGGCTTAAAATCGAAAGAGACAGCCTGATTTTTTGCATAGGGGTCGTACCGGCCATATCATCTACAGTTCGAAAGCTCACAACACCCGGTGAAAATGTGCTTATCATGACGCCGGTATACAATATATTTTTTAATTCCATATTTAATAACGGCGTAAATGTGCAGGAAAGCCCGCTTGGGTACGAAAACGGCAGATATTTTGTGGACTATGACAGGTTGGAGCATGACCTTTCCAATCCACAGACCTCGCTTATGATATTTTGCAACCCTCACAATCCGTGCGGTATCATCTGGACAAAGGATGAGCTTGCGAAAATAGGTGCACTCTGCAGGAAGTACAATGTGACGGTCATCTCAGACGAGATACACTGCGACATCACAGCACCGGGAAAGTCTTATGTGCCGTTTGCGGCAGCATCAAAGGACTGCGCCGATATCAGCATCACCTGTATTGCACCGACCAAGTGCTTTAATATGGCTGGCTTACAGACTGCGGCAGTGATGGTGCCAAATAAATTTTTGCGTCACAAGGTATGGCGCGCATTAAATACAGACGAGGTGGCGGAGCCAAACGCATTTGCCATCACGGCAGCAGTTGCGGCATTCACAAAGGGTGAGCCGTGGCTTGAGGAGCTTAGAAAATATCTATGGGAAAACCGCAAAACAGTCTGTGACTTCGTGGCAGAAAACCTGCCGCAGATACATGTAGTGGATGCCGATGCGACATACCTCATGTGGCTTGACTGCAGTGCGCTCACAGATGATTCTGTGGCATTTACGCAGATGATTCGTGAAAAGACAGGCCTTTATCTGTCGGAGGGGACTGAGTTTGGAGGCAATGGCCGCTACTTTGTGAGATTGAATATCGCATGCCCCGGGGCAGTGCTTATGGAAGGGCTGGAAAGGTTAAAAAGAGCTCTCGTTTAAGCTGAATATGTACATTTTTTTAAATAAATAAGACCGGTGATCGGCCGGTCTTATCTGATATAATTAAACATTTATGGCATACAAGATTTAGAAATATATCATGCATACGTTTGTTTTCTGATTCGATAGTTAGTATACACTAACATAAATTAGAAGTCAATAACAAATGCGGATTTTTGTGATTTTTTCTGATTTTTATAAATCACGTACAAATCAAAAAGAAAAGTTTTGCAAACAATAAAATGTATGTTATAATAAAATAACTGAATTAAAACGAACGAAAATAAACTCACGGGGGTATTCGAAATGCGAAACAATGAATCATCAGAAAACTATTTAGAGACCATACTTATTCTCAGCAAGAAGCTTCCTGTGGTACGCTCAGTTGATATAGCAAATGAGCTTGGATTTAAGAAATCCAGCGTGAGTATAGCCATGAAAAACCTTAGAGAGAAGAACAATATCACAGTTAGTGATGCAGGCTTTATCACACTCACAGAGTCAGGAAGACAGATAGCAGAGATGATATACGAAAGACATGAGCTTTTGTCAGAGTGTCTTGAGAAGCTTGGTGTTGATAAGGAGATTGCAGCAGAGGATGCATGCCGTATAGAGCATGTCATCAGTCCTGAGAGCTTTGAAGCAATCAAGAAGCATATACATAAGAGCTGATATATGAAACCAGTACCGCAGGGTACTGGTTTTTTAGTGTATCGTTTTTCTTGTATATATGAGAAAAATCATCTATAATAGTGAAGCTGTAATCGGCGACATAAAATCTGAAAGGGGAAAAGATGAAACAGATATTAAAATATTTAAAGGAGTACAAAAAGGAATGCATCTGTGCTCCGTTATTTAAGCTGCTGGAAGCATCCTTTGAGCTTATAGTACCGCTTGTCATGGCGGCAATCATTGATAACGGAATTACGGCTTCGGATAAGTCATATATATGGAAGATGGGAGGCGTGCTGGTGCTGCTTGCGGCAGTCGGTCTGATAAGCTCGGTCACAGCACAGTATTTTGCGGCAAAGGCGGCAGTCGGTTTTTCCACAAAGCTTCGCCATATATTGTTTGAAAAGATAGAGTCACTGTCATTCTCAAAGATGGATACAGTGGGCACATCGACACTTATCACGAGGATGACAAGCGATATAAACCAGGTGCAGTCAGGAGTCAATCTGGTACTTCGACTCTTCCTTCGCTCGCCATTTATTGTATTCGGAGCTATGGCGATGGCTTTTACAGTAAATGTAAGAGCGGCAATGGTTTTTGTAGTTACTATACCTCTGCTTTCAATAGTGGTATTCTCAGTTATGGTTGCAAGCCTTCCGCTTTACAAAAAGGTGCAGAGCTCTCTTGACACAGTGCTTTCACATACCAGGGAGAATTTAGAGGGAACCAGGGTTATAAGAGCTTTTAATAAGCAAAATGATGAGATTGACAGTTTCAACAGGGACAACGAGCTTTTAACCAATATGCAGCAGGTTGTAGGACGAATCTCAGCACTCACCAATCCTCTGACATTTATCATTATAAATATCGCAACAATCGCTGTTATCGTATCAGGCGGCAAGCAGGTATACGCAGGAATCCTCACACAGGGTGAGGTTGTGGCACTTGTAAACTACATGTCACAGATACTTGTCGAGCTGATAAAGCTTGCAAACCTCATCGTACAGGTGACAAAGGCAGTGGCGTGCGGTAATCGTATAGCGGATGTGCTTTCTATTCCATCAAAGCTTCCTGAGAAAAATCCTAAGCTCATTGGTGCAAAGGACGGCGCACCTGAGGTTGAGTTTGACCATGTCTGCATGACCTATGAGGGAGCGGCCGATGAGACACTCACAGATATAAGCTTTACAGTGCAAAAGGGGCAGACAATCGGAATCATCGGTGGTACAGGTTCAGGAAAATCAAGCCTTGTAAACCTTATCCCGAGGTTTTATGATGCCACAAAGGGTACTATAAGGATTCAGGGAAATGATATAAATGACTACGATGCAGTGCAGCTTCGAGATAAGATTGGTGTTGTAATGCAAAAGGCAGTGCTTTTTGCAGGAACGATAGCCGACAACCTGCGCTGGGGCAAAAATGATGCCACAGAGGAGGAAATGTGGAAGGCGCTCGATATAGCACAGGCGACAGAGGTTGTAAAGGGCAAAGAGGGAGGCCTTGACTACATGATAGAGCAGGGCGGCAAGAACTTATCAGGTGGTCAGAAGCAGCGTCTTACAATTGCCAGAGCAGTTGTAAAGGATCCTGACATACTGATACTTGACGACAGTGCATCGGCACTTGATTTTGCTACAGATGCGAGTCTTCGCGCGGCATTAAAGGGCATGCATGGTGACAAGACAATATTTATCGTGTCACAGCGTACCTCATCTATCCAGTTTGCGGACAATATCATAGTACTCGACGACGGACAGATGGTTGGCTTCGGACCTCATGAAAAGCTGCTTGAGACATGCGAGACCTACAAAGAGATATATGATTCACAGTTTAAAAAAGAGTCGGATATGACCAGACAAAAGGAGGTGTAGAGTATGGCTACGGATAATGCGAAGATGAATAAAGCAGGCACAATCCGCAAGGTATTAAGCTACATGAAGAGATATATTCCTTTGCTTGTAATTTCACTTGCCCTGTCTGTTGTTACAGTGGCGCTTACGCTTTATTTTCCAATCCTCACAGGACGCGCAATTGATTTGATTGTAGGAAAAGGAAAGGTTGATTTTACGGCTATGACAGCCATCCTCACGAGAGCAGCAATAATAGTCGTCATAGCGGCAGCAGCCCAGTGGCTTACAAATATCTGCAACAACAGGATGACCTACAACATAGTGAGGGATATAAGGCATGATGCATTTTTAAACATTGAAAAAATGCCACTTTCCTATATTGACAGTCACTCACACGGTGATATGGTCAGCCGTATCATCGCCGATGTAGATACATTTTCAGAGGGACTTTTGATGGGCTTCACACAGCTCTTTACAGGAATTGCAACAATAGCAGGTACGCTTATTTTCATGCTCACAATAGATGTGAAGATATCATGTATTGTAGTGCTCATCACACCTTTGTCACTTTTTGTGGCAAGCTTTATCACTAAAAAGACTTATTCCATGTTCCAGCTGCAGACAAGAACAAGGGGAGAGCAGACATCACTCATCGATGAGATAGTAGGAAATGAAAAGGTCGTACAGGCCTTCAACCATGAGGATGAGGCGCTTGAACAGTTTGACGAGATAAATGACAGATTACAGAAATGCTCACTGAGGGCAACATTTTTCTCAAGTCTTACAAATCCGTGTACACGCTTTGTCAACAGTCTTGTGTATGCCGGAGTCGGAATTTTTGGTGCCATGAGTGCACTCACCGGCGGAATCACAGTAGGACAGCTTTCATGCTTCTTATCATACGCCAACCAGTACACCAAGCCGTTCAACGAGATATCGGGTGTCATCACAGAGCTTCAGAACGCACTTGCCTGTGCTGCTCGTATCTTCGAGCTGATTGAGGAGAAAAAGGAGATACCGGATGCTTCGGATGCGGTAATACTTGAAGAGGCTGACGGACGTGTGGACATAGAGGATGTTTATTTCTCATATGTGCCGGATAAAAAGCTTATCGAGGATTTCAATATCCATGTAAAGCCTGGACAGCGCGTGGCTATCGTAGGTCCGACAGGCTGTGGAAAGACGACTATTATCAATCTGCTTATGAGATTTTATGATGTAAACAGTGGAACAATTAAGGTGAGCGGACATGATATCAGAAAAATCACACGCGAGAGTCTTCGTGACAACTATGGTATGGTGCTTCAGGAGACATGGCTCAAGAAGGGCACAATCCGTGACAATATCATAATGGGAAAGCCTGATGCCACAGATGAGGAAATCATTGCAGCAGCAAAGGCATCCCATGCCCACAGCTTTATCAGACGTCTGCCGAAGGGCTATGATACTGAAATCGGTGAGGACGGCGGCAGCCTTTCACAGGGACAGAAGCAGCTATTATGCATCACAAGAGTCATGCTCTGCTTACCGCCTATGCTGATATTGGATGAGGCTACATCATCGATTGATACACGAACAGAGATTAAGATTCAAAAAGCGTTCCTTACCATGATGCAGGGCAGGACAAGCTTTATAGTGGCTCATCGTCTGTCCACCATCAGGGAGGCTGATATTATCCTTGTTATGAAAGACGGAAAGATTATAGAGCAGGGCAATCATGAGAGCCTGCTTGCAGCGGACGGATTTTATGCGAACCTCTATAATAGCCAGTTTGCATAGCATAGGGCTATAGAAATGCAAGGCAGTCACTCCGGCGGCTTACGCCCCTTACGATGTGGTTGAAAGCTTTTTGTGTTGAAGATAGCGAAAGAGTAAGGGAAGGTGACCGGCGCACGGGGAATTTGCCCCCGGCAGAGGTGCTCCCGAAAGAGCGACTAGCGCAGCGGCTTAGATACTGTAGAATTATGCCCATGAAACGCAGAAATGCCCCGGCATGGACGCCGGGGCAAGGAGAAAACGCGCCATGGACGGCGCGTTTCGACGGTTTCGTCAAGCATAGAAAATCTAAAAAGCATAATTCGTACAGTACCTTAGCTGCGTAGCGTTAGCTCGTCGGGAGCACCTCTGCCGGGGGCAAATTCCCCGTGCGCCGGTCGTCTTCCCGTATTATTGAAAAATACCAAGCAATTCACACTTACTGCGCAGCATCAGGAGCCACATACGAGTATGCATTGGACATCTTTGCAGCATTGTTTGTCAGAGTGACAGCCTCTCTGTAGTAGGCAACAACAGGAGTGCCCTTATCCACAGCGTTGAACAGCTGCTCTGCAAAAGCAGGCGGCACATTGATACATCCGTGTGAGCCGGAGGTTTTGTAAATTGTTCCTCCGAAGGTATCACGCCAGCTGGCATCATGGATACCTATATTGTAGGCAAACGGCATGAAATAGCTGACAGGAGAAGAGTATCCCTCGCCGACAAGAGTAGCATTTCTCTGCTTGTAAACAATCTTGTATACACCATCTACGGAACCATTCTGACGGGCGAGATTACCTGATACGAAATCAGACTCCATCTGGAGAGCACCATCCTTGTAATACCACATGTGCTGCTTTGTGTAGTCAATCTCTATGTATGTATTACCTATGTCGTCAGCGCCTCGGTAGAGTGCTGTCTGCTCGTAAACAGGCTCTCTTTCCACTGGCTTGCCTCCCTCTAAATCGGAAAGAAGTTTGGCCTTCTCATTTTTCTTGCTGACTACCCATCCGTAGTCTCCACCACCTATTTCAATAGTGTCACCGGACGATGTCTTGAACGAGCGCTTGCGTCCGAAGGTGTTATATTTGGAAGCAAGCTGCTGGACATATTTAGCGACCTTGGCATCATCTATGCTCACGCTGCCGTCATCTGAGATGCTTAGCATATCAAGGATTTTGGCTGAGTCAAGCTTCTCGTCGGCACCTTCAATTTTGTAAGTGACGGTTGAAGCAGTGTATTTGTCGAGGGCTTCTTTTTCATTTTTGATAGTATCACTGTTTTTTGTGATTTTTGGAGCTTCATAACAGTCATCACTTAAGCTAAGCTTTGGGAGCTCGTTGTCCAGGGCGTCCTTTACCTCGGCAAGGATGCTGTCATATATCGGCTTGCAGCCTTTTTTCTCTTCAATCACATCGTATTCGCCGTCTTTTATCTCGATATGGGCATCCTCCGGATTTTCAATGTAGTCATCACTGAAAATATCAAGAGCCTTGAGCTTTTCCGCCAAAGCGGCATCGTTATATTTGGACGAACCCTTTAGAGTATAGTTTTGAGCTTTGAAGAGACTGACAGGCCATGTAAAAGCATTCTGACTTTTTAAGATTTGTTCCTCGTCACCGTTTGAGACATATTCATAGGAAAAATCAGGTCCCTTAAGTGAAAAGCTGTTGCCTTTTCTATCAGTGATTGTGAGCAGATAGTCGCGGCTTAGAGCTGTATTTTTTTCTAATGCCTCTTTTGCAGTTTTCCCTGCGTATTTTACAGAGTTAATCTTTGTGTTGAACAGATAGTGGCTGCTAAAATAAAAGGCAAAGCCAAGATAAACAGCCAAAAGCACACCAAGCACAACGGCGCAGGTTATAAGCACTTTTTTCTTCATGTAAATCGACCTCCTTGGAGATATGCTGTTGCTGCCCACACCGGGGTGTAGGCGGCAGCTAAAATCAGTTACATTTGTGAAGATGTGACACATCCATATAGTCAGGCAGACCATTCTTGTAGGCTACAGCGGTTTCTCCCTGAATAAGTGGCTTTAAGTATTCGATAAGCTCAGGCTTCACATCATTGCCAGCATCATTGATCCACTCTCTTGGCACAGACTTGGCCTCGTTTGCGATATCCTTGATAGCAGAATATGTGTATTCCACCTGATAAGGATTATTTGAGATGCGCTTTAAGCATACCATTGATGCGGTCACACCCTCTGCTGCAATAGTGACACCCTTTTTACCCTGAGCAAAAGATTCCTCGATATCGGTTAATGATGCAAGATGTGAGGCACAGCGCTGGAGCACATTTACCTCTACAGAGCGCACCTTGACACCGATGTTTTCCTTTACGATGAACTCAAGAGCCTTTCCGGCACCGCTTAGCTGCTGGTGTCCGAACTGGTCGCATGAGGCATTTGATGATGTAATGTATGAGCCGTCTGCGTCATGTATTCCTTCGGATACGGCAACTATTACATTGTTAGTGTGCGTAAGGGCTTCTTTTATATCGGCAACAAATTTGTCCTTGTCAAAATCCACCTCAGGCAGATATATGAACTGAGGCGCTGTATTGTACTCATTACGTGCGAGAGCGGAAGCGGCAGTGAGCCATCCTGCGTCACGTCCCATGATTTCAACGATTGTAACACTCTTAACAGCATAGATAAAGGTATCATGGGCTATCTCAAGCATGCTTGATGCGATATATTTGGCGGCAGAGCCAAAGCCCGGAGTGTGGTCTGTCATGCACAGGTCATTGTCGATGGTCTTTGGAATCCCTATAATTTTCACATCACTGTTGATTTTTTTTGCATAATCGGATAACTTTAATACGGTATCCATCGAATCATTTCCACCGATGTAAAAGAAAGCTTTTATAGAAAGCTTATCGAACTGGTGGAAGATGTATACATATGGTGAATCATCATCCTTGTAATCAGGGAGCTTGTGGCGGCATGAGCCAAGATACATGGCAGGTGTGGTCTTAAGCTTTTCAAGATTAGCATCATCTGCAAAAATATCTGACAGATTGAGATAATTCTCATTTAATATGCCGAGTATTCCGTTTACGGCGCCATAGCAGATATCGTATTTCTCAGAGCTTTTTACTCCTGCGATGACTCCTGCAAGGCTTGCGTTGATTGCAACAGTTGGGCCGCCTGACTGGGCGACGATACAGTTTGACTGATTCATTGTAATCTCCTTATTGTGTATTTTAACTATTCTCTTCTGTAAGAATAGTTATGATATAATTTAAAATGATGATTAATCAGATTACTACACCGTAATCTGACTACACCTCGAAATCCGCTAATTTCCTGCGTCCCCGCAGCAAAT
>OKTC01000820.1_pt1 | contig 11094 bp, 8 predicted proteins | sample 1606181 | NCBI WGS metagenome assembly OKTC01 (sample SAMEA3879529, study PRJEB24766) | human gut metagenome | biome: human-associated habitat; feature: feces | place: USA | collected 1985/1987 | reverse complement strand
CACACCGTATTTCGCGCCGCTGTACTCGACGTAAAGCCGGCTGTCCGTGCGCATCTGCGACGCATCGAATGTGCCGCCGACGTGCTGCGTGAATCGGAAGACAAGGCACTCATTCTGTGCGGTGGACGTCGCCGCGCCGCTGAACAGCACCTCATCCGCGCCCAGCGAATCCGTCTGCGCCGCCCCGTACCACGCAACCTTGTGAATCACCATCGTCTTGGTGGATGCGGACGTGCCGACGCAGATTTGGTCTGCCGCTGCGAAATCCATGCTGCCATACGCCATCCGGCACTGTTCAAACGAAAAGACCGCCGTGTACATTCCATCCGTCTGCGTGCAGGTGGACGGCACGTTGATTTGCGCCCACACGCCGCCTTCCCAGTCGGACAGCGCCAGATAGACGCCATTTTGCACCCCGTCATACGTCACGGCAAAATACCCGTTTTCGGAAATCAGCGACGGGTCAAATGTGCCGTTAACGTTCGTTGTGTCAATGGTCAGCGCAAGATTCCAGCCGCCCGACGCGGGCTGGCTGCCTTCAAACAGCACCGTCTCCGTCATCGGCTCTTCTGCCAGTGCAAGGCCAAGCAGCAAACAGCAGAGCAAACATACCAGCAGACACTTTTTCTTCATGGTTGCGACTCCTCTTCTCGGTTATGCTGCTTTGATTATACGCTGTTTTCCCGTTTCCTGTCAAGCGTGGAAAAATGCCCGATCCGCGCGAGCAGACCGGGCAAGCAATGGTCAAACCGTACCCGTGACGACAAGTGTTGCCGTGCCGGGCGTAATTGTCACTTCGCCCGTCGTCGCATTGCGGGTGTAGGTGGCGGCGGGAATCAGCAGCGGTGTCAGCGTGCGGAAGGTCGCGCCGTCGTAGGTGTAATCCGTGCCGGCAGTCAGCGCCGTGCCGTTCAGCGTTACGCTCGTGATTGTCAGCGGAGGCGTGAACGTATCCGTCAGCGACACGTTGTCCGTCGCCGTCGTTGCCGTTGCGCCACGGTTTTGCAGCGTGAAGGTGTACGTCAGCACACCCGCCTCCGTCACCGTCGTCGGACACATGGATTTGATAACGCTCAAATCCGGCGCGGGGTCGGCATTCACGGTTGCTTCCGCCGTCAGGGGCGCCGCGAGTCCGCCGCCTGTCACGGTTGCGGTGTTCGTCACGCTTTCCTCAGCGCCGTAGGGCGTGAACTGGTTCGTCTTGACGGCGTACATCAGCGTGGTGTTTCCGCCCGCGGGAATCGACAGTCCTGTCACCGTCAGCGGACTGGTGGCCGCAACGGTCGGCGTCGCCTGCAAGATGCCGTTGCGGTAGTAACGCAGCGTATCGCTCTGATACGTCATCGGAACGACCGCTGCAGTACCCGCCGCAGGGGTATACGCGCCCAGGTTATCCGTCAGCGTCAAACCCGTCAGCGCCGCCGTACCGGAATTGACAAGCTGCACGGCGTAGGTAATCGTATCGCCGTTTTGGTAGGCTGCCGGAATCGCGGTCTTGCTTACGGACAGCACCTCGGTCAGCACGCCCGTCACCACATTGGAGGGAATCGACTGGTTGTTATAAGAAAGCGTTGCCTGATTCGTGAACGTTGTCGGCATCGCGAAATTCCTCCTTTCCCGGCGCTGTCAATCAGCTTTCCGGGGCACTTTCAAGCTATGTCGGACGTTTTGTGTTGGTGCGCAAAAAAACGGCGCGCTCCGCTATGGATACGGAAGCACGCCGCAGGTTTAAGCTTTTCTCTCTGCCGACTTGACCAGCCGCGGGTCACGGCGCACCCATTCGCCCAGCCGATACAGCGCCGCCGTCAGCGGGACGAACAGTACCATGCCGGAGATGCCCATCATGCCGCCGCCAATCAGCACTGCCGCCAGCACCCACAAGCCCGGCAGCTTCAATTTGCTGCCGACCGTGTGGGGGTAAATCAGGTTGCCCTCGACCTGCTGGAGCAGGAAGAGGTAAATCAGGAATTCCAGTGCCTTTGCAGGCGAAATCGAAAAGAGCATGATGCAGCCAACCGCCGCGCCAATGTAGGGGCCGATAATCGGAATCAGCGCCATCATGCCGACGAACGTACCCAGCATCAGCGCGTAATCCAGCCGCAAAAGCGTCATGCCGATGGTGCAGAGTGTGCCCAGAATCACCGCTTCGGTGCACTGACCGACGATATAATTATGGAAGCAGTCGTCCAGCGTTGAGATGATGTGCATGGCACGCGCCATCCGCGTATCACCCAGAACACGGTGCAGCAAATTGCGGCTCTGGCGCTGGAGTGTCTCTTTGCCGATGAGAATGTTGAAGGTAAAAATCAGCGACATCAGGAGGGAGAGAATCGAGCCGACAAGCGAGGTGGTGAAGCTGACCGCCGTATTGACGACATTGCCCGCGCCGTTGAAGAGCAGATTCGCCGCGCGCTCGATAATCTCGCGCCATTCCTGTTCCGTTGCAGGTAGAACGAGGTTATAGTCCACCATCAGCGCTGCAATCGTCGGATTTTCCATCAGCTTGTCGTACATCTGGCGCAGAACGCCCGGCAGCGATGACAGAAGCACCTGTACGCAGGAGATTAGCTGTGGCAGGATAATCTGAATCAGCGCAACGATAACCGCAACCAGCGTCAGGAACGCCAGCGCCATGCAGACTGGGCGGCGCATGGCATTCCACACCTTTTTCTTTGTGGTTGGTGCCATATGCCGCTCATAGAAGCGCATGAGGATATTGAGTACATAAGCAATTATCGCGCCGTTAATCAGCGTTCCCGCCGCCGCCAGAAAGAGGTTGAACAGGCCGACCAGACCGTCCCAGTAGTGAATCGCCAGATACAGCAGAAATACTACGATTCCTATATTGATGCAGGTTTTCTTGTCGATGTTCATGTTTGGTTTCCTCCGTGGATCACTCGCTGTCACCGAAATTCATGTTGGCGTAGATGCGCTCCATTCGCTCGTTCGGGAATCGCGTGTCCATCACGCTGCCAATCCACGTTTTCGGCGGTTCATCGTGCAGGCGTTCCGACCAGCGGTACACCGCCGCCGCGGATACAAGGCAGTTGACCGCCAGAAAAATCGACAGCACCCATGTGAGGATTTTTCCCGCGCGGTTCGGCAGTTTCAAAATCCACTTCGCCATGAACGGATAGATGTCCTTAATCCAGAAGATACCCAGCGCACCCCAGAACAGCGAATACAGCAGGCAGATTCGCCCGTTGATGTTGAACGGCACGCGGCTGTAATCCCACGAACGCGAACCGAAAAGCACCTCCTGCAGCCACGAGCAGACGTATTCGACGACGCTGCCGACAACGAATCCACCCAAGAAGCTCAGCCACTTGCCGCGGTTGCGGAAACGGTAGAGGATGATGGACAGCGACGCCGCGCCCACGCCGTAGAGCATGTTGAACGGTCCCCAGACAAGCCCCGACCGGCTTTCCAGATAGCCGTGGCGCGCAAAGCACCACAGCAGCTCCAGCATCACGCCCGCAAAGCTGCCGATAAAGACTATCAGGGCGATTTTGTAGCCGTTCATACCGCGCGCGAAGAAGGATTTTTCCTCCTCCTGCACATCGATGGCCGTGTTCGACGGCGGATTGATGCGATACCACTTTCGGTTGAGGGACTTCGCCACATCCGCGGCACGCGCGGACAGCTCATCTACGGTGGAGGATGCGATTTTGTGTGCCGACGACAGGTTCTCTTTCGCCTGCTGGAGACTTGCAATCTCCGCCTGCACCTGCTTTTCCAGCGCCTCGGGAATCTCTGTATCGCACTGCGCCAGTTCCGCAATACAGGTGTCTTGAATCATCTTGCGCTCCCGACGCGCCTGATTGAGCGCATCCTGACTCAGCTTCTCCAGCGCTGTCTGCTCGCGCGCGGTGTTATTTTCCTGTGCCATGAGCTTCCTCCTGTTTCGCTTCTTCGCCTGTTATTTTCTCCGGCAGGGTGACGATAAACCGGCAGCCGCAGGGAGATTGATTCTCCGCACGAATTGTGCCGCCGCAGTCGTCCAGAATCTGCTTGCACAGTGCCAGCCCCAGCCCGTTGCCCTCCTGCTGATGCGAGCTGTCCACCTGATAGAAGCGGCGGTAAATGCGTTCCTGTTCCTCCGGCGGGATTCCCGGCCCTTGGTCGGTAATGGCGATTTCAAACCGACCGTCGGTTTGTTTTAGCGCAACAGCAATCAATCCGCGTTGCGGGCTAAACTTAACGGCATTGCTGAGCAGGTTCGTCCAGACGTGCAGCATCAGTGTTTCCGGGCCGCGCCACGTCACTTCCGCCAAATCGGCATCAAAGTCAAGCTGTTTAGGCGACCACTGTGCTTCCAGCAGCACAATTGCCTGACGAATCTGCTCGTCCAACCGATAGCATGTCTGCTTCATCGGCATCGTGTGATTGCTGACCTTGCTGAGCAGCAGAATGTTGCCCACCAGCGTGGACAGACGCCGCGTGTTGAGCAGAATCCGCTCGATATACCCTGCCTGCTCCGGCGAAACATCCGTGCTTTGCAGCAGCGTCGTGTAGCCCTCGATAGCACTCACAGGGGTTTTGATTTCATGCGATACGTTCGACACAAAGTCGGTTTGCAGCGTCTCCGTTTCGCCCAGCGCCTCCACCATCCGGTTGAAGCTGTCATAGCTGTCCGCAATTTCATTGATGACGCTGTTCGTCGTCAGGCGGACGGCGAAATTCCCGCTGGCAACCTGCTTCATGGCGCGACTCAGCCGTACAACCGGACGCAGCAGCAGCACGTTCACCACCGTCGCCGCCGTCAACCCAATCGTCGTGCCGAAAAGAAGCAGCCATACCAGTGGATGTACTTCAATCGCTTCGTGCAGCAAGTTTTCCAGCAGCGCCGTGAGCAGCGTTGCAATCAGCAGCGTACCGAGAATCTCTGCAATTGCCGCCAAGGTAAACAGCACGCGAATATCCAGCTTGCCACGTCCCTTCTCCTGCCGCTTCATGCCTTAACCACCTTATAGCCCACACCGCGCATGGTTACAATATGAAAATCCGGATTATCACGGAAGCGCTCACGCAGGCGGCCGATGTGCACATCCACCGTGTGGCTGTCCGAATCGGAATCGTAGCCCCAAATGTCGTCCATCAGCTGCTGCCGCGTAAAGATTTTACCCGGATATGCCGCCATCTTGTAGAGCAGCATGAACTCCTTCTGCGGCAGAATCATGCTGGTTTCGCCGCGCGTCACGGTCAGCGAATCGCACTCCATCACCGTTTCGCCGATGACCTGCCGGTGCTCGTTCATCATCTGCACCCGGCGCAGCAGCGCACCGACGCGCAGCACCATCTCGCTCACGTTAATCGGCTTAACCATGTAGTCATCCGTGCCGGAGAGGAAGCCGAGACGCATGTCGTCGAAAGCGTCGCGCGCCGTAATCATCAGCACGGGCGTCATAACGCTCTTTTTGCGCAGCGAGCGCACCAGCTCGTAGCCGTCCATCACAGGCATCATGATGTCCGAAATAATGAGGTCGACATACTCTTCCGCCAGCGCATCCAGCGCCTCCTGACCGTTTGAGACCATGCGCGTGTGATAGCCGTTTTTCTCCAGCACATGCGAAAACAGCCGGCACAGCTCCGTGTCATCCTCGACGATGAGGATTTTGAACATGCCTTCGCCTCCCTGTCTCCGTCAAGTCCACCAGAGCAGGTGCACCGCCGGTTTCTCCCGCTCCTCGGTGCTGATGTGCAGGCGCACCAGCACCATGCCCGTCATGCACAGCGTACCGAAGCAAATCCACAGCGGCACTTCCATCAGCAGCATCCCCAGCGGCAGCGTGAAGTATGTCACCCGTGTGCGGGACAGGTTCGGCGTAATCCGCAGAATCGTCGAGTAGAAGATGAAGATACACGCCAGCACCAGCACCGGCGTCCAGAATGGCAGCAGCCCCAGCAGGCAGCCGAACGTCGTCGCAATGCCTTTACCGCCCTTAAACGAGCGTGTCGCCGGGAAAACGTGCCCCGCGACCGGTGCGCAGAGCACCAGCGGCGCAAGGGGTGTCAGCAGCGCTTCGGGCAGATAGTGCATATACAGCGCCACGGGAACCATGCCTTTGAGCATATCGCCCGCCAGCGTCAACACCCCGCACCAGAATCCGCCGTGCACAAACGCATTCGCCGCGCCGGGGTTTTTGTCCTTCGCAGCCGACGCAATTTCTTTATGGAACACGCGCGAAAAGACCTCCGCATACAGCACACAGCCGGAAAGATACCCAAACAGCAGATAAAGCAGGTCACGCACCTGATTCATCGCTCCTTTCAACTTTCGTTACTTCCAGTTTCGCTTCCATTGCTGACGGCGGCGGAAATCGCGGATGCGCTGGATTAAATCGCCATAGAAGAACAGAATAACGTTGAGCAGGCTCATCACCAGCGCCAGAATGCCCAAGAGATTGCTCGTCAGCAGCTGCTGCACAACCGGCAGCAGATAGACCAGCGCCAGCCACTTCATCTTGACCGGAATGATAATCAGGTTGACCTCTGTCTCCGGAAAGAGGACGGCGCACGCCAGAAATAGCGACAGATTGAGGTAGGTGTTCGTCGCATAGCCAGTAATCAGACCGGCGAGAATCGCGCCGAGCATTCCGCAGAGGTAGTATACCGTGAAGCGGAACGTGCCCCATGTGTTCTGCAGCGACGTACCCAGATACCAGTAGAACATGAGCGAAATCAGCAGAAACACAGGCGAGGACGACGGCGGCATGAAGATAAATGACACCAGCCGCCAGATTTGCCCGTGGAAAATGGCTTCACGGTCAAACATCAGGTAATACGACAGGCTGATGTGATACGCCGCCAGCAGATAATCCGCCACATAGGTGACACCCATGCCGATGCAGAGAATCATCATCAGCTTCGGGATGCCGAAGTACCGTCCAAAACGCCGTTCACCACGGCTGAGAAGCTTTTCAAACACAGTCGTTTTCCTCCTTCAAAGGATTCTTTGCAGAGTCCCCTTTCTTTATTCTATTCGACACAGAAGGGCTTTTGTCCTGCTGAATCCACACAGAAATATCGTCTTCCTGTACGTTCTCTTGTGTGGGATTAACTTTTCTTCAATTCCTGTTGACTTTCTTGCAGAGAAAACGGAAATGTCGGGCAAAAGTTCATGGACAATTCACCTTCTTCCTGTATAATAGGGGTGTAAGATGGAAGAAAGAAGGTGTATGGCATGAGCTACATCTCGTTTGAAGATGTCTGCAAGGACTACCCGGCGGGCAACACCGTTGTTCACGCGTCCGATCATGTCAATTTCCAGATTGAGAAGGGCGAGTTCTGCGTGGTGCTGGGGCCGTCCGGCGCGGGCAAAACCACGCTGTGCAACCTGATTCCGCGCTTCTACGACGTAACGGGCGGCTGCATCCGCATCGACGGTCAGGACATCCGCACGCTGACGCAGAAGAGCCTGCGCGAAGCCATCGGCATGGTGCAGCAGGAGGTCTACCTGTTCGCCGGGTCGGTGCTGGAGAATATCGCATACGGCAAGCCCGGCGCATCCCGCGCGGAAGTCGAAGAAGCCGCAAAACTGGCGGGCGCGCACGAGTTCATCTCCGCCCTGCCCCACGGCTATGACACTTATGTCGGCGAGCGCGGCGTTCGGCTTTCCGGCGGACAGAAGCAGCGCATTTCCATCGCGCGCGTGTTCCTGAAAAATCCGCCGATTCTGATTCTGGACGAAGCGACCTCCGCGCTGGACAACGAGAGCGAGCACATCGTCCAGCAGTCGCTCGAAAAGCTGGCGAAGGGGCGCACCGTGTTCACCATTGCGCACCGCCTGACGACCATCAAGGGTGCCGACTGCATCTGGGTGCTGACGGAGAAGGGCGTCGAGGAGCAGGGCAGCCACGCGGAGCTGATTGCAAAAGGCGGGCTGTATGCGCATCTGTTCGCGATGTATACCAGTGACCGGTGACAATTCAGGCAAGGAAAAGCGGTTTTCAGCCGTTATTTCTTGTAAAAGTGCACGCTATCTACTATACTAATTTTTTAGGAGGAAGAAACATATGCTGCTTACCCGTGGTCTTACGTCCGATTTCGATTCCGTCTGCGCCCTATACGCGCGCGTCACCAGCGCCATGCACGAAAAGGGCATTGCCCAGTGGAACTGGGGAACGTACCCCAACGCTGACCAGATTCACAAGAGTATCGACGCCGGGACGCTCTACGTCGTGCGCGAAGGGAACACCGTCGTCGCCGCCGTCACCCTCGATTCGACCTTTGAACCCGCTTACGACGCCGTCAACTGGCTCTTCGGCGGCAAGCCCGGCACGTTCCACCGCCTGTGCATCGCGCCGGAAAAGCAGCGGCAAGGCCTGGGGCGCGGCATGATGGGTGAAATGCTCGCCATTCTGCGTTCTCAGGGCTGCACCGCGCTGCGCTGCGACACGCTGGTAAACAACAGTGCCGCTCTCACCCTCTACCAGAAAATCGGGATGCGCATCGCGGGGCATATCCGTTATTCGTCCCTGCCTGACCTGCGGTTCGCCGCGCTGGAAATGCGCCTGACGAACGACTGCCCGCTGCTGCCGCTGAAAATGCACCCGGCGTTCCGTGGCGGCAAGCTGACCCCGTGGGGCGGCGAGAAGCTGCGCACGGTGTACGGCAAGGACATCCGCGAAGTGCCGACGGGCGAAAGTCTGGAAGTGTCGTGCATTCCGGGGCTGGAATCCACCGACGACGCGGGCGTAAAGCTGCCCGACCTGATTGCCGCTTACGGCGAAGCGTTCGCGGGCGAGTACGCCAAAAAGCCCTTCCCGCTGCTGCTGAAGCTGATTGATGCCGCCGAACCGCTGTCCGTGCAGGTACACCCGAACGACGATTACGCTGCACGCGTGGAGAACGGCAAACTCGGCAAGACCGAGGCATGGCTGATTCTGGACGCGCCGGAAGGCAGTCAGCTCGTCTACGGCATCAAGCCCGGCACAACGCTTGACACCCTGCGCGCCGCGTGCGAACAGGGCGCGGCAGTCGAGCCGCTCCTGCGCCGCGTGACGGTGCATCCGGGCGACGTGTGCTTCATTCCGGCGGGCTGCGTCCATGCCATCGGCGCGGGCATCATGCTCTACGAAATCCAGCAGTCGTCCGACATCACCTACCGCTTCTACGACTGGGATCGCGTGGACAAGAACGGCAACCGCCGCGAACTGCACCTGCAGAAGGCGCTGGACGTGACCGACCTGACCTTCTCTCTCGACCCGATTCCCGCGCCCAATAAGCCCGTTGCGCGTGTGCTGGATGAAAAATACTTCACGCTGGACTTGGTGAATGTGCAGGGTGAAGCGGTGCTGCCCGCCGTGACGGCGTTCGGGCTTTTGACGGCGCTCGACGGCGACTTGACCGTGCGTTTCGCGGGTGGTCAACTGACGCTGCGCAAGGGCGAAAGCGCGTACATCCCGCACACCGCGCCCGTGCTGACACTGCACGGCAAGGGACGCGCCGCGCTGTCCATGCCACGGTAAATGAAAATCCGGAGGTGAAGCATGAAGAAATACTGCTTCCACCCGCCAAAGAATATCATCGTCGGAACGCTGGCGGCGATGCTCTGGGTCGCCGTCTTCCCGTTCTGGCTGCTGGGCGAAAGTACGCCGCTGAACGCGCTGGTGTCGGACGAAGTTCCGCTGTGGGATACCCTCACCCGCCTGGTGATGCAGGATTACAGCAACATCACCCGCGCGAAGTGGGACGGAATGCTGATTTTCACCATGCTGACCCTCCTGCTGACGATTCCGACCCTCTTCCGTCGAGAAAAGCGCCGAAAACTGCCGCTGATGCTGATGCTGCTCTTCCTGCTCTGGACAGGATTGTCCTGCTTCTTCGGCAGTCACGCAGGGGAAATGAATGCTTGGGGCGTGCCGACCGTATTGTGGGGTTCGGGGCGGTATGAGGGCTTCGTGACCATCGCGTGCTACGGGCTGATTTTCCTGTGTCTGCGCCGCATGGACGCGAATGTCCCCGCGCTGCTGACGGTTTGCAGCGCCGCCGTGACGGGCTATCTCGTCCTCGTGCTGCTGCAATACGCGGGGTTCAATCCCCTGTCGCTCTTTCCGATGGGCAGGAGCATCCGCACAAACTACGAATTTCAAGGCACTATCGGCAATATCGACCTTGTCAGCGCTTGGGTCTGTCTGCTGATGCCGGGGCTGCTGGGCAGCTTCGTCTTGGGGCAAAAACATCATTGGCTGCATCTGCCGGGCGGGCTGTGCGCCATCCTGCTGACGCTGCTGATGGACGTGCAGAGCGGGCTGATTGCGCTGGCGCTGACGCTTCTTGCGCTCATTTGCCTTGCACTCCGTCAGCCGGAATGTTTGGCGCGTCTGCTGTTGACGCTGGGCTTGACGCTGCTGCTCTTCGCGCTGCGCCAAACGATCGTCCTGCCGTGGCTTGACGGCTCGGCGGATATCGAATTCGCGCCGGGGCAGGTCAGCGCAGTCTGCACGCTCCTCGGCGTTGTACTGGTTGCCCTCGCGCCGCTGCTGATGTGCCATCCGCCGCGCCCCCTGCCGCGAAAGGGACTGCTGGCACTCGTGTGCGCGGGGCTGCTTGTGGCGCTGATACTCGTCGCCTTTCTCCCCATGCCGGAGGGCGGCGCGCTCTGGGAACTGCATGAATTGCTGAACGGCCGCGCGCAGGACGCATTCGGCTCGGAGAGAATCGGTGTATGGCGGATGACGCTGGAAATGACCGCGCAGTCGCCGTGGTTCGGGCTTTCGCCGGATGCTTTCTACGCCGCTTTCCGCGATTATCTTGATGCAACCGGGCAGACCATTCTGCAAAACTTCGATAATCCGCACAATTTCTTCCTGCAAACGATGGTGAATAGCGGGATTCCGGCGGCGCTGCTGCTGATGCTGATGTGCGCCGCGGCGATTGCGGGCGCGCTAAGGAAGCGGGAGACACTGCCGCTGGCGATGATGGCGGTTGGGTTCTTGATGCAGGGAATGTTTACATTTAGTATTTGCTTGACATCGCCGATGTTCTACGCGATTTTGGGACTTTGCGCGGCGAAAAAAGCCGCGGAATAAACCAGTAAGGGAAGTGCGCTCAAGCCGGGCTGCCAAAAACGGGTCAAGGGGCAATGCCCCT
>OKTC01000819.1_pt1 | contig 11096 bp, 7 predicted proteins | sample 1606181 | NCBI WGS metagenome assembly OKTC01 (sample SAMEA3879529, study PRJEB24766) | human gut metagenome | biome: human-associated habitat; feature: feces | place: USA | collected 1985/1987 | reverse complement strand
TTCGCCGTTGATGCGCACTTCCTTGATGTTAACGAGGTAGTTCGGGTACAGCACTTCGCCGTTGCTGATGCCGATGGCGGCAAACGCGACGGACGCGGAGTAGCCCTGCGCCGTGCCGGTGAAATCCAGCCCGACGGTGTACTTGCCTTCGCCCGTGATGATGGCGTTGGTCGCGACAAGTCCCTCGGAGATGGAATCCGCGTTATAGGTATCGCCGACGCTGTGGGTGAGCGCCCAGCTGCCGTCGTTCCACATAATCCACGCCAGCGCGGTCTGGTCATCCACGACCACGGCATCTTGCAGGAAGGTCACGGGGGCTTCCGCTGCAGCCGCCGCTGCTTCCGCCGCAGCAGCCGCCTGCACATCCGCATAATCCTGACCTTCTTCGTTCGCCTGACGCTTCTCCTGATACATCGCCAGAATATCGTCATCCGCGAAGGTCTGGGACACGCGCTTGTACAGCCCGCTGCAATCCCACAGGCAGTTCGTCAGGTTGTACTTGGTGCAGGCGTCAAGGAACGCCGTGTGGTACGCCAGCGTGTTGTCCTTCAGCCCGTCGCTGCACGGCAGCGCGCCGTATTCGCCGATGACCACGCCGTAGCCCGCCTCGGTGAATTTCGTCATCTTTGCCAGCTGCTGGTCAAGGTATTCATAGTCGCTCACTTTGCCCCACTTGGTGGCGCTCACCGCGCTGGACGCGCCGCAGTACGACCACGGATCGTAGTAATGGACAGAAACCATCAGCTTGCTGTCCACGGTGTCCTTGGGCATCTGGAAGCGATCGTCGCAGGTCTGGTTAATGTCGGTGCTGTAACCCGCAATCAGCAGGAAGCGGGTCGCGTTGTTACCGCCCGTCGCGCGGACGACATCCACAAACGTCTGGTTGATTTCGTTCGTCAGCGCGTACCGCTCGTCGTCGGTCAGGTAGGTAACGACGGAATCGGAGCAGTACAGCGGAGAATTCTCGTCGAAGCGGCCGCCGAGCTCCTCGTTTGCGCTCTCGAAAATCAGGTAATCCGAGTAATCACGGAAGCGTTCGGCAATCTGCTGCCACATGCCCTTGTAGGCTTCCATGGCCAGTGCGCGGGTTTCAGCGCTTTCCGAACCGAACATGCCATACCAGCCGCCATCCCAATGGTCATTGATGATGACGTACATGCCCGCCTTGCGCGCATAGCGGACAACTTCCTCCACGCGGTCCATGTAGTCAGCGTCGATGGTGTAGTCGCCTTCGTAGAGGTGGGTGGCGTTGGTCATCCAAGCCACCGGAATGCGGATGGTGTCAAAGCCCGCCGCTTTCATGCCGTCAATCATGGCCTGCGTCGTTTTCGGCTGACCCCAGTGCGTCTCATAGCTAAGGGGCGTGTTCGTCTTGATGCCGACGTTGTTGTCGCAGGCTTCCAGGGTGTTGCCGAGGTTGATGCCGTTGCCCATCAGTCGGGTAGCCTCCAGCGCCGTCAAGCCCTCGCGCATCACGCCGTTATCCACCGCTTCCGCCTCTTCCGCCGACCCTACGCATGGAATCAGCATCAGCACCGCCAGCATCAGGCTGAACAGGTGCAGGAACCGCTTCTTCATATCCATCGTTCCTTTCTTCTGCGTATTTGACCGCAGCTTCCTTTCAATTATAGCATCAGCGAAATCGTTTTGTCAATGGATATTTGTCTGTCTATCCATATTTTCATGCCATATCTGCCAAATCTTCGGCGGATTTTCGCTGTCTTTTACGAAAAAACGGTTTCGTATCGAAAATTGGTTTTCGTTCGACGATTATCTATTGATTTGAAGAAAAAAACAGCCTCCCGGCACAATCCATGCCGGGAGGCTGCTTTGGACGGGTTGATTACTCAATCGTCAGGTAGAGTGCCAGATTTTCCGCCGTTGCGGGCACGAAGGTCACATCCGCCTTTTCGTTCTGGGCGTTGATGACCGCGGTGAAGGCATCTTCATCCGCCGCTTTGCCGTTCACGAAATAGACGACGTTTTCGTTTTCATCCAGCTTGCTTTCCGCCAGCTCATTGTACTGCGCATCGCGGTTCTCGTCCTTGTAGAAGGTCGCCACGCCGGATTCCACCGCGCTGCTGCTGAAGGAGAAGGAGCCATCTTCCTTCAGGCCAATCATCGCGCGGTAGTAGAAGCCGTACGCACAGATGACTTCATCGGCGCTGGTCAGCACCAGATAGCCCAGTACTTCGCCGTTCACGGTCACATTCAGCACCACGTCGAGCTTGCCGTCGCCGTCCACATCCAGCACAGCGAAGGAATCATAGCCCGCGCCCTCGGTGAACTCGTCGTTCAGGGCATCCTGCAGGGTCTTGTTCGTCTTGTCAGAGGGAACATAGACCTCGCTGCCGCCGTTCAGCACAGCCGCAATTGCCGGCAGATCCGCCGGGTCGCCCACCATATCCGCAACGGGGCTGGCAACAGGGCTGGCGACCGTGCTGACAACGGGACTCGCGGTTTCCGCCACGGCAAACGCGCACAGCATCATGGACAGCGCCATCATGATTGCAAGGAACTTCTTCATGTTCATTTTCCTCTCTTTCTTTTCCAGAATATTTTCGCTGCGGAGAGCCGCTGCGAAAGTTTCGTTCCATTCTTTAGGAACAGAAGGCAGTATATCACATTTTCGTCCAATTGTCGATGGCGAATTGTAAATTCTATGCGAAAAAATGGTCATAATTTGTCCTTATTCTGCATATCATTCGCTTTTATGCTGTTTTTTTCTTTCATATTCGGCAAAAAAGATGCGGATGAGGCGCTTTTTTCACCTCGTCCGCATTCTTCTCATTTCCGCTTTATCCCAGCAGCATCCGGTCGTTGTTGATTTCGCTGCCGCTTGCTTTTTCAAACATCACCAGCAGGTCTTCGACGTGAATGCGCTTCTTCGTTTCCGCGTCGATATCGAGGATGATTTTGCCTTCATGCATCATGATGGTGCGGTTGCCGTACTCCAGCGCGTCTTTCATGTTATGCGTCACCATCATGGCCGTCAGATGGTTTTCCGCAATGATTTTCTGCGTCAGCGTCAGCACATTTTTCGCCGTTTTGGGGTCAAGGGCGGCAGTGTGCTCATCCAGCAGGAGGAGTTTCGGCTGCTTGATGGTCGCCATCAGCAGCGTCAGCGCCTGCCGCTGTCCACCGGAAAGCAGACCGACCTTGCTGCTCATGCGTTCTTCCAGCCCCAGCCCCAGCGTCGCCAGCTTTTCGCGGTACTCGTCGCGTTCCTTCGCCGTGATGCCCCAGCGGAGCGTCCGCCCCTGTCCGCGGCGATACGCCAGCGCGAGGTTCTCCTCAATGTTCATCGTTGCCGCCGTGCCGTTCATCGGGTCTTGGAACACGCGCCCCAGATACTTCGCGCGCTTGTATTCCGGCAGGTGCGTCACATCCACGCCATCAATAACGATGCTGCCGCGATCCACCATGAACGTACCCGCGACGGCGTTGAGCGTCGTGGATTTGCCCGCGCCGTTGCCGCCAATCATTGTGACGAAATCACCTTCCGCCAGATGGAGGTCAACATCCGCCAATGCACGCTTCTCGGTAATCAAGCCGGGATTGAAGGTCTTTGCAATATGATTGATATCAAGCATCCTGCTTCCCCCCCTTTCGAGCGCTGCGGGCGGTAAAAAGCTGGCTCTTCCAGTGCGGCACGGCGAGGAACATCGCCACAACCAGCGCCGTGAGCAGCTTCAGGTAGTTCGTGGGCAGACCCAGCCACAGCACCACTTGCATGACGATGTAGTAGATGATGGCACCCAGCGAGACGGACACCAGCTTGAGGGCAAAGTTGTGGAAGATGCGGCTGAACAGGGCCTCGCCGATGATGACAGCGGCCAGGCCGATAACGATGGCACCACGGCCCATGCTGACATCGGCAAAGCCCTGATACTGGCTCAGCAGTGCGCCGGACAGGGCCACCAGACCGTTGGAGACCGCCAGACCCAGCACCACATTGAAGCTGGTGTTGATGCCCTGGGCGCGGCTCATGGCGGGGTTGGAACCGGTGGCGCGGATGCCGCAGCCCAGCTCGGTGCCAAAGAACCAATACAGCACACCGATGACCACGGCGCTGACCAGAATGACCATGATGATGGGGTTGTGCAGGGCAAGCTCCTTGACCCAGCGCAGGGAGATCAGCAGGTCGTACTTGTCCACGTTGATGGACTGGTTGGCCTTGCCCATGATCTTCAGGTTGATGGAGTAGAGGGCCAGCTGGGTCAGAATACCAGCCAGAATGGCCGGGATGCCCATAAAGGTGTGGAGCAGGCCGGTGACAAGGCCGGTGGCCAGACCGGCCAGCAGGGCGATGAAAAGCGCTGCCCAGACGTTCATGCCGGAGAGCAGGCACATAACGCAGACCGCGCCGCCGGTGCCAAAGGAACCGTCCACGGTCAGGTCAGCCACATCCAGGATGCGGTAGGTCAGGTACACGCCAATGGCCATGATGCCCCAGATGAGGCCCTGCGCACAGGCACCGGGCAAGGCACCGGGCAGGTTGGCAAGTCTTGCAAGAATATCCAAAACGTTTTCCTCCTGTAACTACACTTTTTTCTGATACGGGAAAGCGGAGAAGAACCAAAATTCGCTCTTCTCCGCTGATTTTATTGTAAAGTCTCTCCGTCACCGCAGCGCGGACCCGGCTTCCCTGTCAGGGGAGCTGTCTGCGAAGCAGACAGAGCACTTGTTATTCCTCAATGGCCTCGTAACCCTCGGGAACGGTCATGCCCAGATCATCGCAGATGGTCTTGTTGTACTTTTTGGTCACGTTGGTGTACTCAACGGGCATGGTGGAGATATCGGCCTCACCGGTCAGGACCTTGGCAGCCATCTCACCGGTGGTGTAACCCAGATCATAGTAGCTGATGGACAGGGTCGCCACACCGCAGCCGGAGCAGATGCCCTCCTCACCGGCGAACACGGGCTTCTTGGCCGGGCGGCAGATACCGTCGATGATGCCGGTGTTGGCGGCGCAGGTGTTGTCGGTGGGGACATACACTGCGTCGTTCTCGTCGGCAGCCTTCTGGCAGACAGAAGCCAGATCGTTGGAATCAGAGAAAGCGTACTGGGTGGCGGTAACGCCCTTGGCCTCCAGGTACTTCTGGACCTCGTCCACCTGATACTGGCTGTTTGCCTCGGCAGAGCAGTAGAGCAGGCCCACCTTGGTGGCCTCGGGCAGCCACTCGGTGATCATATCCGCCTGCTGATCCAGCGGAGCCAGATCAGAGGTGCCGGAGACGTTGCCGCCCACGGTGCCATCGAAATCGGTCAGGCCCAGAGCAACACCGTACTCGGTGACGGAGGTGCCCAGAATGGGGATGCTGTCGGTGGCAGCCTGTGCGGCCTGCAGGGCGGGGGTAGCGTTTGCCATGATCAGGTCAACGCCTGCGGAAACAAAGCCGTTGGCGATGGTGGCGCAGGTTGCGGAATCGTTCTGGGCGTTCTGGAAGTCAAAGGTGACATTCTCGCCGAACTGTGCGGTCAGAGCATCCTCAAAGCCCTGGGTGGCAGCGTCCAGAGCGGCGTGCTCCACCAGCTGGCAGATGCCAACGGTATACTTCTGGCCGTCAGCCGCTGCGGAAGGGGTCGCAGCAGAGGAAGCGGTGGAAGAAGCAGCCGTGGAGCTGGAGGAACCGCCGCAGGCAGTCAGGGCAGCAGCTGCGCCGCAGACAGCGGCGGCAGACAGGAACGAACGACGAGAAATTTTACGCATGATATTACTCCCTCAATTCTACTTTCGCGGCAACAGGACACCGCATGAAAGTCAGTATTCAAGCGGCCTGTCGCATCGCGCTGCCGCTTTACACTCGTGAAGTATATCACACTTTCCGCTCCAAAACAACCGGGGAACAGCCCGAATTATCAATCAAAGTAATTTCATCTATCACTTTTTTCGATAGTTCTGTGCCGCATCTGCATCCCTTCGAGCTTTTTCAGCTCACCGTCCAGCCAGAGCAGATTTTCTTCCAGCTGGGGGCGGTACTCTTTTGCAAAGTCGTACCGGTAATACAGCGCCTGCCACAGCTTTTCCTGCATCCGCCGGGCAAACACCGGCTCAAACAGAGCCTCCAGCCGCTCCACGGTATCTTCCAGCGCCATGCACACCTGCGCCCAGCGCACATCGGTGGCCTCCCGGGCGGGCACATCGTACCGGGCCAGATAATCCCCCACCCTTGCCGCAATGACCTGCCCGCCGCACTGGGTGGGCTGCAAAAAGTAGGATACCTGCCCGTCCTTCGTGATCTCCTGCGCCAGCGGGTAAAGGGCGCAGACCAGCGGCTCGGCATCGTGGATGGCGCAGTGGTTCCCAGTGAGGAAGGGGCAGTTGCCGCGCTCCTCCTTCACCGGGGCCAGACGCAGCACCGGCAGGCGGCTGACCCGCCCGATGCTTCCCCGGCAGAACGCCCGGGCCACGGTGCGGGGCGGCAGGCGCAGGCGGGCCGCGATGCGCCACAGGTCAAAGCCCGACAGCACGATATCCTCCCGCCCCCGGCAGCAGCCGCCGCAGCCCGCGCAGGCAAACGAAAACACCTCGTCCCGGGCAAGCAGGGGCGCGGTGCGGGTAAAATCGGTGCGGCCGCAGAGATCGACCTGTGAATCCTTGAGCATGATGGTTCTCCTGTTCTGTGAATGGTTTTGTTCCATTGTACCACAAAGCCGGGCATAGAAAAAGGGAGCGCATCCGCTCCCCTGTTCAGGACCCCCGGCTCACACGGCGGTAGGCCGTTACGGCATCCTCGATGTGGCAGGGCGCGGTGTTGTGGTTTCCCCCCGCCCCGGCCGTGACCAGAATGTATTCCCTGCCCTTCACCTCGGCCAGACTGGCAAGGCAGAGCCCTGCTTCCCCGGTGTAGCCGGTCTTACCGCCCAGAATCCGGCCACGGTGCAGCTCTGTGCCGTCCAGCTGGCTCAGCAGGGTGCTGTGCATCGTGAACCCCTGCGGGTGGCAGTTGGTGGCCGGAACGGTATACCGCTCCGTGGTAAACAGCTTGCGGAAGGTCTCGTTTTGCAGGGCTGCTTCTGTTAGCCGGGCCATATCCCGCACGGTGGAAACATGTTCCGGGTCGTGCAGGCCCGTGGGGTTGCAGAAATGCGTGGCGGTCATCCCCAGCTCTGCCGCTTTCTGGTTCATCCGGGCCACAAAGGCTTCCTCGCTGCCACTCACCTCCCGGGCCAGCGCTTCGCAGCACTCGGCCCCCGAGGGCAGCATAGCCCCGTACAGCAGATCCCGCACCGTGGCCGTTTCCCCGGCCTGAAACCCCGCCAGCGAGGCATTCTGGGCCTGCAGAGCCGGAAAGATCTCCTCGGGCAGGGTCACGGGCGTGTCGAGGTCCGGGTTTGCTTCTATGGCCAGCAGCGTCGTCATCATCTTGGTCATGGAAGCCGGATAGATCGTGCTGTCGGCATCCTTTTCGGCCAGCACCTCCCCGCTGTCGGCCTGCAGTAAAATGGCATGGGGACTGTTCAGCCCATCCAGCGTGACCCGCCGGGGCCACAGCAGCAGAAGCAGGGTCGCCAGCACCAGCAGCCAGAACAGCCGCCGGAAGGCTCTGCGCCGGTGCTTCCGGCGGCGCGGTGAAGTTTTCATTCTCGTTCTCATCCTTTTTTTGCAAAATCAAAAGCGCTTTCATCCCTTAATACGGGACGAGAGCGCCTTTTTCTGCAAAAAGTGGGGCCGCCCCACAAAAATTTGTGCAGCGGCCCCAAGCCAGTTTAATATTTTACCTTTTTACGTCATCTACAAGAACGTGTTCAGTGCTGTGCCTTGTAGAACATGCTCTTGCGCTTACGCTCCAGCAGATAGCCGGCAGCCAGCAGAACACCGCCTGCACGCACCAGAACATCTGCCACCCAGTTGGTGGTACCGGTCTGGATCAGCTTGCCGCTCTCCGGGGCGGGCGTGGTCTTAGCGACTGCCTGCTCCACGGTGGGAGTGGTGGGCCGTGCATTCTGCACAGCCTGGGTAGTCGGCGTAGTGGAAGCCGGAGGAGTAGGATCGGAGCCCTCGGGCGTTTCCGGTTTCGGGTTCGTGGGGATCACAGGGTCGGTCACTTCCCGCAGAGCGCCGTAAATGGTCACGGTGTACTGTGCGGAGTCGGTGCCGTCGATGTCGCCGGTGACCTTCACGTTGGAATCCGGGCCAAAGGCATCCAGCACACCCGCTGCTGCGGTGGTGTTGGGGTTGTTCTGGCTCTCATAGCCCCAGACGATGGTATAGGTCTTGCCCTCATACTCGTACTCGGTGCCATAGACCATGTCATAGGCGCTGGGAGCACCCTCTGCCTGCTTTTCGTAGTTGCCCCAGATGAGCTTGGTGTTGCCCTCTGCATCGGTGGTCTTGGTGAAGTTCAGGCTCTTACCGTTCACCACCATATCCCGCAGAATAACGACCTGATCGCCATTCTCAGCGGTCTGATAGGCTGTGTCGAAATTGTATCCGGCCTGCTTCAGCTCTTCCAGCACCTTGCCGATGATCTCCGGGTCATGGGAACCGTCCACATCCAGCATATAGTTCAGTGCGGCGGCGGGCACCCACACGGAGAGATACTGCTTCCCGGTCTCCTTGTTCAGGTCAGAGAGGTAGGTGTAGGTCTGGCCTTTATAGGAAAGGGCATCGAAGTTTGCGTGGGTATCATCCTTGGTCAGCAGGAAATTGGTCAGCTTGTCGCCCTGCTCGTTCACCGGCCACAGGGTGTTGTCGGCGCTATAATCATAGGTCAGTGTGCCGCCGGTCACGATGAGGTTCCGGTTTTTATGCTCAGCGTCATACGTAATCGATTCAACATCTACATGCGAATTGTCCTTGAAACGGATATTGATATCATTACCATAGGCATTGATGCCACCATACAGATACTTACCGTTTGTGGTTATAACGCCGTTATCAGCAATCAAAGAGACCCCATCGTCCATCATAATACCCGCAGAAGCAACATATGGTGAACCGGCCGTATCACTGATGTTCATTGCACCATTATCGTTGACCAGAATCGTATGAGTCGGCTTTCCTTGGTATGCACCATCTGCTACACATGCCCATACGCCATAATGAAAAGCGGTCGTCAAATTATACAAACTGTTTGAAACATTCAGTTTAGTCGCATTCCCTTCACTACCGGTCAGGATGATGCCTGCTGCACTCGAGTTGGAATTCACAACGCTTCCATCTCGAATATTCACATTCTTATATCCCGCCCTAATACCATAACCATAAAATGCGCTGGCATCAATATCGAGCTTACTGTGAGCGATATTCAAATCGCCCTTACCGCCTTTTTCCGGGCCATAAATTGCAGTGCCTCCTGCGCCTACGGTTATTTTAGCTTCTGTATCGTCAAGTTTAATGGAAGAAGTACCGTTGTTTCCGGTCATAATACCGATATTGCCAGCATCAATATTAACCTTTGCCTTTTCAAACGTAATATCACCGGCAGATTTGAGTGCCTTTCCCTCCTTGTCTACACCTGCACCCTCGTACTCAATGGCTTTTTTAACATCGCTGATATTCAGCGTACTATCCTCCACAGTCAGGTTTGCATCCGAACCTTGGTGGCCGTAAATACCGGTTGTAGCATCACTGATCTCCAGCGTACTGCCATCCTCGACTGTGATATCATCCCAGCTGGCAATGCCAATACCGGTATGTGACGCTTGCTTTGCATTGTCTTCCACACCGTCTATCGTTAAGGAAGAGCCGCCGGAGAGGGTCAGATCACCGTGCTGGGTAACAGCGCGGCCTGCCTGAGTGGAACTGGAGGTCTTAGTATCCTCAATGGTCACATCAGCGCCGTCCGTGATTTCCACGTCCGAGCCATCTGCCATTACCAGACCGCCTGTGGTCTTACTGATGGTCAGTGAGCCGCCAGCGGGGCTTTCCGTTTCTTCTGTGTCTGCTTCCGCAGTTTCGGTCTTTTCTACACCGCCGCTGATAGTCAGGTGCGTTTTTGCACCCTCGCTGGCACCCGAACCGTCACCTGCGCCGCCACCGCCCACACGGATACCCTCGACATTGACATTCTTTTTAAGGTCCTCGTTTTCAATTGCCTTGGAGCCATCAATGGCATTCTCGCCCTTCAGGGTAAGATTCACATCAGAATTGTCCTGTACGTTGATACCCGCCTTTCCGTTTTGTGTCAGGTTGACTTTGGTATTATCCAGCGTCAGGTCAACATTGGCTCCCTTGTTTTCATCCTCACCTTTCAGATTCACACCAATATCAATGCCGTTGCCGCCGGTGGTCAGGTTGGAATCCTTGACTGCCAGGTCAACCTTTGCACCCTCGCCCACCTTGATGATGGTTTTATCCCCTGTGCTCCCGGTATCTGGGAGTGCTTCAGTCTGGGTGCTGGTGTCCACATTCACGCCGTCAACCACGATTTTCACATCATTGCCTTCGGTACCATCGGCCTTGCACGTCTTTCTTTTTTACATCCTCCATAACGGTGATGGTGTTTCCAGTTGTGGTCTCAGATGTGGAACTGTTCTCTGTGTTGTTGCCAGAAGCATCGGTGGATTGTGTGTCATTATCCGTAGGCGTGGTTTCCTCTGTGCCATTGTTGGAGTTATCAGTGGATGGCGGAACTTCTCCCGTTGGCGCGTTGCCGTCCTTAACGTAGATCGTACCATCGCCAGTTTCCGCTTTATCCTCGTTGACGTAGGTGCGGTGCTCCTCACTGCCGTCCTCACCCTGATAACTATACGCGCCGCGAGTGTCATCCTTGTCAACAGTTACACTGCCATCGCCCAGATAATACGTCACCGCAGAAGCGCTGGGGCCAACCGCGCTCACTGCAACCGCGGTGGCCAGCGACATTGCTGCCAACTTGAATTTCTTGTTTGTCATTTTTCTTCTGCTCCTTTCCAGTTCATGCTCACATGATCGAAAAGTGGTGGTCAAACAGCAGGCCAATCCTTTGTCAACTGTTTTTTGCATGGGAACGCGTTTCTCCCAAAAGCGTTTCCAGCCTTATGATAGCACACCGTACGAAAAAATCAGGCAGAAATAGAAACCTTTGGTAATTTCTTTGCTAGTGAAAGAAAATGCCGCACAAAAACAACAAACCCCTGAAGAATTTCTTCCTCAGGGGTTTCATTTA
>OKTC01000816.1_pt1 | contig 11136 bp, 7 predicted proteins | sample 1606181 | NCBI WGS metagenome assembly OKTC01 (sample SAMEA3879529, study PRJEB24766) | human gut metagenome | biome: human-associated habitat; feature: feces | place: USA | collected 1985/1987 | reverse complement strand
CCTCAGCAGACGAAGGCTTTGCCTGAGAACCCGAATCTGATTGAGATCGAGTAAATGCCGACCGTGTGCGCCAAGGCATAACGTATATAGGATGCCCCCGGAGAGCTGCAATAAGCCCTCCGGGGGCATTTTTTGTGTTCAGGCTTTCGACGACGGAGAGGGGAGAAAGTACCTGTTTTTGCCAGAAAACTTTATTTTTCCACCGTTTCGTGGTATCCTTATAAGGCGCACGCAATACAGGCCTGCGGCTGCACTGGCAGCGGCTGCGGACTGCGTGCGGCAAAAAAAGAACGTATAGAAGAGAAAAGGGGGATAAAAGTCATGGGCGAATTTGCCTTTCAGACTTTACGGGAAAGTATCACCTCTGCCATCAGGAGCAAGATCCTTACCGGGGAATTACAGCCGGGCGTAAAGCTGGCCGAGCAGAAACTGGCCGAGGAGTTTGGCTCCAGCCGGGCACCCATCCGGGAGGCGCTGCGGCAGCTGGAACAGGAGGGCATGGTTGAATATTCGCGCAATGTGGGCTGCTCGGTGCGCCGGGTAAAGCCGGAGGACGCCTACGAGATCTACCTGCTGCGGGCAAATCTGGAAATGACGGCGCTGCGCTATTTTGACTGCAAATTCCCGGAGGAGGATCTGCGCACCCTGCGCGGCATCTTAGAGGAGATGCGCAATGTCCGGCCGGGGGATCTTTCGCAGATCGTGGAGAACGACAACCGCTTTCATGCGGTCATCGTGCAGCGGGCAGGGCTGCCCAGACTGCTGAAATTCTGGGACGACCTGAACTACGGCAACCTGCTTGTTGGGGCGAACAGCGGCTCTAACCACGAGACACTGGCGCAGCGGCAGAACGGCATTCACACCAAGCTGTACGAGGCGCTGGCAAGCGGCGACACCGAGGTTGCCTGCCGCGCCGTCTACGCCCACTACATGGAGCCCATGGAGCGGATGCGCAGCGCGAACAGCGCCGTACAGGCAGCGGACGAAGCAGCAAAATAATGGGAATTTGGCTGACCGTCTAAATTTTGACCAATCATTTTATGGAAATTGCAGATTGTCTACAATCTGCAATTATGCTATACTATCAAAGTGATCGGTCGAGTACTGCTGTATTTTTGGTAAAAATTGCGAAATGTATGCGGAACATCGGCCTTCTTACAGGAACTTCCGCCCTGTGTGGAAAAGAAAGAGAGGAATTGTCCGCATGTCTAACAAAGAAAAAGCCACAAAGATCTCGTGGCTTACCCTTGCCTTCATGGCCTTTTCTACGGTCTGGGGCTTCGGCAACATTACCAACGGCTTTGTGTACTTTAACGGTCCGCAGGTCATCTTCAGCTGGATCTTCATGTTTGTCCTGTACTTCATCCCCTATGCGCTGATGGTGGGTGAGCTGGGCTCTGCCTTTAAAAACGAGGGCGGCGGCGTCAGCTCCTGGCTGCACCAGACCACCAACGCCAAGCTGGCCTACTACGCCGGTTGGACCTACTGGGCATGCCACATCACCTACATTGCCAGCAAGGGCAGCGGCTTTTTGAAGGCGCTGAGCTGGGCAATTTTTCGCAATGCGGAGACCTACGATTCCTTCCCCACCCGCTACATCCAGCTGGCTACCTTCTGCATCCTGCTGCTGGGCTGCTACATTGCAAGTCTGGGTCTGAACCCCCTGAAAAAGCTGCTGACTGCCGCAGGCACCTGCACCTTCATCATGTCCCTGCTGTACATCGTGATGATGTTCGCTGCCCCGGCCATTAACCCCACGGCAGAGTACGTCCACGCCAACCTGAGTTTTAGCAGCCTGATCCCCAACTTCAACGTCACCTACTTCACGTCTCTGTCCATTCTGGTGTTCGCTGTGGGCGGCTGCGAGAAGATCTCTCCCTACGTCAATAAGGTCGAGAACCCCAGCAAGGGCTTCCCCCGCGGCATGATCGCGCTGGCCGTCATGGTGGTCACCTGCGCCATTCTGGGCACGCTGGCCATGAGCCGTATGTTCGACCCCGCCGTCATCAACGCCAGCGCAGAGAGCTTCAACGCCTATGTCGCCAACAGTTCCTACTGGGCTTTCCAGAAGCTGGGTCAGTACTACCATGTGGGCGATCTGTTCATGATCATCTACGCCCTGTGCAACGTCATCAGCCAGCTCGCCGTGCTGATCTTGAGCATCGACGCACCGCTGCGTATGCTGCTGGATAACGAGCACACCAAGCAGTTCATCCCGAAGGCGCTGCACAAGGTCAACGCCCACGGCGTGCACAGCAACGGCATCAAGATGGTGGCTGTGCTGTCCGGCTCCATTATTCTGGCACAGTCCTTCGTGCCCGGTGCTGCTGCCGTTCTGCGCCAGCTGACCAAGCTGAACTCTGTGTGCATGCCCATGCGCTACCTGTGGGTGTTTGCCGCCTACATCGCCCTGCGCAACGCCTACGATACCATCCCTGCCGAGTACCGCTTTGTCAAGAATCAGGCCGTGGCCAAGTTCTTCGGCGGCTGGTGCTTTGCCGTTACCGCTGTGTGCTGCGTGCTGGGTATGTATGATAAGGATCCCTTCACCTTTGCACTGAACGTCATTACCCCCGTGGTGCTGACCGTGCTGGGATTCATTCTGCCCGCCCTTGCAAAGCGCGAGCAGACCGCTGCCAAAAAGTAACCTGAATATGCTTAAAAAGGGCCGGTCAGCATTGACCGGCTCTTTTCAGATACACCCAAGGAGGTTTATTTTTATGATCGCATCCGAAGTCCGTGAAATGCTGTCCTTCATCGACGGCAACCCCACCGCATACCACACCACCGCCGCTGTGCGGGATATCCTGCTGAAGGCAGGCTTTGCCGAGCTGCTGGAAAGCCGCAAGTGGGCGCTGGAACCCGGCAAGGACTATTTTGTCTGCCGCAACGGTTCCAGCATCATTGCCTTCCGCATGGGCGACCAGCTGGAAAATTACAGCTTCAACGTTGCCGCCGCCCATACCGATTCTCCCTGCTTCCGCATCAAGGAGAACGCCGAGATCCACATGGGGCAGAACTACACCAAGCTGAATACCGAGGGCTACGGCGGCATGATCTGCGCCACATGGATGGATCGTCCGCTGTCTGTGGCGGGCCGTGTGCTGGTGCAGGAGAACGGCGCTATCGTATCCCGTCTGGTGGCACTGGACCGCGACCTGCTGATGATCCCCAGCGTTGCCATCCACATGAACCGCGAGGTCAACGATAAGGCTTCCTTCAATAAACAGGTGGATATGCTGCCCGTGCTGGGCGGCGCCTGCGAGGAGGGCGCGCTGAAAAAACTGATCGCAGAGGAGCTGAAGGTGTCCGAAGAGCAGATCCTTGGCAGCGATTTGTTCCTCTATGTGCGGGAAAAGGCCACCGTCTGGGGCTGCAACGAGGAGTTCATCTCCTGCGGCCGTCTGGACGACCAGCAGTGCGTCTACGGCATCCTGAAAGGTCTGCTGACTGCAAAGAACGCCCGCTCCATCGGCGTGGCAGCCTTCTTTGATAACGAGGAAGTCGGCTCCGGCACCAAGCAGGGCGCAGCTTCCACCTTCCTGTACGATGTGCTGCACCGCATTGCCCAGAGCCTTGGCGGCAACGATGAGGACTTCCACCGCGCGGTGGCTTCCAGCTTTATGGTCAGCGCCGACAACGCCCACGCCGTGCACCCCAACCACCCGGAGCACACCGATGTGAACAACTGCACCTACATGAACAAGGGTGTGGTCATCAAGACCCACGCAGGTCAGAAGTACACCAGCGATGGCATGAGCGTTGCCGCCGCCCGGGAACTGGCTGCCCGCGCCGGTGTGCCGCTGCAATACTTTGCAAACCGCTCCGATAAGGTGGGCGGCAGCACGCTGGGCAATCTGGCCATGGCACAGGTGTCCATGAACTGCGTGGACATCGGCCTGCCCCAGCTGGCGATGCACTCCTGCTACGAGACCGCCGGCGCAGAGGATACCCTCTCGCTCATCAAACTGATGCAGGAGCTGTACAGCAGCCACTTTGAAGAGACTGCTTTCGGCACCCTTTCCATCAGCAAGTAAACGGATAAAAGCATAAAAAGGACTGCTGTGCGTTGCTATGCACGGCAGTCCTTTTTGTGTAAAAGTTGATTTTCCGTGGCCGGTTAAGCTCGGATATAGAAATCCGATGGTAGTTGTGGTAAAATAAGGCATCCGGGAGCGCCGGGCGCTCCGCTGCAACATCAAAAATGGAGGTTTTCTATGAAAAAGACCTATCGCTCGCTCTTTTGTCTGCTTGCGGTGCTGCTGCTCAGCGTCAGCGTGCTGCCCTCTGCTTCGGCGCTGTTTTCCAAGAAGCTCTACTATTATGGTGTAGTAGAGGGTGTCAGCCGCACCGTGGAAGGCAAGGTGGAGTCCATTCTGGTGACTGCGGAAGAGCAGGAGACCTATCAGATGATCGTTACCGACAGCACCGTCTGGCAGGACCATGACGAAAAGACCACCTCCGACCCCGCTACCCTTGCGGTAGGCGAGCAGATCTGCGTGGTGCACGACCCGGCTGTGATGATGTCACTGCCGCCGCAGTCGGTGGCGTATACCGTCATCCGCAACTTCCCCGCAGGCACGGATCTGGAACAGGAAGCACGGGATGCCGCCTGCCCGGTGAAAAAGTTCTTCGCCGACACTCGCAAGGCCATTTCGGACTGGTTCTACCAGACCATGCCCATCTGAGGGGAAAGCTCCTTCTATAACGCAAAAAACTGCTGCCCCGTACCGGATGCAAGAATATCCGGGCAAAGGGGCAGCAGATTTTTTATGCAAGGTCATGCGGTGGTTTGCGGCAAAAACGCTGCAGACCGCTATTTATTTTCGGGGGGGGGTAACGCGGAAGCGCTTTACCACCTGTTCCAGTGCACTGATGTCCACAGGCTTGGACAGATGTTCGTCCATGCCGGCTTCCTTGCTCTTTTGCATATCCTCAAGGAAGGCGTTGGCGGTCATGGCAAGGATGGGGATGGTGCGTCCCAGCGGGTTTTCGCCGCTGCGGATGCGGCGGGTGGCTTCCAAGCCGTCCATCACCGGCATCTGCACGTCCATCAAAATCATATCATAGTCGCCGGGCTTCACGCTGGCAAAGGCATCCACGATCTCCTGACCGTTGGGGCAGATGGTGCAGCTTGCGCCTTTTGTTTCCAGCAGCATTTGCAGAATCTCAGCGTTGATGGCGTTATCCTCGGCACAGAGGAACTTCATGCCGGACAGGGGAGAAGTGGTCTCTTCTTCCTCCGGGAGCGCCTGCGCCTTTTGCACCGTGTCCGCTTCGGTGTCAATGGGAAATTCCAGCACCACCTCAAAGCGGGTGCCCTTACCGGTGGCACTCTCTACGCTGATGGAGCCGCCCATCAGGTCTATGACGCTTTTGGTAATCGCCATACCCAGACCCGTGCCCTGCACCTTGTTGGTGCCGGAGCGCTCCTCCCGGGTAAAGGGGTCGAAAAGGGTCTTTTGGTAGTCCGCGCTCATGCCGATGCCGTCATCCTGCACCACAAAGCGGTACCGGGCGTAGTGCTCGTTCCGGGGCAGCTCGTCCACCTCAAACCGGATATGCCCGCCGGTGGGCGTATACTTGACCGCATTGGAGAGGATGTTCATCAGCACCTGATTCAGACGGTTGGGGTCGGCCAGCACGTTTTCGTGCTGCAGATTGGTGCTTACCGTAAAGGTCTGACTGCGCTGGCCTGCCTGCTGCCGGATGATGCTGTCCAGCTGACTGATCTGCTGGGGCAGGTTCATTTTTTCCACATGCAGGGTGGTCTTGCCGCTCTCGATGCGGCTCATATCCAGAATATTGTTGATGATGCCCAGCAGCAGCTGACCGGAGCTTTCCAGCTTGCCCAGATGCTCGGCAAGCTTTTCCGGCTCGTGCAGCTCGTTTTTCATCAGGGTGGTAATGCCGATAATGGCGTTCATGGGGGTGCGGATATCGTGGCTCATGTTGGAGAGGAAGTCTGTCTTGGCTTTGCTGGCACGCTCGGCGGACTGTAACGCCTCTGCGGCAGCATCCTGCGCCCGCCGCATCTCGTCGTTGGCCTGCGTCAGCTGGATGTTATACTGCTCCAGACGGAGGTTCGTCTCTTTTTCGGCCCGCAGCTCCCGCTGCTGCTTTTCCCGCAGGAGGAACAAGCCAGCAATGACTGCCATGATCGAAAACACCGTTGCAAAGCCTACAATAACGGCCATGACGATATTGACCAGCTTCTGCGTATTCACGGCCACATATTCTGCTGGAACAAGGAACGCCAGCGTCCACTGGGCGTTTTCCATCTGCTTCAGGGCGTAGTAATACTCAGTTCCGTCCAGCACAGCGTTGGAATAACAGGAGCCTGTGCGGGCAAGCCGCTCCTTTGCTACTGCAAAGGAAGAACCGTGCAGATAGGACATCTGGGAGAGCACGGTGTATACGTTGTGCCCCTTCAACAGCTCGGTATCATTGGCGTTGAACAGCTTGAAACCGTTGTTGTCCAGTACATAGACGCTGTTGTTATTTTCGTAGGCGTCGCAGCGGAAATAATCGTTCAGTTGGGTCATACTCTGGGCGATGCCAAAGTAGCGCAGGGTGATCTCTTTCTCTCCGCTTTGCAGTGTGATGGGGGTGGAGAGCTGTTCCAGAAACACCATCCGGGAGTCGTCCACGGTCAGCGAATTGGAAACATAGCTGACCCGCTGCGGCGCGTTTTCCAGATAGTTCATTTCCCGCAGCAGACCCGTGCGGCCATACTCGGTATAATAACGCCCGGCAGCATCCACGGCAATCAGTTCGATCTGTTTTTCATGGTAATTGGAAAGCTCCGACAGCTTTTTCAGATAGCGGTAGAGATCGGTATCAGTCTCCAGCGGGGTGTTGTACAAATAATTACACTGCACATCCACCTCGTCCCAGTGGTTGTCGATCACATCCTCCAGACTGTGGAACATCTGGTGGGTGACCTCTTCCATCTGGCTCAGACGCTCGTGGTAGACAAGGTTTTGGATGTAGGTCTGGCTCATGACAAAAAGGGTCAGGATCAACACGATGCTGACAAAGCCGAAGCCCACAAACAGCTTTTTATAGATTTTGTTGTTCACATCCAGTATCTCCTGTCCGTTTTATTCAACTCCATGCGGTGTCTGCCCGGCTGATGGTGGTGTAAGCACCAAAGAAGGTTTTTGCGGCATCCATGCCCACCACGCCGCTGTCTGTCACCGTTGCTTCGGCAGCCAGCCGGTCGCTCACACCGCAGATGGCAACCTGATAGGTCTTGCCCGCCTCCGGCTGCACCGGGCTTACCAGCACATAGGGGTAGCCCTTGCCGTTGCCGTAGGCATCGTAGCCAGAAGCCAGCAGTTCGCTGATCTGCTGGCCGGTCAGGGAAACGGTCTGGATGGTGCGGTTCCAGCCGGTGGGCAGGATGACCGAAAGGTCGTAATCCGTAATGCCCTTGGCGTACAGCTTGGCAGCTACGCCGTGATGGTTCTGATCGGTGGGGTTGCCGGGGATCCATGTGCTCAGCGAGACCAGCGCAAGGTCGCTGCCGGTGGCCTGTGCAAAGCAGCGGCCTACCAGCATGGCGCAGTCCTGCTGCGAAAGCTCCTCCGTAACGGTAGTGATGACATCCGGGGTGTTGTTCACCACACTGTCCTGATCCTCGTCCAGCTGACGGATGACATCCTCCATGGTGGCGTTGCCCTTCATGAAGTCCAGCATTTTAAGGCCGGTGGTCACGAAGGTGTTTTCCCAGCCGGAATAGATAAAGGGCGCGGTGTTGCCTGCGTTCAGGGTATCGGCGATGTCGGCATAGTAGGTGCCGTCTGCCTTTGCACCCTTGAAGGGCAACAGGCTGCTTTTCAGCGCCGTTGCGGGCTGCAGAGCGCTGGTGCCTGCAACGGTGGAAAGCACACGCATCACCTTGAGCGCATCTTCCAGCTTTTGGGGGTTCTGTTTCAGCTTTTTATTCAGACCGTAGAAGCGGTTCACATTCAGCACAAAAACGTTCTGGGTGCCGTCCTCCGAGAGAAACGGCATCAGCCCAAATTTATCGGCGTTGCCGCCTGCCTCCACAATGCCGTTGGTGTTTCCGATCAAAAACAGGGTATTCCCCTCGGCCATCCTCTGCAGGGTCACATTGTCGTCAAGAGCATCGCCGGAGTCGTTCAGCATTCCGATGTCCTTCCACTTTTTGACATACGCCATTGCCTGCATCATGCCGGGGGTGTTGCTGACGTTTGCCTTGCCGGAAAGATAATCCTTCTGCCACAGTCTGCCGTCCAGCGTGCCAAGGAAATCGGCATCTGCAATGTTGCACAGATACTGGAAACCGTAGCCCGGATACTGGATCTGCGGCAGGCAGAGATCGACCCCGGCTTCCTTGGCTTTTGCAGCCAGCACTTCCAGCTCAGCGAAAGAATTGGGCAGTTCCCAGCCGTGTTCCCGCAGCAGGGTCTTGTTGTAGGTGATGCCGTAGCAGTTGTAAACCGAGGGCAGCAGATAGATGGCACCGTTGTCGAACACGTCCTGCAGACGGGACTCCACATAGTTATCGGTAAAATCGTAGCCGGAAAGGTCCAGCAGTTTGTCGGAGACCAGATCGATCTGGGGGTCGTAGTAGGTCAAGGTGCAGACGTCCGGCAGGTCGCCTGCCGCAAACATATTCTGCAAACAGGTGGTGGTGTTATCGCCGCTGTATGGCACGACCTCGATGTTCACTTCCGGGTAAACGCTGTGCACCTGCTCAATAAAGGCTTCTATCTCCTTATAAGGTGCCATAAAGGTGACGGCTTCGTGCGCATCTGCTGTTTTGCTTTCAGCCTTGCCGCCGCCGCAGGCGGTCAGCGCTGCCGTGGCAGCTGCAACGCTGCAAGCCTGCAAAAAGGAGCGGCGGGAGATCTTTTTTATCATATAAATATACTTTCCTCACATTTTCGGAAGGCAGTACTGCGCAAGTGCAGGAGCGCAGTGCTACCTTAGCGATTCTTACACACCCCACAGGAACCCCTACGCTCGCGGCCTGTCCGCACGGGGCATACGCCGATTTTCCCATAAAATAACAATCATATTGTATCATTGTAACAAAAGTGTTTCAAGCTGTTTTTTGAAGGATTTTGCATGGAAAAGGGCGAACAACCGCGTGCTTTGCAGCTGCACGGCATAAAAATACCCCTGACACCGGGGAAGGGTATCAGGGGGTATGGTATTCCGGGCACGCTGTTTTATTGCAGGGGCTCTTTTGCGCGCAGACGCCGAAAGGTGTCCTCTTTTACAAGCTCGATGACCACCGCTGTCAGGGGGATAAAGAAGATAATGCCGATGATGCCAAAAAGCTTTCCGCCGATCATGGCGGCAATAAGGGTGTACAGCGGCGAAAGCCCCACGGATTTGCCCACCACACGGGGATAAATGAACTGGTTTTCAACAAACTGCACGGCAAGGTACACGATCAGGCAGCGCACCGCCAGCACAGGGTCTACCAACAGCACAAGGAACACACTGACCACGCAGGAGATCAGTGCACCCACATAGGGGATGATGGCGCAGATGGCGGTGAGCACGCCCACCAGACTGCCGTAGGGGATCTTGAAAACGGAAAATGCAAGAGCCATCAGAACGCCAAGGATCACTGCCTCGCTGCATTGTCCCGTTAAAAAGTTTGCAAAGGACTGCCGGAACAGCCGGCAGAACTTCAGCACCCCGGCGGCGTGGGCAGGCTTCAGGTAGGCGCACACCAGCGTGCGGGCTTGGTGGCCGAGGCTCTCCGTACTAAGGGACATATAGACGGAGATGATCAGCGCAAACGAGGCGGTGATCGCGATATTCACCGTGGCAGAGACAGCCCCTACCGCATTGACCAGCACCGTGTCGATGCTTGCGGTGACCTTGTGCAGCAGCTGCTCCCAGTTGATGCCCTCCAGCCAGTTCATCAGCCAGCCCATGTCAGCATCCTGTGCGTTGAGATAGGCAGTCCAGCGGGGAATATTGGCCTCGATCTGCACATACAGGCTGTGGAAGGACTGCACCAGCTCCGGGATCAGTAGGGTCAGCGCCAATACCAGCACCAGCACAACGCCCAGCAGGGTGATGAAAAAGCTGAGAAGGTGGATGGCTTTCGCCGAGGGCTGCTTTTTGGCCTTGCCGAACAGGCGGTTCAGCCGCTTTTCCAGACCGGTCATGGGCACGTTGATAAAAAGCGCCAGAATGCCGCCCGCCAGAATGGGCAGTACCAGATCTATCAGCTTTGCGGCAAAGGCCAGAACGTCAGAAAGCCGCAGCAGCGCTACAAAAAGCGTTACCCCTACCACGGTAACGAGCAGAGATTGTTTTGTTTTTGGTTCCATGAAAAAGTTCCTTTCCCGGAAGATTGTGGCAGCAGGCAGCAAAAAGACCGCCCGCCGGCTCTTTTTGGTATTGTAATCGGAAGAAAAGGGCTTGTCAAGACGAGAGAAAGGGAAAGGGGACGTTATAAAAGCAGTTTGCGAGAATGCAAGCGGGAGCTTTTCAGTAGGGAAAAAGCGTGGTATACTTGGCCAGAGCAAATTTAAAAAAATTGAGAGAAACACAGCTTGAAAGGAAATAGATCATGTCGAAAGATGAATATCTGATCACAGATGCGCCGCTGAAAGCGCTGACGGTTTTTGCAATGCCAATGATCCTTGGCAGCTTTTTTCAGCAGGTCTATAACATGGCAGATTCCATCATAGTCGGTCAGTTTGTCGGCTCCTCGGCACTGGCGGCTGTCGGTGCCTGTGCTGCGCTGACCAATGTTTTTATTTGCGTGGCGCTGGGTGCCGGTGTGGGTGCCGGTGTGCTGGTAAGCCGCTATTTTGGTGCTAAAAACTATGGCAAAATGAAAACCATCGTGTCAACGTCCCTGCTCAGCTTTCTGGTTTTGAGCGTTGTCCTTGGCGTTTTTGGCTTTAGCTTTTCCCGTGCTATGATGAGCGGCTTACAGACCCCCGCCGACATTCTGGAGGATGCGGTGCTGTATCTGCGGGTCTATTTTGTGGGCTTCCCGTTTTTGTTCATGTACAACATTCTTTCCACCATGTTTACCTCCATTGGGGAGTCTAGGATCCCGCTGGGGTTGCTGATCTTTTCCTCCATCCTGAATATTTTTATGGATCTCTGGATGGTGGCGGGGCTTGGCTT
>OKTC01000813.1_pt1 | contig 11162 bp, 8 predicted proteins | sample 1606181 | NCBI WGS metagenome assembly OKTC01 (sample SAMEA3879529, study PRJEB24766) | human gut metagenome | biome: human-associated habitat; feature: feces | place: USA | collected 1985/1987 | reverse complement strand
ATATCTGACCGGGCAGATAGCTGATATAAGGAAGAAAAATTGAAAAATGAAATTTTTCAATCGCGAGATTTGTGTCTGCGCGCACTTGACACAAACTCGTTATGCGCAAAAAGCGTGCGCGGAAAAGAGGTATATATGATAATCACGATTGCAAGACAATGTGGATGTATGGGAGACCAGATAGGAAAAGCACTGGCAGAGAAATATTTTATACCATTTTATGATAAGGATGCTGTGTGCAGACTTGCGAAAGAAAAAGGCTTGTATGAGAAGTATCCATATTTTTATGGAGAAATGCCTCTTGATATGATGCTGTATGCTGATACAATGGCAGGTGATGATACAACAGATAATGGAAAAACTCCACGCAAGGCTATGGCTGACATAATCGGTAATGAAAATTGCGTAGTTGTCGGCAGATGCGGAAATAATGCATTCAGACACAGAGAAGATGTTATATCAGTATTTCTCACAGGAAACAAAGAAAAAAGAGTAGAACTTATAGAAAAGAAGCACAATGTCAGCCCTAAGAAAGCAGCTAAGATAGTTGAAGATACAGACCTTAGAAGACGTTCATATCACAATTATTATACAGGTGAAGAATGGGGAAATGCAGAATATTACGATATATGCATAGATGTTTCAAAGGTTGGGGAAGATGGTGCACTAAGACTTATAGAAGCCTATATTAATGAGACAGGGGTGTTATAAGCTGAAACAGGATAATATGAATCAGAAGAAAATATCGCAGGAATACGAAAAGGCAATTCAATATATTTATGAGCTTATGAAAAGCGGGGAGCTTACAATAGGAAGCAGGCTGCCTACTGAACGTGCACTTGCGGAAACACTTGGCATAGGACGCAATTCAACAAGAGAAGCATTAAGTATTATGCATGGAATGGGACTTATAGAACGCCGTCAGGGTTCTGGTAATTATATATCAGAGAATGTCGGTCAGTCTATAAAGCAGACTATATTAATGATGATTGCATTAAAGACTATTACTAAGCGTGAAGTATGCGAATTCCGCCGCATGATGGAAAAGTCAGTGTGTAATGCAGTAATACATACAGGTCTTACGAAAGAACAACAGGAGCGGTTGGAAAGCATGGTTAATCAGATGAGCATGGTAACAGGTGAAAACCTTGTTGATACTGATAAAGCATTTCACGAGGAACTGATTGCAGATACCGGAAACAACCTGTGGATTACACTGATGGAAGCTGTTGTTGAAGTCTACCGCGAATGGATAGATTATGTCATAAAGCATGCAGATGGAATTAAGAAAAAGAAACTTTTAAAGACGCATGAAATGATATATGATAGCCTTATAAAGAAGGATATTGAGACACTTAATGCAGCGATTGATGAGCATTACGATATAATTGAGGAGCTGCTGGGATAAAGAAGCCATAACAAGGAGGATATATGAAATACAAAATCGTTGTATTTGATCTGGACGGAACGATACTTAATACATTGGAAGACCTTGCAGATAGTACTAATTATGCACTTTCAGTATTTGATATGCCTGAGAGGACGATTGAAGAAATCAGACATTTTGTTGGCAATGGGATAAGAAAGCTGATGGAAAGAGCTGTACCACAGGGAACACCAGAAAGCATGATAGTTAAGGTGCATGAAACATTTACAGAGCATTACAAGAAGCACTGTGCCGATAAGACAAGACCTTATGATGGAATAAAAGAACTTATTGAGAATATAAGAAATGCCGGTGTGTACACTGCGGTTGTATCTAACAAGGCTGATTATGGAGTACAGGCATTATGTAAGGATTATTTTCCGGGACTATTTGATTATGCGGTTGGAGAGAGAGAAGGCATAAGAAGAAAACCATATCCGGACAGCGTTAATGAAGTATTAAGACAGTTTGATGTTGACAGAACACAGGCTGTATATGTCGGGGATTCAGAAGTAGATGTCCAGACAGCGGCTAATGCAGGAATGGATGTATGTATGGTTGGCTGGGGATTCAGAGATGAAGAGTTCTTAAAGGATAATGGGGCTGAGTTTGTTGTACACAGCCCCGAAGAAGCATGGGAATTCATTAATAAGTAATATACTTATACCACGTTATGAAGCAAGGCGGACTGCAATTCACAAAGCTGGGGGTTCTTGGATTTAAGAATCAATTCTACCAGACCTTCGGTGATAAGCATTGCACCGTCCTTGTTAAAATGTGTATTCTCAGAAACAGTTTCTGGCTTGGCGAGTTCTTTTAAGAAATCGTCAGGCCATTTTCCTTTATTGATACCTTTTTTGATTGAAGTATATCTGTGGATATTGTCATGTCCGATTTTTTCAAAAAGTTCAACTGAATAAGAAAACAGGTCAAGTACAGGAGTGCCGGTTTCTTCGCCAATCTGGCGCATAGCTCTTATATAGCTGAAATTATTACCGCCGTGGCAGCCGGGAGCGTCCATAATTGTTCCGTCAGCATTGAAAAATGTTCTTGCAGGCGCAGTAACTAACACAGGAACTGCATCATGCTTTCTTGCCATATCAATAAACTGTTTGATGAACCATTTGTAACTGCCCATAGAAGCGTCTTTTGAGTATGGATAGTAAGTGTCATATGGATAAGACTGGTTTATGGCTAGAACACTGTTAAGAACAGCCTGTTTATCAGTTATCGAATCATCGTTATTAAGTGCCTCAATATATTCAGGTGGTATATAATTCTTAGGCATCTTAACTCCTGCTATAACAGGAAATCGACCTGATTCATCTGGTACGCCAAGCGGAGTCTGACGGTTAAACATAGATTTGTAATCCTTTGAATCGTCATCATTATGACAGAACTCTATAAAAAGATAGTCTCCGGACTGAATATGTCTGTCAATCTCTTCAAATCTTCCTTCATTAATAAAAAGTCTTGAACTTCTGCCACCCTTGGCATAGTTAAATACATTTACATCAGGCTTAAAGAAGCGTGGCAGAAACTGTCCCCAGCCTGCAATAAATTCTTCCTCAGTATAATTCTGTACAATCGAGTCTCCAGCAAGATAAATGTTCATACATACCTCCATGTTTTGCGAAGCAAAATACGACTGCCCATGCAGGAGCAGAGATATTGCCTCCTTCGTTTTTTATCAATTATAATCCCAAACGTTTTCACAAACTACATATACTTTGCAATTATATTGATATAAAACAGATAAAAAGAACATGATATTGCACTTGAAATGTAATTTGCTTTATGATATTATTCATGTGTATGAATATCTTAAAGACTATGAAAGAGACTTCTTTTCATGGAACCTGACAGGAAAGTGATGCCACCGACTGAAAGCATACGCAGGGAATTGTTAAGAGGAACGCTCTGGAGTTGAATGGTTGAGCGGTCGGGGAACGGCTGGGTAGGTCATTCCGTTACACGCGTTAAGTGCAATGAGATGAAAGGCTTAAGCACCTTTCAATGCGGGTGGTACCGCGGATAACATAAGTTTATTCGCCCCGGGATGTATATTACATCCTGGGGCTTTTTTGTGCGAAAAAGCATTGCAGGATGTTAGGTATTATTATTTTATTTGACAGGACACAACATTTTTACCTGTCCAGAAAAGAAAGGAGATTGCAATGGCAAATATGTACAGAGATGTTAACTTAAGTGAAGTTAATGAAAGTTACATCGGCAAGGAATTGAAGGTTGCAGGATGGGTTGAGAACATCCGTGACCATGGAGGAGTTTCATTTATTGATTTAAGAGATATGTATGGGGTGCTTCAGGTAGTACTTCGTGATACAACATTACTTGATGGTATTCATAAGGAAGAGTGTATCGCTATCGAGGGTATTATGGAGCAGAGAGATGAGGAAACTTATAATCCTAAGATTCCTTCAGGAACAATCGAGCTTGAAGCTAAGAAGATTACAATACTTGGACAGGTATACCAGCAGCTTCCATTTGAAGTACAGACTTCTAAGGAAGTAAGAGAGGATGTACGTCTTAAGTACAGATATCTTGATTTAAGAAACCAGAAGGTTAAGGATAACATGATATTCAGATCAAAGGTTATCGCATTCCTTCGTCAGAAGATGACAGACATGGGATTCCTTGAAATCCAGACACCTATTCTTTGTGCTTCATCACCAGAAGGCGCTAGAGATTATATCGTTCCATCAAGAAAGTATAAGGGTAAGTTCTATGCACTTCCACAGGCACCACAGCAGTACAAGCAGCTTCTTATGGTATCTGGTTTTGATAAGTATTTCCAGATAGCACCTTGCTTCAGAGATGAAGATGCAAGAGCTGACCGTTCACCAGGAGAATTCTATCAGCTTGATTTCGAGATGAGCTTTGCTACTCAGGAAGAAGTATTTGCAGTTGGTGAAGAAGTGCTTACAGAAACATTTGCAAAGTTTGCACCAGAAGGTTCAGTTGTAACACAGGCTCCTTATCCAATCATAAGCTATAAGCAGGCTATGCTTGAGTTTGGTTCAGATAAGCCAGACCTTAGAAACCCACTTAGAATTATAGATTTGTCCGATTTCTTCAATAAATGTACATTTAAGCCATTCCAGAACAAGACTGTAAGAGCTATCAATGTTCATGCTAAGCTTTCAAAGGGACAGCATGAGAAGCTTCTTAAGTTCGCTACAGGAATCGGTATGGGCGGACTTGGTTACCTTGAGGTTCTTGAAGACCTTTCATATAAGGGACCTATTGATAAGTTTATACCAGATGAGCTTAAGGGCGAGATCAGAGAACTTGCGGGACTTCAGGCAGGAGATACAATATTCTTTATCGCTGATAAAGAAGATAAAGCTGCATTCTTTGCAGGACAGATTCGTAACGAGCTTGGCGCACGCCTTGATTTAATAGAGAAAAATGCATACAGATTCTGTTATGTAAATGATTTCCCTATGTTTGAAAGAGATCCTGAAACTAAGAAGATTGGTTTTACACACAATCCATTCTCTATGCCACAGGGTGGTCTTGAAGCACTTAATACTATGGATCCGCTTGATATTCTTGCTTACCAGTATGATATCGTATGTAATGGTGTTGAATTATCATCGGGTGCTGTGCGTAACCATGATATGCAGATTATGGTTAAGGCATTTGAAATTGCCGGATATGATGAAGAAGTACTTAAGGCTAAGTTTGGAGCACTTTACAACGCATTCCAGTTCGGTGCACCACCACATGCAGGTATGGCACCAGGTGTTGACCGTATGATTATGCTCCTTAGAAATGAAGAGAATATCCGTGAGGTTATCCCATTCCCAATGAGTGGTACAGCACAGGATCTTATGTGTGGAGCACCTAATGAGGTAACAGAACAGCAGTTAAGAGAGGTTCATATTAAGGTCAGGGACTAATTGAAAAATCCTTATATCAAAGATTTTTTTGATCTGCCTAAACATGGGAAAGCAGCGATTTGCAAGGTGAATCAGCGGATTTCTAATGTTTATATAATTGTGGAAGCTGCAAATGCAGTGGAGTAATTCGCAGATATCAAAGGAAAAATATAAGACGTTAATATGAAAGAAAGGATGGTATGTTATGGCTAATGTGATTAGTGATGAAACTATCGAATATGTAGGTATTCTTGCTAAGCTTGAGCTTTCTGAGTCGGAAAAAGAGGATGCAAAGAAGGATATGGCAAGCATGCTTGATTATATAGATAAGCTTGGCGAGCTTGATACAACAGGTGTTGAGCCTATGTCACACGTATTCCCTGTGAATAATGTCATGAGGGAGGATGTTGTTACTAATGGTGACGGAAGCAAGGATACACTTGCCAATGCACCAGAGGCTAATGAATATGGATTTATAGTTCCTAAGACGGTAGAGTAATAATATTGTATTTTACATCAGGCAGATGATGATACAATATCGGGATATGTTATGTACAATAACAAAATGCGTTATGTACGATAACAAAATGCGTTATATACAATAACGAAATAGATTATGTACAATAACAAAATATATGCAGGAAAGGAAAAATGCTATGAGTTTATTAGATTGTACAGCCGTTGAACTTGCTGCAAAGATTAAGGCAGGTGAAGTGACAGCGGTAGAAGCTATGCAGGCTGTTGTTGCTCAGATTGAAAAGTCTGAAGCAGAGCTTAACTGCTATGTGACATTTGACAAGGAAAAAGCATTACAGGCAGCAGCTAAGGCTGACGAGGATATCAAGGCTGGAAAGCTTACAGGACCTTTAGCTGGTGTACCTTTTGCTATTAAGGATAATATGTGCACAGAAGGCATGCTTACAACATGTTCTTCTAAAATACTTGGTAACTTTGTTCCAACATTTTCTTCTGAAGCAGTTATAAGACTTCAGGAGGCAGGTGCAGTTATTATCGGTAAGACTAATATGGATGAGTTCGCTATGGGCTCAACAACAGAAACAAGTGCATTCGGAGCAACTAAGAATCCAAGAAATACAGAGCACGTTCCTGGTGGTTCGTCAGGTGGTTCAGCTGCAGCAGTTGCAGCAAATGAGTGCTTTGCGGCACTTGGTTCAGATACAGGTGGTTCTATAAGACAGCCGGCATCTTACTGTGGTGTTGTAGGTATGAAGCCTACTTATGGTACTGTTTCAAGATATGGACTTATAGCTTATGGTTCATCACTTGATCAGATAGGACCATTATGTAAGGATGTAACAGACTGTGCTACTATTATGGAAGTTATAGCAGCAAAGGATGATAAGGACTCTACATCAGTAAAGAGAGAAGATACAGCATTTACAAAGGCTTTAGTAGATGATGTTAAGGGACTTAAGATAGGTATTCCAAGAGACTACTTTGGCGATGGACTTGATCCTGAGGTTAAGGAAGCTGTTATGTCGGCAGCTAAGGTGCTTGAAGAAAAGGGTGCCATAGTTGAAGAATTCGACTTAAGCCTTGTAGAGTATGCTATACCTACCTACTATACAATAGCTGCCGCTGAGGCAAGCTCTAACCTTGAGAGATTCGATGGTGTTAAGTATGGTTACAGGACAAGTGAGTATGAAGGTCTTCACAATATGTACAAGAAGACACGTTCGGAGGGCTTTGGACCTGAGGTTAAGAGAAGAATAATGCTTGGTTCATTCGTTCTCAGCTCAGGCTATTATGATGCTTACTACTTAAAGGCATTAAGAGTAAAGGCTCTTATTAAGAAAGCATTTGATGAAGCATTTGCAAAATATGATGTAATCCTTGGACCTGTTGCTCCTACAACAGCGCCAAAGCTTGGCTCATCATTATCAGACCCAATAAAAATGTATCTTGGAGATATCTACACTATCTCAGTAAACCTTGCAGGACTTCCGGGACTTTCAGTTCCATGCGGCAAGGACAAGAATGGTCTTCCAATCGGCTTACAGCTCATTGGTGACTGCTTTAAAGAGAATAACCTTATCCGTGCGGGCTACGCTTATGAGCAGGCACGAGGAAGATTTGAATAGGAGGGAGGCATAAGTATGAAAGATTATGAAGTTGTAATCGGACTTGAAGTCCATGTTGAATTAGCTACTAAGACAAAGATTTTCTGCGGATGCTCAACTGAGTTCGGCGGAGCGCCTAACTCACATACTTGCCCTGTGTGTACAGGTATGCCGGGTTCTCTTCCTGTTCTTAATAAGAAGGTTGTAGAATATGCAGCAGCAGTAGGACTTGCAACTAACTGTACAATTACACAGGACTGCAAGTTTGACAGAAAGAATTATTTCTACCCTGATAACCCACAGAATTATCAGATTTCACAGCTTTATCTTCCAATCTGCCGTAACGGACACGTCGATGTTACATTATCAGATGGAACAGAAAAGACAATAAGAATCCACGAGATTCATATGGAAGAGGATGCAGGAAAGCTTGTTCATGATGAGTGGGAAGGCGTGTCATATGTAGATTATAATCGTTCAGGTGTGCCTCTTATCGAAATCGTTTCTGAACCAGACATGCGTTCAGCAGAAGAAGTTATTGCTTATCTTACTAAGTTAAGAACAACAATCCAGTATCTTGGTGCTTCTGACTGCAAGCTTCAGGAAGGTTCTATGAGAGCCGATGTCAACCTCTCTGTAAGAGAGCGTGGTTCAAGCGAGTTCGGAACAAGAACAGAAACTAAGAACCTCAATTCATTTGCAGCGATTGAAAGAGCAATTAAGGCCGAGACAGCTAGACAGATTGACTTAATCGAAGCAGGCGAGAAGGTTGTACAGGAAACAAGAAGATGGAATGATGACAAGGAATATTCATATGCTATGCGTTCAAAAGAAGATGCGCAGGATTACAGATATTTCCCAGATCCAGACCTTGTTCCAATTCACATCAGTGATGAGTATTTAGCAGAGCTTAAGGCAAAACAGCCAGAGTTCAAGGACGAGAAGAAGGCACGTTATATTGAAGAATTCGGACTTCCTGAATACGATGCAGAGATTCTTACAGATTCTAAGAAGTTCACAGAAATCTTTGAGGAAGCTACAGCAATCTGCAACCAGCCAAAGAAGGTTTCTAACTGGATTATGGGTGAGACAATGCGACTCATGAAGGAAGAATCAGCTAAGACTGGAAGAGAATTCAGAGCCGAGGAATTAACATTTTCACCTGAAAGCCTTGCCAAGATTATTACTCTTGTTGAGAAAAAGGAAATCAACAATGCAGCAGCTAAAGAAATATTTGAGCATGTATTTGCAGAAAATGTTGATGTTGACGAATATGTTGAGGAACACGGATTAAAGCAGGTTAATGATGAAGGCGCGCTCAGAGCAACAGTTGAGAAGGTTATTGCTGATAACCCACAGTCAGTTGCTGATTATAAAGGCAGCAAAAAGCAGGCAATCGGCTATCTTGTCGGACAGACAATGAAGGCAATGCAGGGCAAGGCTAATCCGGGAATGGTAAATGCTTTGTTACAGGAGCTTTTAAAGTAACACATGAACTTAAAACTAAAAGGAGATGTGGAATGAAAAAAGTTAATTTTGATGTAAAACTCCCGGCATTTGTTGACAGAATAGTATATGTTGACAACTATGGTGCAAGACCATACTGCTATACTATTGAAGATGCATCAAGAAATGCTGATGCTATAAACAGGGCTATTAACTATATCTCAGAAAAGGGCGGCGGAACTGTTGTGATTCCTGAGGGAATCTGGTTTACAGCGCCAATCGAGATTAAGAGCGATGTTGAGTTAAGAATTGAGAAGAATGCAATACTTAAATTTTCTAAAGATATTGACCAGTATCCACTTATTATCACTAACTATGAAGGTCAGGAGTGTATAAGAGCCAAGTCTCCTATCACAGCTGAAAATGCTATTAACATCGGTATAACCGGTGGCGGTGTTATTGATGGAAGCGGTGATCTGTGGCGTCCTGTAAAACAGTTTAAGATGACTGAGAGACAGTGGCAGGAGCTTATGAAAAAGAGCCAGTACACAATTGATACTAAAGAGGGCGGCATATGGATGCCGACAGAAAGCTCATTTAAAGGTAATGAGCATAATATCCAGCTTGACGCTGAGAATGCACTTGAGAAAGCAAGCGAGTATTATGATTTCTACAGACCTGTAATGGTAAGTCTTCGTCACTGTAAAAGAATTCTTCTTGATGGTGTAACATTTATGAATTCACCGGCATGGAATATACACCCATTTTTCTGTAAGAATCTTACAGTAAGAAATGTTACGGTGAGCAATCCGTATTATGCGCAGAACGGTGATGGAATTGATGTTGAATCATGCAAGAAGGTTCATATACATAACTGTACATTTGAAACAGGTGATGATGCAATCTGTTTAAAGTCAGGCAAGAATGCCGTAGCAAGACAGATTGAAGGACCTTGTGAGGATGTATATATCCATGACTGCCTTGTTAATAAGGGACATGGCGGTTTCGTTATCGGAAGTGAGATGAGTCGAGGCATTAAAAATGTACTGGTAGAGAATTGTACTTTTCTTGGAACTGATGTCGGAGTCCGCGTGAAGAGCGCACTTGGACGAGGCGGCGTTATCGAAAATATTAACATAAAGAATATTAATATGGTTGATATTAAGGAACAGGCAATAATTCTTACAATGTCATATGTGCTTAATTTGCTTAACAGAAATGAAGAGATTAACGGAATTGACAAGGACGATATTCCTTATATTAAGAATATTAATTTCGAGGGAATTAATTGCCTCGGAGCAAAGGAAGCGGTTGTCATAGAGCCGTTAAAGGATATGCCTGAGACAATCACAGATATACACATTAAGGCTTCATCATTCGTAACAAGCGGTGAGAACCGTGTTGGATGCGACTGTCTTACAAGCGAACAGACAACTTATGAGATATTATAAAGAAATCCCGGCAGCACTGATATATGTGTTGCTGGGATTTATGCGTTGTGTATTAATTTTTCTTTTCTGCTTGGGCTGCTAATAATTGTTCGTATTTAGCTTTCCACTTTTCGGTTTCTGATATTTCATTTTGCAATTTTATGTGTAATTCAGTTTTTTCTCTTGTGAGATTTTCCTTATCTTCCTCTAGTTTCTTCAATTTATCTTGCATATGTTTTTCTTCAATCTCAGCCCGTCTTCGTGCTTCACACTGCTGGCGGATTGTTTCGTCACTATTAAGCTCATACAAAGTCTCTGCTGCATCTTTCATATATTCATTACTCTGAACAGCCATACGCAACTCCTCCCATGTCTTAGCCTTGAAGACAGTGGCCCATGTGTCTATTCCATAAGCCTTGTCTTCATCACTCGCCATATCTATCTGAGTTAAGTCTAACACACTGATACCAAGTTTGTCACTATACCTTCTGTGAGTTTTCTTATTCAATAGTTCAAATTCAGCGTAGAATTCCGGTGCGTCTTCAAATAAAGTATAATCAAGAATACCAATATTGATAACAGGTTTAATATCTTCGTATGCGTCACCTTTATTAAGCTGGCTGAAGTCTGAACATAAATAACATAATGACCTGTTTTCCCAGTTGTGCAGATTATTAACCTGCATCTCAAGGTTCAGCATTCTACTGTTATTAAGCAGAATATTTACATCAAGTATAAATGTTTTGGCATTAATGCTTTCACCTAATATTATAGGATTGGTTATTTCAATATCCTTAATATCTTCAGGGTTAAGATGCAGCAATGCACTTGCTAGTCCAATCAGTGTTTTTCTGCTTTTTTGCAGTATTGCACGAAA
>OKTC01000808.1_pt1 | contig 11262 bp, 9 predicted proteins | sample 1606181 | NCBI WGS metagenome assembly OKTC01 (sample SAMEA3879529, study PRJEB24766) | human gut metagenome | biome: human-associated habitat; feature: feces | place: USA | collected 1985/1987 | reverse complement strand
CCGCCCGTAGGCTTTTTCCAGCCGGAAGGGGTAAGCCAGCAGCGGCCCAGCGTGCTGAGCCACACCGCGCAGATGCACTCCAGAATGGACCGCACGAAGCTGCTCGTTGCCGACAGGCCCACCGCCAGCTGCGCACCGGCAGCCGCCAGAAAGCACACCGCTCCGGCAAAGGCCAGCACTCCGGCCAGAGGCTGACGGCTGCGGACCGTCTCGGCTTTTCCGGCGCAGTGCCGACCGATGAGCACTGCGGCCAGCACCACCGCGCCCAATGCCGCATAGCGCCACCACACCGAGCCGACCGTACACAGCCCGGTCACGGCATCGGTACCAAAGGCAAGATCTGCCCCGCGGGCGATGCCCAGCGCAGTGGACAGGAGAATCGAAAGCAAAATCAGTGCATTCATCAGCGTTCCTCGATCGGCTTGTATTTCTGGCGCACGCCCAGATACTTGTAGGCCGGGCGGATGATACGGTTGGCGAAGATCACCTCTTCCACCCGGTGTGCGCACCAGCCCGGCACACGGGCGATGGCAAACAGCGGGGTGTACAGATCCTCCGAGATGCCCAGCATATTGTAGATCAGGCCGCTGAACAGGTCCACGTTGGCGCACACCGGCTTGGAGCTGCCCTTTTCCTCGGCAAAGATGCCGGGTGCCAGCCGCTCGATGCTGCACAGCATGTTGTACTCTTCCTCAAAGCCCTTCTCGTAGGCCAGGTGCTTGGCGCGCTCCTTCAGGATGACCTCACGGGGGTCGCTCATGGTATAGACCGCATGGCCCATGCCGTAGATCAGGCCGGAGCCGTCGCCCGCCTGCTTGCGCAGGATGCGGCGCAGATACTCGCGCACCTCGTCGTCGTCCTCCGGGTGCTCCACATGCTTGAGGATATCCTGCAGCTGACGGTTGACCATCAGGTTGGCACCGCCGTGCTTGGGGCCCTTCAGCGCGCCAATGGCGGCTGCAATGGCCGAGTAGGTGTCGGTGCCCGAGGAGGACAGCACACGGGCGGTGAAGGTGGAGCAGTTGCCGCCGCCGTGGTCTGCGTGGACCAGCAGGCACATATCCAGCAGTTTGGCTTCCTCGTGGGTGAACTTCTGGTCCGGGCGGTAGGTGCTCAGGATGTGCTCCGCGGTGCTCTGGCCGGGCTTGGGCATGTGGAAGAACATACTCTGCTTGTCATAATAGCGGCGCTTCATCTGATAAGCGTTCACCATCATGGTGGGCATACTGGCAATCAGATTGATGCTCTGGTTCAGGATATTCTCCAGCGTCAGATCCTCGGCATGCTCGTCGTAGGAATACAGGCCCAGCACGCACCGCTGCATCTTGTTCATAATATTGGGCGAAGGAGCATTCATGGTATCCATAAAACCATCGGGCAGGGCACGGTGCTCTGCCAGCAGCTCGCAGAAATCGTCCAGCTGCTCCTGGGTGGGCAGGCTGCCGAACAGCAGCAGCCAGATGACCTCTTCAAACACAAAGCGGTCGTTGCGGTAGGCCTCATTCACGATCTCGTTGATGTCCACGCCGCGGTAGATCAGACGGCCCGGAATGGGAATGACATGCCCTTCCTGATCCTTTTTGTAGCCCACAACGTCACAGACATTGGTCAGGCCTGCCAGCACACCGGTACCATCCGGGTTGCGCAGGCCGCGCTTGACACCGAGACGCTCACTCGTCTCCGGGTCGATGTAGTTGTTTGCCAGATACTCTTCACACAGCGTCCGCATGGTCTGCGGGTCCAGCGACGCTACTTCTGCATGGGTATAGTTCATGCGCGAATTCCCCTTTCTCTTATTTCTCTCTTATATACTTTCCGGCCATCCACCATGATGGCACACCCTTATGATAGCGCTTTTGTGAAGTAAATTCAAGTCTTGGATGAAATGTGCGCTTTTTCACCCCGCCGTACTGGTACACTGGGCCCAGAAAAATGCCTGTCCGGGAGGGAAAACTACGATGAAAAAGACATTCTTTCTCCTCTGCGCCCTGCTGCTGGTGCTGGGTACGCTCCTGCCGATCGCCGGTTACCGGCTGACACTGGCAGTGTTCGGCCCGGCACAGGGGGCTTCTTCTGCTCCTCTGCCGGGCACTGCGACTTCGGAAACCGCCCCGGACAGCGCCGCTGTGCCGCCCTCCGATCAGGACAGCGAGAGCTTTCTGCTGGCCGACCAGAGCGCCGGGGCCGTAGTCTCGGTGCCCCGGCGGGACTATCTGATTGGTGCCGTGGCGGCGGAAATGCCCATCAGCTGGCCGGACGAGGCGCTCAAGGCGCAGGCCATCGCGGCCCACAGCTATGCCCTCTACTGCCGCGACCATGCCGCCGAACCGGCTTCCGGCTGGCTGAGCGTGGACCCCGTCCGGCGGCAGGGATACTTAACAGATGCAGTCCTCCGCAGCTACTGGGGCACCGCCTATGAGGAAAACTATGCCCGCCTCTCGGCGCTGGTGGACAGTGTGCTGACCGATGTGCTCTACTATGGCAGCGCCCCCGCCGGGGCAAGCTACTTTGCCATCTCCAACGGCATGACCGAGGCCAGCGAAAACGTCTGGGGCACCGCCCTTCCCTATCTTGTAGCCGTGGACAGCTCCACCGACCTCAATGCGGACAACTACCTTTATACCGTCCAATTCACCACCGAACAGATGCAGCAGGCTCTCGCCGGGCTGGGGCTTCTCCCTGACCCTGCCGCACCTGCCAGCTGGTTCGGAGAGGCCGCGCTCACCCCTTCGGGCTATGTAGCCTCCCTGCCTGTCTGCGGGCAGAGCGTCACCGGCCCGGCCCTGCGCAAAGCGCTGGGCCTGCGGAGCGCCTGCTTCACGGTGCAGTATCAGGAGGGCAGCTTTCTCCTCACCACCAAGGGCTATGGCCACGGTGTGGGTCTGAGCCAGTGGGGTGCCAAGGCGCTGGCCGAACAGGGACAGAGCGCGGAAGAAATTTTGGCACACTATTTCCCGGGGACAGAGCTGCGGAGGTGAACGGGCTCACCCTCTCCGTCATCGCTTACGCGATGCCACCTCCCCCAAAGTGGGAGGCCTTGGCAGTAAATGCAAGGTTTGCGGTTTTGTCAAGAGCTCTCCCTTTGGGAGAGCTGGACGCGAAGCGGCCTGAGAGGGTGAGGATGCTAATAAAAAAGGCAGCTGACCCAACGGCCAGCCGCCCAGAAGATCAATATTCAGCCAAACAGGCTCGTCCACCAATCCTGACTGCTGCTTTCCTCGCCAGCAGCGGCTTCAGTCTCTGCCGCAGTCTCAGTTTCCGCAGCGGCTTCCTCCGCCTGCACAGCCTCTTCCAGAAGCTCCAGACCATCGTCATTGCCATCCTCGGTGATGTACCAGTAGCAGGACGCGCCGCCAATGGAGATGCTGGCGGCAGACAGCGGCACACGGCCGGAGGCAACCCCGTTGGAAGGATCGGAACAGTAGAACACGCCGTCGGTGTAGTCCGTCAGGAGCACGGCATGGGGTCTGGTGCGGTCGTACAGCACAATGCCCTCCGGATGCTCTGCCAGAATGGAGACCAGCGCTCCCGTCTTGGCCGCCTTGCCCGAGGGCAGGGTCGCATAACCCACATGCATATCGTTGTATGTAAAGCTGTGGGAGAGCCCGCCTGACCAGGCCGTGCTCTTGATGCCGTTTTCGGTCACATCCACCCAGCTGTCCATCCCGTCCAGATAGGCCCGGCGGCGAAGCATCATTGCGGCAGAGGCCAGGGTGCAGGTGCCGCCCCGGCTCTGTTTGAAGTAGAACCCAACATCAACGTTCAGGTCCACGGCCAGTGCCCCGGGGAGCAGCACGGCCATCAGGGCCATCGTTGCAAGCAGGGCAGCGAGAGTTTTCCGAAGTTTGCTTCCAAAGTGCTTGGCTGTTTCCACGTCAGTATCCTTTCTTCACAAAAGAGCGTTTCATTCACTGGTGTAAAGTATATCATCCTGTTACTCTTTTGTAAACACTTTTGCAGCCATTTTCTCAATATTTACACGCTTTGGTCACAATTCAAGGGCAGATTGCACAACCGTGCAGTGAAGTGGTTGGTCATTTGCTACAAAAGTCCGGAAAAGTTTTTCATCGTGCTTCCCACGCCTTCTCTCAACTGCCGGTTTCTTTTTCAACGCAATTATGGTATAATCTGCCCTGAAGTTGAATTTTCAGGAGCATTTATATATGAAAGCAACCATCGTCATCCCCAACATCAACGGCAAAGGCTGGCTCAAGGACTCCATCGAGTCGGTCTATGCCCAGACAGAGCAGGATTTTGAGCTCATCATCGTGGACAACGGTTCCACCGATGAAAGTCTGGAGCAGGCCCGCAGCTACTGCGGCCGCCCCAACTTCACCCTGATCGAAAACGGCACCAACACCGGCTTCTCCCACGCCGTGAATCAGGGCATTGCCCGGGCCAGGGGCGAGTATGTGGTCATGTTCAACAACGATGCCTTTGCCGAGCCCGAGTGGCTGGCCGAGCTCATCCGCACCGCCGAGACCGATCCCAAAATTTTTGCCGTGCAGAGCCTGATGCTCCGCCACTTTGAACGGGAGCTGGCCGACGATGCCGGTGATTACGTCACCTGGATGGGCTTTGCCTGCAAGACCGGCGACGGCCGCCGGGCCAGCCGCTACACCAAACAGAAGCGCATCTTCTCGGCCTGCGGCGGCGCGGCGCTCTACCGCAAGAGCATTCTGGAGGAGATCGGCACCTTTGACGAGAACTTCTTCGCCTACTTTGAGGATGTGGACCTGAGCTGGCGTGCCAACAACGCAGGCTACAAGTGTGTCCTCTGCCCCACCGCAAAATGCTACCACATCTGCGGTGCCAGCACCGGCGCGGTGAAGTACAACGCCTTCAAGAGCCAGCAGAGCGGCCGGAACAGCATCCTGCTCCCCCTCAAGAACGAGCCGCTGCTCATGCTCATCCTGAACTTTCTCCCGCTGGCGCTGGGCTATCTGCTCAAGTGCTACAAGTTCCACAAGCAGGGCTTTGGCGAAGCCTGGGACAAGGGAATGCACGAAGCCTTCGCCCTGCTCAAAGAGGGACGGCTCGGCAAGCGCCCCTTCCGCCTGAAGGACCTGCCCAACTATATCCTCATGGAGCTGTGGATGATCTGGAACATGGTGCCCTACCTGTGGTATCGGCTGGTCGTGGTCAGGTTTGATCTGAAATAATCAGGAAACAAAAACACCCCTGCGTGGAATGCTTCACACATTCCGTGCAGGGGTGTTCTGTCAGATTTCGGTTTTCGGTTATGCCGCCGGGCTCTCAGAGGAAGCCTCGGTGCTCTCAGCCGGGGTACTCTCCGCCGCCTCTTCCACCGGGGCAGCCTCGTCAGCAACGGCGCTGGCGGCGGCAGAATCGCCTGCGGTTGCAAGGATGGCATCGTTGACCTCGCTCTCAGCCAGCGGGGCAGGCTCCGCGGCAGAGGCTGCACTGTCGGCAGATTCTGGCTTGGTCTCGCTGTCGGTCAGGCCGGTCAGGTACCAGCTGCCGCTCTGGCGGCTGAACAGGTAATCCATATACTTGGTGGGCGTGTCGGACGAGGTGTTCAGGATGCTGTCATCACTGCTCTGGGTGGGGATATAGCCCACGGTAACGTGGAGCAGGCCGTCCTTCTTGAACAGTCTGGTGACGGTAGCGCGGAAGGTGCCCACGCTGCCGGTGACGGGGATCTTATAGCACTGGGTCGTCTCATCGAACGCGACAGTCATGTCGTCCATCTCAAAGCTCTTGTGGGTCAGCTTGAAGCTGGGGCCCACCAGCTTTGCCAGATAGGCATCCACATCCACCGAGGGCAGCAGCAGCTGTTCGGTGTCAGGGTCCGTGTTGTAGTTATCAAAGCCTCCCTGGGTCTCCTGGATGCTGTACACGCAGCCCCAGACAGCGGCTTCGCGCAGGGTCAGGTCATCGATGTTCTCGATACCGTCAAAGGGCAGCGGGTCAAACAGGACCAGACCTTCCAGCCGGTCCTCATATTCCGCTTTCTGCTGGGTGTCGTCAAACAGGGTGGCCACACCCTTCACACCGGCCCGCACGACCGTTACAATGCCCACCAGCGCCAGCACGGCGATCAGCAGGCCAAGGGTCTGCCGGGCGCGGCGGCGGTGGAGCCGGGCGTGTTCTTCCGGGGTCATATAGGTTTTCATATCGTTATCGTCTCCTAAATCAGGTCATCTTTTGGGGAAATACCAGCTTTCAGTATACCACAAACTGCCCGCCGGTGCAAAACCCGGGGCGTGGATTTTTTGTGAAAGCGCGATTTATTCCCACGTTTTCCAGATCTCGGGCTGGTAGCCCACGGTGGCCTTTTTGCCGTTGCGCACGATGGGCGTTTTGAAGAGCTGCTGATTCTCGAACAGCTTGTCCTCCTTCTGCCAATCCACCAGTGCATCCAGCAGGGCCAGCGTCTGCTTATCCTTTGCCGCCGGGTTCACCAGCTGCTCCCAGCCGCCCAGCGCGCGGGCCACGTTCTCAAACTCGCCCCGGCTCATCTCTTTTTCCTTCAGGTCGATCATCTGGAACTTGATGCCCCGCTCCTTGAAATAGCGCTGGGCCTTTTTGGTATCAAAGCACTTGCTGGTGCCAAAGATCTGAATGTTCATCGTTTTTCCTCCTGGATCCTGTGTGCTCTATTGTATCATATCTGCCGGAAAAAACCTAGGGATAATTCATCTTCTTTCCGTCCATACTTGCTTTATCACAAGCCGCCCCTGAGATTGAACGAAGGGCGGGCCATTTCAGAAAGAGAGGAACTTCCCATGAAAGCATTCGTTGACCCCGATCTCTGCATCGGCTGCACCCAGTGCACCGGGATCTGCCCCGAGGTGTTCCAGATGACAGGCATCCTGGCCGTCGCTGTGCCGGGCGAGCTGCCGCCCGACACCGTACCCACTGCCGTGGAAGCCGCACAGGCCTGCCCGGTGAGCGCCATTACCATCTCGGAGTAACACCTTCACCTGCCTTCCCAGCATGGGAGGGCATTTTTGTTTTTTCTGCAAAAATCCCCCGCTGGCCCCCATTTTGTGTTATACTATAAATTGAGTTATAGTGCAATGGAGGAGACTGACTATGCGTTTACTGGTCATTGACGGCAACAGCATTGCCAACCGTGCCTTTTACGGCATCAAGCTGCTGACCACCAAGGACGGCCGCTATACCAATGCCATCTTCGGCTTTTTGAATATTATGAATTCCCTGCTCCGGGAGTGTGAGCCCGACGAGGTGGCCGTGGCCTTCGATCTGAAGCACCCCACCTTCCGCCACGAAATGTACGACGGCTACAAGGGCACCCGCCACGCCATGCCGGACGAGCTGGCCCAGCAGATGCCCATCCTGAAAGAACTGCTCACCGACCTGGGCTACCGCCAGGTATCGGCAAAGGGCTGGGAGGCCGACGACATTCTGGGCACACTGGCCGCTGCCTGCGAGGCCCGCAGGGACGACTGCTTTCTGGCCACGGGAGACCGCGACAGCCTGCAGTTGGTGAGCGAGACCACCACCGTGCTGCTGGCCACCAGCGCCATGGGCCGCAGCAAAACGGAGACCATGGATCTGGATGCCATCCACGAAAAGTACGGCATTGAGCCCAAGCAGCTCATCGAGGTGAAGAGCCTGATGGGCGACACCTCCGACAACATTCCGGGCGTGAAAGGCATCGGCGAAAAGACCGCCATGACCCTGGTCAAGAACTTCGGCACCCTGGACAGCGTGTACGACCATCTGGACAGCCCGATCATCAAGCCCCGTCAGCGGGAAAACCTGCTGGCCTGCCGGGAGGATGCCTACCTCAGCCACACGCTGGGCACCATCCGCACCGATGCTCCCATCGACACAGCGGAAGGGGCCTACAAGGTGACCGAGGGCAACAAGCCCGCCGCTGTCCGTCTGATGCAGGAGCTGGAGATCCAGACCCTCATCACCCGGTTCGGGCTGGACGGCATCGTACCGGAACAGGACCCCGACACCCTGCCGGAGGTGGACGCAGCCATTGCGTCCCTGCCCGCAGAACCCTCCGGCCACTATCTGGTGGCCGCACGCCCCGCCGTTCTGGGCAAAAAGAGCGCGGTCGTGCAGCCGGAGGCCTGGTACGCCGTGCAGGACACCACCGTGTATCCCCTCTCCGAGGAGGAGCTGGTCTCCCTGCTGGACGACCCCAAGGTGACGCTGGACGTGTTTGATTCCGCCCCCCTCTACGCCAGAGCCATGGCCGCAGGCAGCTGGGGCAGCAGCATCGTCTGGGACGGCAAGCTGGCCGCCTACCTGCTGGACGCTTCCGCTTCCCACTATCTGCTCACCACCCTTGCCACCAGCTACCATGCAAGGTCAGCGTTCTCCTGTGAGGAGTACCCTGATGCCGGTTTCCTGGCAGACCTGTTCGCCAAAATGAAGGCGGAGATCACCGAAAACGGCGAGGACGCGCTCTACAACAACATTGAATTCCCGCTGGCACAGGTGCTGGCCGATATGACCCGCACCGGCATCCTTGTAGACCGTGAGGGCATCGAGGCTTTCGGCGTGCAGCTGCGGCAGGAGCTGGACCAAGTGCTGACCCGCATCGAGATGGAAGCAGGCACCTCCGATTTCAACCCCAACAGCCCCAAACAGCTGGGCACCCTGCTCTTTGATACCATGGGCCTGCCCCACGGCAAGAAGACGAAGAACGGCTGGTCCACCGATGCCGAAACACTGGAAAAGCTGCGGGACATCCCGCTGGTGGAGGACATTCTCCAGTACCGTGCCTGCCAGAAGCTGAACTCCACCTATGTGGAGGGTCTGCTCAAGGTCATTGGCGAGGATGGCCGCATCCACACCCGTTTCAACCAGACCGAGGCCCGCACCGGGCGGCTCTCCTCTGACAATCCCAACCTGCAGAACATCCCCATCCGCACCGAGATGGGCAGCAAGCTCCGCGCCTACTTTGTGGCAAAGCCCGGCTGCGTGCTGGTGGATGCCGATTACAGCCAGATCGAACTGCGCATCCTGGCCCATGTCACCGGCGATGCGCACATGCAGGAGGCGTTCCTCTCCGGTGCCGACATCCACCGCAGCACCGCAGCCAAGATCTACAACATCCGGCCTGAGGATGTCACGCCCCGCCTGCGTTCCAGCGCCAAGGCAATCAACTTTGGCATCATGTACGGCAAGGGCGCTTACAGCCTTTCCAAGGACATCGGCGTGAGCGTCAAGGAAGCAGAGGCCTTCCTGCAGACCTATCTGGCCACCTTCCCCAATATCGACGGTTATATGGAAAAGACCATTGCGGATGCCCGTCAGTGCGGCTACGTTTCCACCCTGTTCGGCCGCCGCCGCGCCCTGCCGGAGCTGAACAGCAACAACCACAACATCCGGGCCAGCGGCGAACGGATGGCCCGCAACACCCCCATTCAGGGCACGGCCGCTGATGTTATCAAGCTGGCCATGGTGCGTGTCTGGCGGCGGCTGCGGGACGAAAAGATGGAAAGCCGCCTGATCCTGACGGTCCACGATGAACTGATTGTGGAAGCCCCGGAGGCGGAGGCCGAAAAGGCCGCGCAGATCCTGCGGGAGGAAATGGAAGGCTGCGTGCACTACGCGGTGCCCCTGAGCACCGATGTGCATACTGGCAAAAACTGGCTGGAGGCCCACTGAACTATGATCGTTTTAGGAATCGAATCCACCTGCGACGAGACCGCCGCATCCCTTGTGGAGGATGGCCGCCGCCTGCTGAGCAACGTCATCTCCACCAGCGTCAAGGAGCAGGCTCTTTATGGCGGCGTGGTCCCTGAGATCGCCAGCCGCCGCCACTGCGAGTTCATCAGCGCCACGGTCAAAAAGGCGCTGCTGGACGCAGGCAAGACCATGGACGATGTGGACGCGGTGGCTGTCACCTTTGCGCCGGGCCTGATCGGCGCGGTGCTGGTGGGTGTGAACTTTGCCAAGGGGCTGGCCTATTCTGCCAACAAGCCGCTGGTTCCGGTGCATCACCTGCGGGGCCACATTGCGGCCCTTTACCTGACCCACCCGGAGCTCAAACCGCCCTTCCTCTGTCTGGTGGCATCCGGCGGCCACAGCCATATCGTGGAGGTGCAGGACTACACCCACTACCACATTCTGGGCCACACCGTGGACGATGCCGCCGGTGAAGCCTTTGACAAGGTCGCCCGCACCCTGGGTCTGCCCTACCCCGGCGGCCCCAGCGTAGCCGCCGCCGCAAAGACCGGCGACCCCAAGGCCTACCGCCTGCCGGTGCCCCATGTGGAGGGCAAGTACAACGTGAGCTTTTCCGGCCTGAAAACGGCTGTGGTGAATCTGGCCCATCACGCCGAGCAGACCGGCGAGCCCCTGGACGCTCCGGCATTGGCACGGGACTTTGCCCAGGCCGTCAGCGATACGCTGGTCCCCCGCGTCATGGAAGCCGCAAAGCAGTCTGGCCGCACCGCCATCGTCGCCGCCGGCGGCGTGGCGGCCAACTCCGTCATCCGGGCGGACCTGGAGCGGGCCTGCAAAAAAGCCGGCTGCCGGCTGTACCTGCCGCCGCTGCGGTGGTGCGGCGATAACGGTGCCATGATCGGTGCACAGGGGTATTACGAATATCTGGCGGGCCATACGGCGGGCATGGACCTGAACGCCTACGCCACCCGCGACATTGACGACGCGGTGGTCGCCTACCGTGCGCAGGTGCGCGACATATTCGCCTGAGATGAATAAAAGCCGCAGACCTGTCAAGGTCTGCGGCTTTCCTTTTTGACGGAGCAAAATGAAATCCTGCAAAATAAAGGCGTTATGGAAACAAGTGGACGTTATTTGCAAAAGCGAGAAGAAATATCGTGCGTTATGTCAAACAAGTCATGTACCGGAGAGGGACGGGACATTTGACGCTGCAGCTGTGCAGAATGCCCGAGAATTTCAGGAAACCAAAGAAATATAGGGCGTTCTAAGTCTGGGGATAAGTCTGTGGAAACTGTGGATAACTATTTGTAGAAAAGCATTATTGAAAAACTTATGTGAACTCGTCGAACAATCGCGCGAGGGCAGAGAGCGTGCCGGAAAAAGTCGGGAAAAGGAAGGCAAAGTACGGGTTTTCCCGATTTTTGACGAAGCGCGTCGGGCAGCGGTTTGGGATGCCGGCGCGGTTTGCGGGGCGCGGACGCCGCCGGCGGGCCGTCCGAAATGCAAGAGAGCGAGCGCAAATACAAATGGTATTATTCACCGAAATGCACATTCAAAAATGAGAAGAAAGCAGGCCGGGAAAAAACAATGGTTTCTGTCTTGACGCGGGCAAAAAAGTGTGCT
>OKTC01000806.1_pt1 | contig 11272 bp, 7 predicted proteins | sample 1606181 | NCBI WGS metagenome assembly OKTC01 (sample SAMEA3879529, study PRJEB24766) | human gut metagenome | biome: human-associated habitat; feature: feces | place: USA | collected 1985/1987 | reverse complement strand
ACGATTACCAACGCATTCAGTTTGCCACATACCTTTGGAGCCGGTTTGACTTATGTATATGACAACCGACTGACTATAGGGGCCGATTTTACCTATCAACAATGGGAGGATGCAAAATTCTATAATGAGAAAAGCTATTTCAGCAACCGTACAAAAATAGCCGCAGGTGCTGAGTTTGTTCCCAACCCCTACAGCCGCAATTATCTGAAACGTGTCCGCTACCGTGTTGGTGGATATTATTCAGATCCATACACCAAAGTAGACGGTCAGGACGGTACTCGTGAATATGGAGTAAGTGCCGGTTTCGGCTTCCCGCTGTTCCAAAGCAAGTCCATCCTGAATATCTCGGGACAATATGTAAGAGTAAGTCCGAAAGTAAAAGGAATGCTGGAAGAAAATTATTTAAAAATCAACATCGGACTGACCTTCAACGAACGTTGGTTTATGAAGTGGAAAGTAGATTAACAAACAACAAGATAGAGTTTTAATAATAATAACTAAATTTATATACGATGAAAATGAAGATGGTAACAGCGCTGTTCGCTCTTTCTTTAAGTGCAACAGCTTCTTTCGCTCAAACCGGAGCGTCAGACGGTTCAAGGTATGGTCATGGTCAAGACAGTATTAACTGTCTGCAAAACATCAGTATCTATTCTGAGTACGTAAAAACAAACAACTTCAAGGATGCTTATACCCCGTGGAAGAGTGTATTCAATGAAGCTCCTATTGCTCAGGCAGGTACTTACACAAACGGTGCAAAGATTCTTCGTTGGTTCATTGCCAATGAAAAAGATGCAGCTAAGCAAAAGCAATATTTTGAAGAACTGATGAAAGTACACGATCAACGTATTAAATACCTGGACATTTTGAACAGCTACGTTAAAACTCCTGTAACTAAAGGTTCTATTATCGGAATGAAAGCTCACGACTATTTCACAATGGGATGTCCTGACCTGAATACTGCATATAATTTGTTCAAAGAAGCCGTTGAATTAGAAAAAGATAACGCCGATTACTTTGTACTTCAAGAATTTACCGATGTTTCCGGACGTAAGGTTAAGGCTGATGAAACACACAAAGAACAGTTCATTCAAGACTATATCGCTGCTGCCGGTTATGCAGACGCAGCATTCAAAAAAGAGACTAAAGCAAAGACCAAAGAACTGTTGAAAGTTGCCAAAGACAACATCGATGCATTTTTCATTAACAGTGGTGTGGCTACTTGCGATAATTTGCAATCTATTTACGCTCCGAAAGTTGAACAGAACAAGACTAACCTGGACTATCTGAAACAGGTAATCAATGTCATGCAGTTATTGAAATGTACAGAAGAAGAAGCTTACTTCGTAGCTTCTGAAGCTGCTCATGCCATCGAACCGACTGCCGCTACAGCTGTAGGTTGCGGTTACATGTACTTCAAGAAAGGCGATATAGACAAGAGTATCAGCTATTTTGACCAGGCAATCGAACTGGAACAGGATCCTGAAAAGAAGGCAGACAACTGCTACAGTGCAGCTGCAATCCTCTTCAGCAAGAAACAGTTGAGCCGTGCAAAACAATACGCAAACAAAGCGTTGTCTTACAACCCGAACTACGGTGAAGCTTACATCCTGATTGCCCAGATGTATGCATCAAGCCCGAACTGGAACAACGAACCTGCACTGAACAAATGTACATACTTTGCCGTTATCGACAAGTTGCAGCGTGCTAAAAGTGTAGACCCAAGCGTAGCTGAAAAAGCAAATGAGTTGATCAGAACCTATGCTGCCCACACTCCGAAAGATGAAGACTTGTTCTTCTTAGGTTTGAAGAAAGGTACTTCTGTAACAATCGGTGGATGGATTGGCGAAACTACAACCATCAGATAATTATGTCCGATAAACGAAAACGAACTATATATCAATCAATCATAAGCATAACAGTTGCCGTCTGGGCAACTGTTATGTTTCTTTTTTTACCTGCCTGCGGAAGCAAGGAAAAACCGATGGCAGCAGCCGTCGACAAAAAAGATTCATTACCCGATATGAAAACGACAGGAGTAACGACGTTGATTTCAGACTCGGGAACCATCCGATACAAGATTATCACAGAAGAGTGGCTGATTTATAATCAAAGAAACCCACCATTCTGGGCCTTTGAAAAAGGAATCTATCTGGAAAAATTCGACAGTGTCTTCCACGTAGACGCCAGTATCAAAGCGGATACTGCATATTATTACGAACCTAAGAAGTTATGGGAACTGAGAGGCAACGTACATATCCAGAATCAGCAAGGCGACAAATTCGACACAGAACTCTTGTTTTGGGACCAAACCAAAGAGAAAATTTATTCAGACAAATATATACGTATCGAACAGATTGATAAGATCCTGACCGGTTACGGCTTTGAGTCGAACCAGCAACTGACAGCTTATCAGATATTCAATAACACCGGAATCTTCACCGTAGAAGATCAAACGGCGGCAGATTCCACTAAAACACAGAATTAGCGTAGAAAATTCAGTACCAACATGGGACTCATCATACCATTACTTATTTCAATGGCGTTTTCCGCTTTCTTCTCAGGAATGGAAATCGCCTTTGTCTCGTCCAGCAAGTTACGGTTCGAAATGGAAAAGGGGAACGATATGACTACCCGGATTTTATCCGTTTTCTATCATAACCCCAATAATTTCATCTCCACCATGCTGGTAGGAAACAACATTGCACTGGTTATTTACGGTATCTTCATGGCACAGATTATCCAGGACCATCTCCTGGCAGGAATCATCTCCAACGAAGCAAGCCTGGTCATTATCCAGACAATCATCTCCACACTCATCATCTTGGTGACAGGAGAATTCCTCCCGAAGATGCTGTTTAAAATCAATCCGAACGTAACACTCCGTCTGTTTGCCATACCGACTTACATCTGCTACGTAGTACTTTACCCCATCAGCCGGTTTGCCTCCACACTTTCGGCAGGCCTCCTTTATCTGACAGGGACACGCATCAATAAAGAAGATACCGACAAGGCATTTACTAAGGTAGATTTAGACTATTTCATCCAAAGCAGCATCGAAGAGTCCGGCAACCAAAAAGAAATCGACACCGAAGTAAAGATATTCCAGAATGCGTTGGATTTTTCTACCATCAAAATCAGGGACTGCATGATTCCACGTACAGAAATTATCGCAGTAGACCAGGAAGCCAGTCTGGAGGAACTGAAAGAAACCTTTATAGAAAACGGAGTCAGCAAAATCATCGTATACAAAGATGACATTGACAATATCATCGGGTATATCCATTCTTCTGAAATGTTTAAGGGTATAAACGATTGGAGAAAAAATATCCGGACGATTCCTATCGTACCGGAAACAATGAGCGCACATAAACTGATGAAACTTTTCATGCAGCAAAAACGCTCTTTGGCCATCGTGGTAGATGAATTCGGAGGAACTGCCGGTATTGTAGCCTTAGAGGACCTTGTCGAAGAAATCCTGGGTGACATAGAAGACGAACATGACACCAACTCTACCATTGCCAAAGCCATCGGAGAAAATGAATATATTCTATCAGGCCGACTGGAAATTGAAAAAGCCAACGAGGAATTCGGTCTGAATCTACCTGAAAAAGACGACTATCAGACTATCGGAGGATTGATTCTTCATGAATACCAAAGCTTCCCGAAAGTTCATGAAATTATTACAGTGGGGAACTTCCAATTCAAAATAATTAAGGTTACTGCCACTAAAATTGAACTTGTGAAGCTGAAAGTACAGAAATAATCGTTTTTTTTAACCCAAAAATAGCGACGAAAAAGCATTTTTTGTATCTTCGTGCGCTAATTATGAAGAGATAAAAAAACAATAAACAAAAAATAATCACATCTAAATGGCAACTTTACAAACAATTCGAAGCAAAGGACCTTTATTGGTCATTGTAATCGGTCTTGCCCTTTTTGCCTTTATTGCAGGTGATGCCTGGAAAATCCTCCAGCCTCATCAGGGAAAACAAGACGTTGGAGAGGTGAACGGAAAAGAACTTTCCGCACAGGATTTTCAGAAAATGGTAGATGAATACAGCGAAGTCATCAAAATGACTAACGGACTGAATTCGTTGACAGATGAACAACTTACCAACATCAAAGACCAGGTATGGCAGTCTTACGTCAACAACCAGTTGATTGCTGCAGAAGCAGAAAAACTGGGTCTGACTGTAACAGACGCAGAAATCAAGGCTATCATCGACCAAGGTACACACCCGTTGCTGATGCAGACTCCTTTCCGCAACCCGCAAACAGGTGCTTTCGACAAGGATATGCTGAAAAAGTTCCTGGTAGACTATGCTAACCTGAACAACTCTCAAATGCCGGCACAGTATGTAGAATACTATCAGAAAATGGGTAATCTGTGGAATTTCATCGAAAAGACACTGAGAGAATCTACTTTGGCAGAAAAATATCAGAATCTGATTTCCAAATCTCTGATTTCGAATCCTGTATCTGCAGAAGATGCATTTAAGGGACGTACCGAGCAAAGCGATTTGTTAGTAGCTGGCGTACCTTATACAGCTATCAGCGACTCTACAATCCAGGTCAGCGATGCAGAAGTCAAGGATTTGTACAACCAGAAAAAAGAACAGTTCAAACAGCTGGTAGAAACTCGTGATATCCGTTACATCGACATTAAAGTCGTACCTTCAGACGCCGATAGAAAAGCCGTTCAGGAAGAGGTAACAGAATACAGCAACCAGTTGGCAAACACTACTGCTGATTATGCCGCTTTCGTACGCACCACTGGTTCAGCTGTATCATATTCAGATGTTCCGGTCAGCAAAAACGTATTACCGAGCGATGTAGCTGCCCGTCTGGATTCTACAGCCATCAATGAAATTTATGGTCCGTATTACAATCAGGCAGACGACTCTTACAATGCGTTCAAGATTATCGCTAAAGTAACTGCCCCAGATTCTATCCAGTTCCGTCAGATTCAGGTCTATGCTGAAGACGAAGCCAAGACCAAGACTTTGGCTGACAGTATCTACACTGCGCTGAAAGACGGAGCCGATTTCGCGGAACTGGCCAAGAAGTACGGTCAGACTGGTGAAGCAACCTGGGTAAGTGCCAGAAGCTGGGAAGGAGCAGAACTGGATGCTGAAAACAGTAAGTTCATCAATGCCTTGATTGACCAACCGGTTAAGGACATTACCAACCTGCAGATTGGACAGGCGAACCTGATTCTGCAAGTAATGGACAAGAAGGCTAACCAGAACAAATACAAAGTAGCTATCGTGAAACGTCCGGTAGAGTTCAGCAAGGAAACTTACAACGATGCCTACAACAAGTTCAGCCAGTTTGTTGCACAGAACACTACCATCGCAGATATGGAAAAGAACGCTGAAGAAAATGGATACTCCTTGATTCCGCGTACCGATTTCTCCAGTGCAGAACATTATGTAGGTGGTGTAAAATCTACCCGCGAAGCTTTAAAATGGGTATTCGCCGCTAAACCAGGAGAAGTTTCTCCGTTGTACGAATGCGGTGAAAACGACCACCTGATGGTTGTAGCACTCGACAAGATTCATCAGGCAGGATATCGTGACATCAATTCTGTAGCAGACATGCTCCGTACAGAAATCCGTCGCGACAAGAAAGCTGAACAGCTGATGACACAGATGAAGGGATTCAACTCTCTGGCACAGGTGAAAGCAATGAACGGTGCTGTCAGTGATACCGTAAAACATGTAACTTTCTCTGCACCTGCTTACATTTCTGTAGCTAGAGCCAGCGAACCGGTTATCGGTGCCTACGCTGCCAAGACTGCAGTCAATCAGGTAAGTGCTCCGATTAAGGGTAATGCAGGAGTTTACATGATTCAGGTTCTTCAAAAAGACAAGACCGCTGAAACATACGATGCTAAAAAAGAAGAAACAACATTATCGAATATGGCCGCACGCATGAGCAGCCAGTTCATCAATGATTTGTATCAGAGAGCCAATGTCGTAGACGAACGCTATCTGTTCTTCTAATCATTAAGCGACACCTGTTTATCTGAACAGATTATATAGCAATGTTTAGTTAGGCCGTCTTGAAAGCTTATGCCATCAAGACGGCCTAACTTCATTCATAACAGATACTATCTTATACCTGAAGACACCAGATATCCACAAAAACATACAACATGAGAAAGAAATTTAACCTTAAGCTATTTGCCATAACCTGCTGTTTGGGGCTATTCAGCAGTTGTACAGAAGAAAAGATTAATACGGACCAGCCAGAAGGCGAACGGATAACTACCGAAGAGCAATACAACGCCAATATTTTTGCCGGAACATCTTTGGAAATTTTCTATTACTGGAACAAGGAGATATCAAACGACCTGTCTAAATTAAATCCGGAAACAAATACAGACCCTATTACTACCGTCAACGAAATCCGTTACCACGAAGGAGATACGGAAGTAGACAAATGGACCATGCTGACTGACGATTTCGAAAGTTTCAACAGCAGTCTGGAAGGTGTTACTACCACATACGGCTATCAACCTATAACGTACCTACTGGATGAAAGCACCGGACAATGCGTTTCGGCAGTAGCCTATGTATATCAAGACAGCCCGGCAGAAAAAGCAGGACTGAAACGAGGTGACATCATCTATGCCATCGACGGCAAGCCACTGACCGTAAACAACTATACAGATTTGTTTTATTCTTCTCAAATTACACTATCACTGGCTACCTACGATGCGACAATCAATATGATTGTACCGACAGAACAGACCGTTACAATGCAAGCCGTTGAAATGTATGAAAATCCTATCTTATGCCACAAGACCATCGATTTAGGTAACGGAAATAAAATCGGCTATCTGGCCTACAGCAGTTTCGACTTGAATTCGATACCCGAACTGATTGAAATCTGCAAAGGATTCAAGGCAGAAGGTATCAAGAAACTTGTATTGGATTTACGGTATAATGGCGGAGGTTATGTCATTACAGAAAATGTACTGGCTTCCATGTTTGCTCCGCAAGAAGCAGTCGATGCCAAAGCTATATTTGAAAAAGAAGACTACAATGAACTACTGACTGCATCCGGATGGAGTAGTGTCACCCGCTTCACCACGACCTTCGATTATGAATCAGTAGGATTGAATGTCAGCACCGAAGGTGCAAACATCGGCCTGGAACACATTTATGCCCTCATAAGTGGCAATACAGCTTCAGCTTCCGAAGCGCTCATCGGCGGTCTGATGCCTTATATGCCTATTACCGTGATAGGTGAACAATCGCATGGCAAATATTGTACGGGTATCCCTCTTTCCAGTACAGAACTGTATGAGATGATGGAAGAAAGAGTTCCCAATGCCATCAAGAACTGGGGAATTTATGTCATGATAAGCATCTACATGAACAGCGAAAATGAAACCCCTTGTATGCCTAACGGACTGACACCAGATATTAAAGCCACTGACGACCCCATGCAGCCCGTACAACTGGGAGATGAAAATGAGGCATTGCTCCGTGTCGCATTGGAAAAAGAAGGGAAACAATATCCCGAAACAAATGCACTTTCACGAAGCATAATACCTTGGCAAAAGGTGAAAGGACAGCCGCAAAAAGCGAACTTCGGCAAACGCATTCTTTTACCTGCTGCCGACAGACCTATAACTTTCAAGAAATAAAGCTGAAATAGCCGAAAAAGCCTGTACGTACACCTCATCCTTTATACGTACAGGCTTTTCCTATCTCCCTTCCCCATTTTCCACTTCGACATAAGCCTGATAACGGGTTTCAGATACTACTGGGGTAAGCGAAAGGTATCCCTGAAGAATACGGCCCTCATCAGAAACCGACAAGGGAGATTCGGCCATAAGCCTGTGATGTTTCTCGATAGCTTCCCCATCAGCCTGAAAATGTTCGACCACGTATTTTCCTGAAGAAGAAGGAGCCACATAACGGTCGAAAAACAACCGCGATACGACTCCCATATTCATCCGGAGATTGATTTCTACACAAGGATGTATCACATATTTTCCAGCTTCATGACAAATCATCATATCTACGCCCAGATAACCGGTATAATCCCCTCCCAATAAAGCACGAAGACAAGAAAGCAAGCGTCCCTTCACCGCGTACATTGTCTCCCAAGGGACATACTCGGACAAACGCTTTTCTATCACTGAATCCGGCAATAGCAGATTCAATTTATAATTTCCATGGGAATCCGTTTCAAACAGGGAATATCCCGCAAAAGAGACACCGGCAATCCCGTCAGCATAAAATTCCATGGCGAAATCGCAGACCTTCTGATACAAGGGTTCTCCCATGATTCCTCCTTGCGTCCGGATGATACGGGCCACCCAACCTTCTACATTCTCACTCCAGCTGTCCGGAGATATGCGGAGAAGTCCTCTCCCACTCCCCGACCAGGGCGATTTCAAGATCGTCTCGCCGGCATCTTCCATGAAATTCCTGACGTCGTCTATCGTCAGGCATTCTACAGCCTTCCCGCAAATGCCATCCATGTCACCGAATTGTTTCAGGACTTCTACACAACGCTGTCTTCCGGAAAGAAAACGTATCCGCCTCAGTTCCGCCTCATCCGGACAACGCTCTGCAGGCACCCCTTCGCTCCGCAAGCGATTCACCAAAGCAGGGTCCCATCCCCACGGGGAAATAGACGTTCCTTCCCAGGTCGTCGCGGTCACACCCTCAGGATGTACCCCCATCGAGATACATTCCGCCAGAAAAGAAGCAGAAAGACACTCGTCGGCCACCTTCACCCCACTCCCCTTCTCGGCATACCACAAGGGCAGGTAAGACAAATCCTGTCCCATTCGGATTATTTCGCGGGGAGGACGATAATAAGGTGTAAAATTAGCCAAAGCCATGTCATGCTCCGGGTTAAACAAATAAAGCCAGCCATTCATACAGATTGAACTTTCAGATGAGACACAAAGTTACATGAAAAATTTAAATTTTGACAACTCCAGTTTGCAATATCATGAAGTATTCTTATCTTTGCAGGGTAGAAACAGAAATTCATGGAAGCCTTTTATAGAACACACAGCTACTTGGTAGAGCATACCAGCGCCCCGGTACGCCGCGATTTGATGGACGAAATAGACTGGAATGCCAGACTAATCGGAATCAAAGGGACACGTGGAGTGGGAAAAACCACATTCCTGCTACAATATGCCAAAGAAAAATTCGGATTAGACCGTTCCTGCCTGTTCATCAACATGAATAATTTCTATTTCTCAGAAGTCAGCCTGGTAGAATTTGCCGGAGAATTCGTAAAACGAGGAGGAAAGGTACTTCTCATCGACCAGGTATTCAAGTTACAAGACTGGAGCAAGGCGCTCCGTACCTGCTACGAGAAATACCCGAATCTGAAAATCATCTTTTCCGGGTCTTCCGTCATGCGTCTGAAAGAAGAAAACCCAGAGCTGAACGGCATCGTACAGTCCTACAACCTGCGAGGCTTCTCTTTCCGCGAGTTTCTGAACCTACAGACCGGCAACCATTTCACCCCTTATACCCTGGAAGATATCCTGCAGAACCACGAACACATCGCAAAGACGATTCTTCCACACATTAACCCGCTCAACTACCTGCAAGACTATATTCACCATGGTTTCTACCCGTTTTTCCTCGAAAAGCGGAACTTCTCAGAGAACCTGCTGAAAACCATGAACATGATGATCGAGGTTGATATCCTTTTAATCAAACAAATTGAGCTGAAATATCTTTCAAAGATAAAAAAATTACTATATTTGTTGGCGGTTGACGGCCCCGGAGCTCCTAACGTAAGTCAGCTGGCGACCGAGATACAGACATCACGTGCCACCGTAATGAACTACATCAAATACCTGGCAGATGCAAGGCTTATCAATATGGTATATCCCAAGGGAGAAATGTTCCCGAAGAAACCGGCCAAGATAATGATGCACAACACCAACCTGATGTACAGTATCTATCCGGTCAAGGTCGAAGAGCAGGACGTGCTGGAGACCTTTTTCGTCAATACCTTGTGGAAAGACCACAAAGTGAACAAAGGCGACAAAGGGACCTCTTTCCTGGTGGACGAGAAACTGCACTTCCGGATTTGCAGTGAACACAGCAAGGTGAAAAGCAATCCGAATGTATATTATGCCATGCACAAAATGGAACTGGGACACGGTAACCAGATTCCGTTATGGCTGTTCGGCTTCCTCTATTAAGAACCAGATTTTATTACTCAATATTTAATTAGTAATTGTATGACTAAACAAAAAAAATTCATCACTTGTGATGGTAACCAGGCTGCAGCACATATTTCATATATGTTCTCAGAAGTTGCAGCTATCTATCCTATCACCCCGTCATCTACAATGGCTGAATATGTAGACGAATGGGCTGCCGCAGGTCGTAAAAACATCTTCGGCGAAACTGTTTTGGTTCAGGAAATGCAATCTGAAGGTGGTGCTGCCGGTGCAGTACACGGTTCTCTTCAGGCTGGTGCATTGACAACTACTTATACTGCTTCTCAGGGTCTTCTGCTGATGATCCCTAACATGTACAAGATTGCAGGTGAATTCCTTCCTTGCGTCTTCCATGTATCTGCCCGTACACTGGCCTCACATGCACTGTGTATCTTCGGTGACCACCAGGATGTTATGTCTTGCCGTCAGACCGGTTTCGCTATGCTGTGCGAAGGATCTGTACAGGAAGTTATGGATTTGGCCGGTGTTGCTCACCTGTCTACTATCAAGTCACGCGTTCCTTTCATGAACTTCTTCGATGGTTTCCGTACTTCTCACGAAATCCAAAAAATTGAAATGCTGGAGAATGAAGATCTGGCAGGTCTGATTGATCAACAGGCTTTGGCAGAATTCCGTCAACGCGCGTTGAATCCTAACAACCCTGTTGCACGCGGTATGGCTGAAAACCCCGACCACTTCTTCCAACATCGTGAATCATGCAATAACTACTATGAAGCAGTTCCTGCTATCGTAGAAGAATACATGAACGAAATCAGCAAAATCACAGGCCGTCCTCATGGTTTGTTCGATTACTATGGTGCTGAAGACGCTGAACGCGTAATTATCGCAATGGGTTCTGTTACAGAAGCTGCCCGCGAAGCTATCGACTACTTGATGAGCAAAGGTGAAAAAGTAGGTTTGGTTTCTGTACACTTATACCGTCCGTTCTCTGCTAAACATTTCTTGGCTGCTGTACCTAAGACTGCCAAGACTATCGCAGTTCTTGACCGTACTAAAGAACCGGGAGCAAACGGCGAACCTTTGTATCTG
>OKTC01000802.1_pt1 | contig 11310 bp, 9 predicted proteins | sample 1606181 | NCBI WGS metagenome assembly OKTC01 (sample SAMEA3879529, study PRJEB24766) | human gut metagenome | biome: human-associated habitat; feature: feces | place: USA | collected 1985/1987 | reverse complement strand
ATCACCAGACGTTCTTTGATGTATGTAGCGAAAGAGTATTTGGGATTAGAGGCAGAGGAGAGAGAAGTTAAATTCGATGAAGTAAAAGACTTCGCTGAGTGTGGTCTTTGCGGAACAGCTGCTGTTATTTCGCCGGTTGGTAAAATCGTTGACCATGGTAAAGAAATCTGTTTCCCAAGCGGAATGGAGAAAATGGGTCCGGTTATCCAGAAACTCTATGACACATTAACAGGTATCCAGATGGGCAAGATTGAAGCTCCTAAGGGATGGATTTACACAATCGCTTAATTGATATTCTTTAAATGTTTATTCGGTCTGGACAAGTGTTCAGACCGATTTTTTAATTTTCTAAAGTAGATTTTACATTAAAAATGTGATAACATACTAATATAACAGACGTTAGTAAAGAGGTGCAGCAGTATGTCAGAAGTCGGAACTAATGAACGTTTATTGCGTTCTGATGTAACATTAGAAGAAAGCAGAAAGATAGAGAGAGTGCTTAGAAGAAACAATATATCATATTTTGAGAAGTGGAATTTCCACACAGGCGTGTTCAAGTTCCTTAATAACAGCAAGAATTCTAAGTGCGATATATATGTTCATATGGATTCTATGGACAAGGCAAAGGAATTGCTTGCAGATATGTAGAATATATTTATAACAGAATATGTCTAAGATAATGGTCAGAGTGATTTACTCTGGCCTTTTTTTATGCTATAATTTTTTCACTTTGTGTGAAAGGATAGAAATTATGACAAAGAAAAGGATAGCATTGAAAATAGTAAGGAGAGTAGGAATATGTATTCTTACCACAGTGGTTCTGCTTCTTATAGGGCTGTTAGGCGTTGTAAGAATTATGGAATTCGGACCATCAAAGACAGCAAGAAATCTGTTTGTTAATTCAGCAATGGAATCAAGTGCAGGAGGAATACTTGTAACACTATTTTTTTCAGATGAAGAGATAGCCAGAATAAGAGCAATCAATTCCATACAGAAGACAGATGAAGTGACAGATTCTTCGCTTATATCAGATACAACAATTCTTACACAAGAAGAAAAATCAATGATAGAGGTTATTGATATAGAGAAGGATACTTACAGAGGTAAGATGATGATTGTAAGAGACCCATCAAGAGTTATGGTAGGAACAAGCGGAGAATATGGGAAAAGCTGTAAGGGAAAGAAAGTATCAGAGATAGCGGAAAGCTATGGCGCAATAGCTGCGACTAATGCCGGCGGTTTTCGGGATGCAGGAGGAGTAGGAACAGGTGGCGAGCCGGATGGACTTGTTATATCAGAGGGCAGGTTAAAGTGGGGGTCACTGGGAACAACTTATGGAATTATAGGTATAGACAATAATAATGTACTTGTAGTGGGAGATATGACAGCACAGGCGGCACTTGACCGGGGAGTAAGAGATGCCGTAAGCTTCGGGCCGGTGCTTGTTGTTAATGGAGAAGCGGTTGAAGTTAATGGGAGCGGAAGCGGTCTTAATCCAAGAACAGCAATCGGACAGAGAGAAGATGGTTCAATACTGCTTGTAGTAATAGATGGACGTCAGGTAAACAGTCTGGGAGCGTCATATTCAGATGTGATAGAGCTCATGCTTGAGTATGGTGCAGTTAATGCGGCTAATCTTGATGGTGGTTCATCATCACTTATGTATTACAATGGAGAATACATCAACAGTTGTGCATCAATGTATGGACCAAGAGATTTACCGACAACAATAATTGTTAAATAAATGTTTAAAAAGGGGCAGGCCGGAGGCTGAGAAAATAATGATTAAAAAGACAATAAAAATCCCGTTATTCTGGAAAATATATATAATAGTTGTCACCATAGTACTGATAGGATTTGTTGTACTGTGGAGCATCCTGTGGACAGCTTTAAAAAAGTATGAGCAGTCACGACCAGAGTATGCTATGGATAAGGTAATTGAACAGATACAATTACAGGATACAGGAGATTTCACAAAGTATGTACACACGGGGGAAAACGCTTATGAAGGCAGTGAAGCGTTAGATGAAGCTGTGAGAGAATATATTAAAAATGTATTATGTGAGGGAGCGTGGGCATACACTAAGAAATCTGGTGAGTACACTAATGATAATCCGGTATATCAGTTAAAGAAAGACGGGCAGAAAACAGATATAATAATATATCTTGAGAAAAGAAGTAAAAATGAGTGGACAATTGCGGATGTGTCAGGACTTAGCTGTGAAGGAAAGACCTATGAGATAATAGTTCCGGAGAATTCAGAAGTGACAGTTGATGGCAATAAGCTAGGAAGTGAATATGTAACAGAAACTAAAGATGCAGAAGTACTAAGTAATGTTGCCAAACACATTAATATGCCTAAGACAACAACATATCATATAGAGAATGTATATAAAGAACATGAAATAAAAGCAACAGGTCCTGTGTATAACAGTGAACTGGAGCTTATAAGCAGCACAGATAATGTATATGAATTTGGATTTGAAGCTAATGGCAAGCTGATAGAGGAACAGGAAAGCCGTATAAAAGAGATTACAGAAATTTACGGTAAATATGTAGTTAATTATGAAAGCTTTGCAAATCTTTCACCATACATACTGCCTGGCTCATATGCATACTCATACCTGTCCAGAATATCAAGGACTAATATATGGTTAGGGGTAAGCAGGGAACCAGCATTCAGTGATATGAAAGTATATAATTACCAGTCATATACAAAAGATTGTTTTTCATGTGAAGTAAGTTTTGATTTACAAGTATCCTATAACAGTGGCAATTTCAAAGATTACCCTACTCATATGGAGTATATATTCGTAAAAAGAAGCGGCAAGTGGTATATAGCGGATATGGTGATGTTGAAGTAGTATAGACAATGGTATTCCACCAGCTCGTCTGTATATGGCTTACGCTCTCATGGATTACTGCGCTTAGTGGGAGTAAATGCCGTCATCTGCAAAGGCTATTACTGTGAGCGAAAGCAAACGCGCTTCGCTTGAACGAGCTTTCACTCACAGACCTTATGCATATAACGGCATTAACTCCCACACAGCTCGTAATAAATCGAGCGTAAGTCATATACAGACAATCAGGTGGAAATATGTATTGTCTGATACATACTTCCACCTGATGTAATTATTAAGAATATTCTATTTACTCACTATCCTTTGGCAGCGACTGCATATACTGGTGCATGGATTCTGCCACTATCTTGCTGTGTGCGACAGCTTCTACTACGGTTCTTGCACCGTTGACAACATCACCTGATGCAAATATACCCGGACGGCTTGTGTGACCAGTCTCGTCTGCGTCAAGAAGTCCCCTTGCAGTAGCCTTAAGACCTGTTGTTGTGTTGACAATACGGTTCTGAGGTCCCTGACTGATAGAGATGATAACACTGTCTGAGTGGTGAAGTGTATCAGTTCCTTCTACATCAGTGAAAGTTCCATCCTCATTCTCAATAATATCCCTGAATATAACACCGTCATCTTTAATCTCAACAGGGCGTTTGTTATATTCAAATGTGATTCCTTCAAGCTGTGCATAGCTGAATTCATATTTACTTGCAGCAACTTCCTTAGTGATAGAGAAACAGATGACATTGCGAGAGCCCTTTCTCTTGGCAGTTCTTGCAACGTCCATAGCAGCATTACCGGCACCGATAACAATAACAGTTTCGCCGAGATGGTAGCTGTCAGGGTTATTTAGGTAATTGATACCAAAGTGGACATTACCGAAAGTCTCTCCTTTAATATGAAGAGAGTTAGGCTTCCATACACCAGTACCAATGAATATAGATTTGTAGCCGTCACGGAACAAATCATCAATTCCGATGGCACCACCGATAGTGGTGTTAGGACGAATTTTGATTCCCTTTAAGGCAAGATGTCTGTATTCAATGTCGTCAAGAACAGTCTTAGGAAGTCTGAATTCCGGAATACCGTATCTTAATACGCCGCCAATCTTGTCCTTTCCTTCAAATATAGTAACCTGATATCCGTATCTTGCAAGAATAATTGCAATAGTGATACCGGCAGGACCTGAACCGATGATTGCGACTCTCATGCCGTTAGAAGGCTTAGGACCTTCGGTCATCTGGTTGGCATATGTACTTGAGATATAATTCTCAATAGTAGAAAAATGTACAGGAGCGCCCTTTCTTCCAAGTACACAGTGACCTTCACACTGGTTCTCATGATTGCAGATGAGACTGCACACGGTAGTAAGCGGGTTGTTCTCGAAAAGCATTTTACCAGCTTCGTTAAGCTTATTCTCTTTAAGTAAACGGATTGCCATAGGAATGTTAGTGTTGATAGGACATCCCTTCTGACACTGAGGCACTTTGCACTGTAAGCCTGTCTGTGGCGCTGGAACTCAGGTTTTCCTCGCTTAGCAGGAGTAAAAGCCGTTGTCTGCAGAGTCTATTACATTGCACAAAAGCAAACGCGCTTCGCTTGGACGAGCTTTTGTGCAATGAACTTATGCAGACAGCGGCTTAACTCCTGCACAGCTCGTCACAATTCATTCCTGCACCACAGACAGGTGCCGGACAGCCGGATACACACGCGCAAATTAACTAACTTAATCATAGCATTTTTTAAGTTGGAATTAAAGGGGAAGTTTGACGAAAGCGTGGCTGAAAGGCGGGCTGTTTTATGGATTTTTTTGGCAAAATATAGTATGATATAATTTAATGAAATTGCATGCTGTCGGGGGCAGCAGGGAAGGAATTATTATGCCAGTTACAGAGTACTTAGAGCGCAATGCAAGAGAATATCCAGACGAGGTTGCATTGGTAGAACTCAATCCTGATGAAAAGGATACGAGAAGAACGACATGGAAGGAGTTCGGGCTTATTGAGCCTACAACTTATTCACCATACCGCAGAGAGATTACATGGAGTGTATTTAACGAGAAAGCGAACAGATTCGCCAACATGCTTATTGGCAGAGGAATCAAGAAGGGCGATAAGGTAGCTATTATTATGTATAACTGCCTTGAATGGCTTCCTATATATTTCGGAGTGTTAAAGACAGGTGCGATAGCAGTGCCTTTCAACTTCAGATATGATTCAGACGAAATCTATTACTGCGCAGAGCTTGCAGAAGTAGATGTTATTGTATTTGGACCACAGTTTATAGGACGAATTGAGGTAAATGCTGAGAGATTATCAAAGGGCAGACTTCTTATCTATGTTGGAGATAACTGTCCAAGCTTTGCAGAAAGTTACCGTGAACTGGTTGCTGACTGTTCAAGCAAGGCACCTGATGTAACAATAACAGAAGACGATTATGGTGCAATATATTTTTCATCAGGAACAACGGGATTTCCTAAGGCTATTCTTCATAAACACAGAAGCCTTACACAGGCTGCCGAGATGGAGCAGAAGCACCATGGAACAGGAAGATATGACACATTTTTATGTATTCCGCCGCTTTACCATACAGGAGCGAAGTTCCACTGGATGGGAAGTCTTGTGGCAGGAAGCAAGGCGGTTCTTCTTAAGGGAACTAAGCCTGAGACAATTCTTAAGGCTGTATCAGATGAAGAATGTACAATCGTGTGGCTGTTAGTGCCTTGGGCACAGGATATATTAGATGCGCTCGACAGAGGAGACATCAAGTTATCAGATTACAGACTTGATCAGTGGAGACTTATGCATATAGGTGCGCAGCCAGTTCCACCTTCACTTATCAAGAGATGGAAGGAATACTTCCCTAAGCACCAGTACGATACCAACTACGGACTTTCAGAATCAACAGGTCCGGGCTGTGTACATCTTGGTGTGGAGAATATCAATAAGGTTGGTGCCATCGGAATTCCGGGTTACAGATGGGAATGTAAGATAGTTGATGAAGACGGTAATACAGTAAAACAGGGAGATGTTGGAGAACTCTGTGTTAAAGGACCGGGTGTCATGACATGTTATTACCGCAACGAGGAAGCTACTAAGGAAGTTCTTAAGGATGGCTGGTTATATACAGGTGATATGGCTATGCAGGATGAGGACGGTTTCTACTTCCTTGTAGACAGAAAGAAAGACGTTATCGTAAGCGGTGGAGAAAACATATATCCGGTTCAGATAGAGGACTTCATCAGAAGATTTAATAAAGTTAAAGATGTAGCTGTTATCGGACTTCCAGACCACAGACTGGGTGAAAAGACAGCGGCTATCATAGAAGTTAAGGACGGAGTTACATGTACTAAGGAAGAGATAGAAGACTTCTGCATGGAGCTTCCAAGATACAAGCGTCCGAAAGAGATTATATTTGCAGATATTCCGCGTAATGCTACAGGAAAAATTGAGAAGCCGAAGCTTCGTAAGATGTACGGCGCAGACAGACTTGTAGAACAGGAAAATAAAGGCTGATAAGAATACATAGAATGGAGAATGTTATGAGAGAATTAATGCTGGGCAATAAGGCAGTTGCAAGAGGAATGTATGAAGCAGGCTGTAAGGTAATATCAAGTTATCCGGGAACACCAAGTACAGAGATAACAGAAGAAGCAGCGAAATATGATGAGATATACTGCGAGTGGGCGCCTAATGAAAAGGTTGCATTAGAGGCAGCACACGGAGCAACACTCGGCGGAGTAAGAGCAGCATGTGCAATGAAGCATGTTGGTTTAAATGTGGCAGCAGACCCATTATTTACAATATCATATCAGGGACTTAACGCAGGACTTGTAATCTGTGTAGCAGATGATCCGGGAATGCACTCATCACAGAACGAACAGGATTCAAGACATTATGCATTTGCAGCCAAAGTACCTATGCTTGAGCCTGCAGATTCAGAAGAATCAAGACTTTTCGTTAAGGAAGCATATGAGATATCAGAGAAATACAATACACCGGTATTTATCAAAATGTGTACAAGAGTTGCACATTCACAGAGTGTTGTATGTCCTGAGGAAAGAGTAGAGCCTGCACAGGTTCCTTATGTAAAAGACCCAACTAAGGTCATGATGACTAAGAATTCAAGAGATGCACATGTAAGAGTTGAGCAGAGAACACTTGACCTTATACAGTATGCAGAGACAAGTGGAATTAACAGAATTGAAGAGTGTGCAGAGGGAAGTCTTGTCAATGGAAAGAAGATAGGTGTAATCACATCATCAACATCATACCAGTATACTAAGGAAGTATTTGGAGATAAGGTAAGCGTACTTAAGCTTGGAATGGTATATCCACTTCCAGAGAAGCTTATCAAGGATTTCGCACAGGGCAAGGACGAAATCTATGTAATAGAGGAGCTTGACCCAATTATTGAGAATCACTGCAAGCAGTTGGGAATACAGGTTCATGGTAAAGATACATTTCCAATATGTGGAGAGTTCTCACAGAATCTTATTAAGAAATGTATGGGAATGGAAGAACCTGAATACACAACAATAGACGCACAGATTCCGGGCAGACCACCAGTTATGTGTGCCGGATGTCCACACAGAGGAATATTCTACATTCTTCACAAGAAGAAGATTATGGTATACGGAGATATCGGATGTTATACATTGGGCGCAGTTGCACCACTTAATGCAATGGATCTTAATGTCTGCATGGGTGCATCATGCTCAGGACTTCATGGTTTCAACAAGGCTATGGGAGAAGCTGGTGAGAGCAACAGCGTAGGCGTTATCGGAGATTCAACATTTATGCATTCAGGAATGACTGGAATTACAGATATATCTTACAACATGAGTAATTCAACAGTTATTATTCTTGATAACTCAATCACAGGAATGACAGGACATCAGCAGAATCCTACAACTGGTAAGAACTTAAGAGGAGAACCAGCAGGCAAGGTTGACCTTGAAGCATTATGCAGGGCTTTAGGCTTTAACAGAGTAAGAGTTGTTGACCCATACGACCTCGCAGCAGTTGAGACAGCAGTGACAGAGGAGCTTGCTGCCAAAGAACCGTCTATAATCATAAGCAGAAGACCATGCGTAATGATTAAGGGAGCTGTACATAAGCCTGCAATAGCAATTAATCAGGATGCCTGCAAGGGCTGTAAGGCATGTATGCAGATTGGCTGTCCTGCTATATCATTCAAGGATAAGAAAGCACATATTGACCCAACATTATGTATCGGATGTGAAGTGTGCAAGCAGATGTGCAGATTCGATGCAATAGGAATGTAAGTATAGACAGGTAACTGAAGGGAGATTCAATATGACAAAGAATATTATGATAGTTGGTGTTGGCGGACAGGGAACACTTCTTGCCAGCAAGATGTTAGGATATGTATTATTAAAGCAGGGATATGATGTTAAAGTTTCAGAGGTACACGGAATGAGCCAGAGAGGCGGTTCAGTTGTAACTTATGTAAGATACGGAGAGAAGGTATATTCACCGGTAATCGATAAAGGTGAGGCTGATGTTATCATCTCATTTGAGCAGTTAGAGGCTGCAAGATGGGTTGAATTCTTAAAGAAGGACGGAGTCATCATCACCAATACACAGAAGATGGAGCCAATGCCTGTAATTACAGGGGCAGCAGAGTATCCGGAAGGACTTATTGAGAAGCTTACAGCAGCAGGAGCTAAGGTAGACGCAAAGGATTTCCTTGCACTCGCTGAGGAGGCTGGCTCTTCTAAGGCTGTTAATATAGCACTTATGGGAAGATTCTCAACATACTTCTCTGATATTACAGACGAGCAGTGGCAGGATGCTATAGAGAAAAATGTTCCTGCTAAATTCCTCGAGCTTAACAGGAAGGCATTTGAACTGGGAAGAAATGCTTAAGTAATTCACACAGGGGGAAGTGGCTTGACTAGATTTACTATATGCGATGATGAGCCGGAGCATGGCAGATTAATAGGTAAATATATAAAGACTGAATATGCAAAGCATGTGCCAGAGACTGATATAGCGGAAGTTGTGGTATATCAGTCTCCACAAGAAATGCTTGATGAAGCGATAGAAGACACAGATATATTCATACTTGATATTGAGTGTGGAAAGTCGAGTGGATTAGATATTGCAAAGGAGATACGCAGATTAAATAAAAATGCAGGAATAGTATTCTGCACATCACATAGCAATTATGTGTATCAGGTATTTGGTCTTACTCCTATTGATTTTATAAGAAAGAATAATATGGAAAAGGATATTGTACAGACAATGTATAATATTATGGATTTTCTCAGAGAAAAAAAGAAAATACTTGTAATTGAGAAAGGCGATATAATAAGACTTTCAGATATTGTGTCTGTGAATGTAATAAAACATGACCTTATATTCAAAAGTGAGAATGGTGAGAGAAAAATAAGAGCGAACCTAAGCACATATGAAGAGCAGCTAAAACAGTTCGGTTTCATTAAGATATCACAGGGCGAGATGGTTAATAAGGATTATATAAAGGAAAGAAAAAGAGATAACCTTATTATGAAGGATGGCACAATCTATCACATAAGCAGGAGCAGAGTCGATGAGATAAGGAGAATGTTTATATGATGGATATAATATTTGAAAATGCCATAAATCTGTTTCAGAGTGTGGTTGTGACAGCATTTCTTATGGCTGGCCTTGGGTGTAAGGATAAGTATAATAAGAAATGCACAGGTATAATCGGAATAGTGATTACATTCATATATCTTACAGTATCTAACCATATCGTGTTTTTTGAAAGTGCGGGAATATACATATATATGGTGTATTCTCTGATATTCAGCTTTCTTGTATTAAGTGGCAATGTTATTGAGAAGATATTCTATAATATAATAATGTTATGCTGCATAACAGGGGCTACTTTTTTAGGTGGCGGTTTAGTATCGTTAGTTGTAAAGAAAGATTTTCTTAATGCACATAGATATGGTACTGCTGAAAGATATGTAGGAATTATATTGGTTCAGGTAATATTATCTGTTTTGTTTATTTTAATAATAAAATTTAAACAAATGTTAAAGGAAAAAGATAATCAATACATGCTTATAATGTCTTTGATACCGGCTATATCGGTAGTAGTATGCTGCCTTATGGTATATCGATTAGATAAGAGCTATGAGATGAATGTAATATATACATTTATTGCCATGACGGGCATTATAATAATTAATGTTATCAGTATATTACTGCTTATTATGGAACAGAAGGTATATGAACAGAAAACCCGTCAGCAGGTTATGCTTAGTGCATATCAGCAGAAGGAGAAAGATATTGAATCAATACTTGATATGCACAGACAGAATAGTAAGCAGAGACATGATTTTAAGAATGTAATATTACTTATAAAAGAACTGATACGAGATGAACAGTATAATAAAGCAACAGAGATGCTTGATAAATACAGTGAAGGTTATAAGAACAATAATCTTACAGAGATTGTAAGTGATAATATTGTGCTTAATTATCTGTTGAACAGAAAGATTAACCAGTGTCGCGAGGTTGGAATTGACATGGCATGTTATATACTGGGGAATATTGCAGGTGTTGATGATATGGACTTATACATACTTCTTGAGAATCTGTGTGATAATGCTATTGAAGCAGCAGGACAATGTGAGAAGCCATCAATTAAGCTTCAGATAGCAGAGAATAATGCCAGCATGTATATAGACATAGGTAATACCACAAGTGGTAATGTATTAAAGAACAATCCAGATATGAATACAACCAAGAAGGATAAGAACATGCATGGTTTCGGAATTATGAATATCAGAGATATTATTGATAAATATAATGGAACTATCAACTATGAACAGCAGGGAGATAATTATCTGATGTGCAGATGCACATTAGAAAAGGTTTGTCAATAGTTTTTTGATAAATAAAAATGTGCAGAATATGCCATATATTACCGAATATGCCAAACTACTTTTTTAAAAAATTAAATCAGCTATAATCAATGTATAAAGTGAAAGGAATTATGTATATGATTCATTCAGTTGCATTGATTATAGCTGATTTTTTGTTTTCTAAGGATGCTATTACAGAAGAAGAAAAAGAAGTATGTGCATATGGTATGGAGTTGATAATATCAGGGATTATAAGCGTAGCACTGGTGATTATCATTGGATTGATAACAGGCAATATATGGTATGCAGTTATATACAATATGATGATGATTCTTATAAGAACATATACAGGCGGATATCATGCAAATACACATGCGGGATGTAATGTATGTTACTGTGGAGTGTATCTGATTTCGTTGCTGATGCTAAGAATCCAAGTGTATATACGAGAAACTATTATCATCACATGGCTTATAGCTTTAACTGGATATCTTATAATTGTTCTTAATGCTCCATTAGAGCATCATAACAAGAAGCTTACGATTGAACAGAAAGAAAAATATATGATTGTAAGTG
>OKTC01000795.1_pt1 | contig 11487 bp, 9 predicted proteins | sample 1606181 | NCBI WGS metagenome assembly OKTC01 (sample SAMEA3879529, study PRJEB24766) | human gut metagenome | biome: human-associated habitat; feature: feces | place: USA | collected 1985/1987 | reverse complement strand
CGGGCCGTCCGTCACATAGCCGTCGCGCCCGCTGGAGCGGTGATGCACCAGCCGCGCCCATTCCGCTTCGGACGCCTGGAAGAGCAGTTTCGGTTCGCCGATGGCGCGGGAAAGGTCATCGGAGAGGGGCATGGCGCAGATTTCGCCGTCGCCGACCTGCACCCACTCGTGCGCAAAGACGAGATACGGTTTGTCGTCCGGGCTGACGTAAAGCGTCCCGTCAAGGCACTCCCAATTGGAGGGGGTCACGCGCCCGTCGCTGTGCGGCAAGAACGGCCCCAGCGGGTCGTCAGCGGTCAAAATTGCCGTGCCACGGCAGAGATCTTCGCGCTTGAAGCTCGCCAGCATGTACAGCTTGCCATGGTATTCGTGCACTTCGGGCGCCCAGTAGTTGCGATCCGCCCAGAATGTGCCGTCGTTGTGGAAACACTCGAAGGGGCCGTCCCAATTCTCCAAATCGCAGCTGACGTACACATCGAAGCCGTCCGCGGGACCCCAGCAGGTTGCGCCGCGCGTACCGTAGAGGTAATACTGCCCGTTCCGCGTCAGCACAAAGGGGTCACGGATGTTGATTTCTTCGCGCTTCATGGGTTATTTTTCTCCTTTCAAGACTGTCAGCATGTTCTCAACGTCGGTCAAGCGAACCAGAAAGCGTCCGCCGCCGTCGGTCGTTGCCAAGGCGTAAAAAGCGTCGCAGGCTTCATAGCGGACGGTGGATGTGCTGCCGTCGCGCAGGGTGAAGGTGACGTCCGCCAGCAGGGAAGTGCCTGCGGCTTCCTGCGGGGCAGTCTGGTCGAACTGCAGGGCGATAATGGACAAATACGCATCGGTAAATTCGTTGCGCGTGACAGCGCTTTCGTCCCAGAACCAGCGCTGACCAATGTTGTCGTCGCCATTTTCGTACTCGATGCGCAGGGTTGTTTCGCCGTCAACCGTTGTCACGCGCACCTGTGACAGCGTGGCGACAACCACGGGCGATACAAAGCGGTCAAGCAGCGTGTTCAGCCCGGCGCTTTCCGCGAAAGTTAGCTGTGTGCGGCGGATGCGGTAGATGTCGCCGGTCCTGTCCATACGGGCATACACCATGCCGTCGCCCGCGTCGCTGCCTAAGTGGATGTCGCGAATTGTGCCGTCTTGGAACGCGGCAATCAGGCGGCGCGGCGCATCCAGCCCATACACAGCCAGACCAGCGGCGTCCGCCACGGTGGTGACGTACTCGTCCGCTGAAACCGCGCACAGCCCCGTGATGAACGCCTCAATGCGCTCGGTGCTGCCCGCGTGGGCGATGGGCGAGGTCGCCGACCACGCCATCAATTTGCCGCTTGATTTGGTGAAAATGAGCTGCCCGTCGTCCGTCCCGGTCAAGGCAATCTGCACGGCGGCGGAGGCGCTTTCGTCAATTGCGCCGGGGAGCGTGTGCAGGGCGTTCAGCGGCTGCACCATTGTCTCATGGAAGTCGTAGGGGACGAGGTACACGTTTGTGTCGCCGTCGAGGGCGACATAGCAGCTTGCGCCGTCGGAGGTCAAGCGCCCGATGCGCAGGACGCGGGTCGTGCCGTCCTTGCGCGTCAGGGTGATGACGGCGTCGGGGTCGGTCAGTCCGCAGGCGTCGCGGTCGAGCGCAGGATAGGTCGCTGTCGCCGGAATGTGCTGCGCAGTCAAAAGCAGCATCTGCCACGCAGCGGTGCTGAACGTGAAGTCCTCCTGCCCCGATACCAGAAACGGCTGGGACAGCGCGTTGTATACGCCAAGCAGATTGCCATTCTGGTCAAACGCCATGTCGGATACGGCGGTGTAGCGCTGCGACCCTTTAGGCTGCACGGTAATGCTCTTAAGCGCCGCCACGGAATCCTCATAGAGCATGAAGTAACCCGGCGCGTCGGTGGATTCCGGCGCGGGCGCTTCCGCAGGGGCAACCGTGCTTCCAAGCAGCACATACACGCCGCCGAGCGCCGCGCAGACGAGCGCCATCAGCAGCAGGCGAAGTCCGCGCCGCATTACAGCCGCCTCCTTTTCAGCAGCACAACCGCCATCGTCAGCAGCAGTACGCCGGGAATCACGGTCAGGGCGAGAATTGTCACGCGCTGGCGGCTGCTTTCGCTGTCAAAGGTGATGCGCTGCGCCGGAAGCCGCTTCACGCCCGCGTCGAGCGACGCCGTCTGGTCAATGTCCGCCATGTCGGTCACGAGGTCAGTCAGCAGGGCAAGGTTATCGCTGGCATCCAAGACGGATGCGCCGCTGATGGCCGCGCTGTCCCGGAGCATGTCGCTGGAAGCCAGCAGAGACAGCGCCGTGCCCCTGCTCTTCTTCGCCACTGCGCCGAGCAGAAATTGCCCGGACACGTCGCCTGTTTGACTATCCGGCGCATTGCCGGACGCATCCGGGTGCAGCACGGCGCGGTCGGATGTGGTCAGCAGGGGGGTCACGGTCACGCCGGGACGAAGTGCAGGCGTAATCAGGGCAGACGCGCGCGGCAGCAGTATCCGCCCGGTAATCTCGTAATCCGCCGCGACAACGGGGGAGAGGTACTCCGGCGCATCAACATAGCGGTCGCTTTCCGCCGCGCTTTCCACGACCCAGCCGGACTGAAAGCCCAAGCCGTACAGGCTGCAGACGGCTTGCAGCTGCGTCAGGCGAGAAAACGGGGTATCCGCGCCGCACGCGACCAGCACGCGCCCGCCGTTATCCAGAAAAGCGGCAAGCGTCTGCGCCTCGTCGCCCGTCAGGTCGCTGCGGGGAGCAAGCAGCAGCAGAATGTCCGTCGCGGCGGGCGCAATGCGGGCGATTTCCCCCGAATGCACCTCGAAGCCGTTCGAGCGCAATTGCAGCGCCAGCAGGGAACAGTCCTCCTGCGTCAGCTCTCCGTGACCCGTCAGGAAGTACACGCCGACGGGATGGTCCGTACACGCGCGCCCAATCGCGCCAATCAGCTGCGCTTCACCGCAGTAGATGGTGTATTCCTCGCCCAAGACCGTACGGGAGAACAGGAACTCCTCCGGCGAAAGGCGGATGATGCGCGTCGCGTCCTGATTGGTGATGATACGCCGCTGCAAGGGAGACAATCACCGACAGCGCCGAACCGAGAACCGTGTAAATGATGGAGTTCAAGTAGCTCTGCCACAGCTCGCTGTGCTGGAAAACCGCCTCGTAGCCCATGAGCGAGAAGCCCTTAGGCCAGAAGAGCACTTCACCCGCCAGCACCGCATCCGGGTCGGAGACGGACGCAATCAGCACCAGCCACAGGGGGTAAAGCGTGATAAACAGCACAATCATCCAGAAAATCAGGTTGAGAACGTTGAAAGTACGGTCGGCGCGCGTCTCTTTGATGCGAATGCCGTGTACTTCCGCTTCCTTCTTTGCCATTTTGCTTTCCCTCCTTTCTTAGAACAGGCTGATGTCGCTGGCCTTGCGGGAGATGGCGTTGACGGAAATGATGATGACGAAGTTGATGACGTTCAGGCACAGACCGATGGCGGAGGTGTAGGAGTACTGCGCCTTGCCGATGCCCGTGTTGTAGACGTACACGCCGATGATATCCGAGGTTTTGATGTTGCCGGAGGTCTGGAGCAGCAGCGCCTTGTCCGTGTTGGAGGACAGGAGCGAACCGCAGGAGAGAATCAGCATCATGACGGCAATCGGAATCAGGTGCGGAATGTCGATGTTCTTAATCTTCTGCCAGCGGGTCGCGCCGTCGATGGTCGCAGCTTCGTACAGCTGCGGGTCGATGGAGGTCAGCGTGGCAATATAAAAGATGGTATTCCAACCGGCGTTCTGCCAAATGTCCGAACCGATGAACAGCGGGCGGAACCAGTTTTCCTCGACCATGAAGTAAATCGACTTGCCCCCGCAGGCCTCTATCACCTTGTTGACGATGCCGTTGGTGGGGGAGAAGAACAGGTAGAGCATACCAGCCAGCACGACGGTGGAGATGAAGTGCGGAACGTAAATCGCCGTCTGCGTGAAGCCCTTGAAGCGCTTTGAGTTCAGCTGGTTGAGCATGATGGCGAGCAGAATCGGAATGGGGAAGGAGAACAGCAGACCGTAGAGGTTCAGCAGCAATGTGTCTGCAAACATGCGCCCGCAGTAGTACATGCTGAAGAAATTGCGGAAGTGTTTGAACAGGTCAAGCTGCCCTTTTGTACTTGCCCACGGACTGGCGGTGATGCCCAAGCCGACCTTGAAGTCTTTGAAGGCAATCTGGACACCGTACATCGGGAAGTAGCAAAATACAATGAAGAAAGCCAGCGCCGGAATCAGCAGAACCCACAGCTGCCAGTCGCGGTGAATTGTCCGCCGAGCACGAACACCAAACGGCTGATGTGGTTTGGTCGCTGCCGTCTTTGTTACCGCCTTTTGCAATGAAACCCCCTCCGTTCATCGGGAACGCTGCCCCGTAATCAACTACGAATATGATACCATGCAGCACGCCGCCTGTAAATCGACGAAATTTTTGTGCATATCGTGCAAATGCCGATTTTTCAAGGGCTTGAGAATATGCGAAAAAATTGCGCATTTCAAATTTGGGCGTTTTCAGGTAGAATAGGACATGGAAAACAGGTCGGAAGCGGGACAAAAATGACATTTCCGCTTCCGCAAAATGATAGGAGGATAGCCAATGCTGCCACAAACAGGGGTGACCTTTTCCTGCGATGACGCGGCGCTGCAAAAGCTCTTCGACGAAGCCGAGCGCAAGTGCCTTCATAATTTGAAGGACTTCGGCGCGGATACCGTCTTGGTCGAGGGCGGCGGGTACGAGAAGATTTGGCTGGAAACGCAGCCGATGGGCGGTGAAATGTACTGGAAGCGCAACATGACCGCCGCCATGAACAATCAGCTGCTGTTCATGCGCACCCAGCGTGCGGACGGGCGGATTGCCGGGTCGATTCAGTGCCATCCCGACGGGACGATTGAGCCGCAGTTCAACAAGTTTCAGGGCTTCTGCTTCCCGTTGCACGCGCTGAACATGTGGTATCTCTCCGGCAAAGAACCGGCGTACCTGGATATGCTGGCGGACTGCCTGGAGAAGTTCGACCAGTATCTCTGGAGGACGCGCGATTCCGACGGCGACGGATGTCTTGAATCCTTCTGCGTCTACGATACGGGGGAGGACAACGCCCTGCGCTACGGTCACGCGCCTGTCTATTGCACGACCGATACGCCGCCCGAAGATGCGGATGTTGTGCCGATGGCGTCGATGGACGTGACGTCGTTCTCCTACGCCTGCCGCGATACATTGGCGGAAATCAGCCGTCTGCGCGGCGACGGGCGGGAAAGCGAATGGCGCGAAAAGGCGGACGCGGTCGCGGCGAACTTGAAGGCGCGCTTGTGGGATGACAAGCGCCACGCCTGCTTTGACCGCGACAAGCACGGCAAGACCATCGACGTGCTGTGCCATAACACGCTGCGCTGCATGTACTGGGGTTCCATCAGTCAGAAGATGGCGGATGCGTTCGTGCGCCAGCACCTGCTGAATCCGCAGGAATTCTGGACGCCGCTGCCCCTGCCGAGCGTTGCGGTGAACGACCCGCTGTTCCGCAACGCGCCGGAAAACAACTGGAGCGGGCAGTGCGAGGGCCTGACGTACCAGCGCGCGATTATCGCCTTGGAGCGCTACGGCTACGAACCGCTTGTAACAAAGCTCGGCAGGAAGCTGCTGGATGCCATCATCCGCGGCGGGTATGTGTTCACGCAGCAGTTCGATCCTTTCACGGGCGAACCTTCCTGCGTGGGCATGGTGTCGCATGAGGTGCTCTCCCGCGACAGCGACGAGCCGTTTCAGGATTCCTACGGCCCGACGCTGCTGGCGGCGCTGGAGTACATCGCGCATATCTGGGGGATTGCGCTGGTCGGCGACGAAGTGTGGTTCAGCTTGGGTTCGGGGCTGTCCTATACCTATGCGCAGCGGTTCGGGGATGATGTGTACGAGATAAAATCCGACGGTCGGTCGGGTGCTATCTACAAAAACCGAATTGCGGTCGGAAGTGAACCTTGTGGCGTCCGGCTGGTGACGAACCGCGACGGAAAAATCCTCCGCACAGTGAAAATTGAGGAAGGAGTATAATATGAAAACAGTCAAAATCCGTTTAGACGGCCTCGGCGGAATGCCGATGGACGAAAAGACGCTCAAAAGCACCTACGCGACCGGCATGGACTTCGAGCCGGACGAGCGCCGCATGACGATTGACAGCGAGGGCATCGTCAGCCTGCAAGTGACAAAAGAACCGTACATGATTCACGTCAAGATGAACGTGCCGCTCTACGGGCATCTGTGGGTGATGGCGGACAATCAGGGGGAGGGGTACACGGGCGAATTTGTGGACTTCGTGACGGAGGCCATCCGCACTTACATCCACCATGCGCAGAAGTACGCGGCGGGTATCACGCTGTCCCCGACGACGCAGGGGCATCTTGACGCGGCGATTGAATTGCAGCACTTGGCGAACCGCGGGCAGGATACGCCGGACAACCGCCTGTACGCGCTGTCGAACGCGATTTACGCGGCGGAGGAGGCGCTCGTGGAATCTGCCCGTGCAAAGGCGTTTGCTGCGCCGAGAAGCGACCTCAAACTTGGCTGCAACTTCGCGCGCTACACGTCGGATGCCTCCCGGTATGCGAAGTTTTTCGCGCAGGCGTTCGATTTCGCGACGATTCCGTTCTATCCGCGCACGACCGTGCCGGAGAAGGAATGCTACGACTATTCGTATGTGGATCACGCACTGTCGTTTCTGCTGGACAAGGGAATTACCCCCAAGGGGCACCCGCTCTGGTTCGGGCATCAGGACGTGAACCCGAAGTGGCTGTTCGGTCTGCCGTACCCGGAATTGCGCCGGGAAGCCGCGAACATCGCGCGCCACCACGTCAGCACCTATCGCGATACGATTCAGTACTGGGACGCCATGAACGAAGCGCACGACTGGGCAAATTGCTTCGAGCTGACGCAGGAACAGCTGATTGACCTCACCCGCGCGACGACCGACGCATTGCGCGAAGGGAACGACAAGGCGGTGTCGATTGTCAACGTCTGCTTGCCGTTCGCGGAGTACGTCGCGGGGCGGTACAACTGCTATGGCGCGCTGCCGGAGCATCTGCGCAGTCCGCTGAGCTACTTCAAGGCCATCATCGAAGCGGGGATTGATTTTGACGTGGTGGGTATTCAGCTGTATTTCCCCGGCAGGGATTTGGTGGCGGTGGACTTGCTGCTGAACGCCTTTGCTGCGCTGGGCAAGCCGATCCATATCACCGAAATGGGCGTCAACGGCGGCTTCCGGCAGAAAGGAAACGCGGGCAGCAGCTGGTCGCAGATGGCAATGTCCGAGGGTACTTGGCATGGCGGCTGGAACGAACACACGCAGGCGGACTGGCTGGAGCAGTTCTACACCATCGCCGCGTCGCGCAAGGAGATTCAGGCGCTGACGTGGTGGGATTTTATCGAGCCGAGCTTCTCCGGCAACGGCGCGATGCTCTACGAAAACGAGAATCCGCGTGAGTCGTATTTCCGGCTGCTGGCGCTGAAAAACAGGATTATCCGCAAAGCATAACGAATATCCTGTTTCCAGATGAAAATGCGCCAAGATGCGCAGGCGAATCTGGAAATAGCATTTTCTGATATAGAATAGAAAAATCCCTGCTGACTGTCTTAAAGGACATATCAGCAGGGATTTCTGATTTAAGCATCAATCCGCCGGGATGTACTCGCCGTAGATGAACTCGTGCAGCGCCTGCACGTTCTTCGGGAAGGACTTGCTGCCCATGTTGATGACGCTCGCGCCGTCCACGTCAAGGTAGGAGTAGGTGCCGTCCATCGGGACGTGGTGCTGCTCCAAAAGAGACTCGCCGCGGGTCAGGCGGTCGGAAATGCCCGAACGCAGGACGCCCAGCGCCAAATCAAAGAGCGTGCTTGCCTTCATGTTTGTCTGCACATAGGGCATACAGGCGTTCAGCAGGTTGTTGAGTTCCGTCATGCTCATGCCGCCGTCCAGCACCTTTTCCAGCAGCAGCTCCATCAGCTTGCGCTGGCGCGCCGTGCGGCCAAAGTCGTTGTCCACCTTGCGCAGACGGGCGTACATGACCGCCTGAATGCCGTCGCAGTGGTGCGTGCCGGCTTTGTTGGGCAGATTCTCACGCGTGTAATCCTTGCTCTGATTGTCATACTTCGGCGGATGCTGGCGCAGGTAGGTGTTAATGGCCTTTGCTTCCTTTGCGGTCATTTCAATGTCAATGCCGCCCAAGCTGTCAATGATGGAAGCCAAGCCATAAAAGTTGATGGTAATGTAATTTTCGATGTTCAGTTCAAAATTCTTGTTGATGGTGCGCATGGCAAGCTGACCGCCGCCGCGCGAATAGGCGGTGTTGATGCGGTTCTTGTTCTTGTAGCCGGGAATGGTGACATACAGGTCGCGCAGAATGCTGGTCAGCTTAATCGAGCCGTCGTCCTTGTTGATGGACACGATAATCTGCACGTCGCCATTCTGCAAGCCGTCGTCCAGCGACGTCGAGCGGGTATCCACGCCGACGAGCAGGATGTTGACGACGTTCGAGGGAAGGTTGGCGTTGATGTCCAGCTTATCGGGGTCAATGGTGTCGTCGATTTCGTTGTCCGTGATTTCGATGGTCGAGCCGTCGTCATCAAAAATCACGTCGCCGCCAAGGTCGTCGTCATCATCGAGGATAATATCGCCATTATCGCTGATGGTGTAGTCCTCACCCGCGGATGATTCAGTCACACTGCCGACTTCCTCGTCCAAATCATCGGTCAGGTCAATGCTGCCCGCCAGTGCGCCCGGCATCAGCAGGCAGAAAATCATCAGCAGCGCCATCCACTGCTTCCACATCTTCATGGGCAAATTGCCTCCTTACGGGAAATTTCGTCGTATGCATTCCTATTATAGCGGCTTGGGGGAAAAATTGCAATCCATTGCCGACTTTTCGCGGAAATTGTTACATTTGTGCAGGCGCGCCGAACACGCCGCGCAGGAAGCGGATACTTTCCAGCAAGGCCTGTTCGCTTTCGACAAGCTGCGCGTACGGTTCGAGAATCACCGCGCCGTCGAAGCCATCCTCGCGCAGGACGCGCGCAAACTGCTGCCAGTCAAACACGCCGCGCCCCGGAAGACACAATTTGCCATCCGCCGTCCAGTCCAGCACATGCAGGTGGCGCACATGTCCACGCATGGCGCGCAGCATGTCGAGGGGGTCAACGCCCGCCTGATGCACCTGCTTGGTGTCAAGCACGAACTCCACGTCCGGGATGCGTTTGAGCAGGAGGCGCACGTCCTCCGGCGTGGCGACGCTGCACCAGCTGACGCTCTCCCACAGCACGCGCAGGTGATGGCGCGCCGCACGCTCACGCATTTGGTCGAAACGCTCTTCCAGAAAGGGGATGTTCGCGGGCGAAAGATGCCCCCGCACGCCGAACGGCCCGTGAAAAATGTAGTACGCCGCGCCGAGCGACTCTGCCGCACGGCAGACGTTCGCAAACATTGCAAACGCATCGTCCGACTGGCGTGCGGCGCGGCCGAACAGCTGCGGCTCAAACTGCGTGCCCAGCGGGTGCACCGACGTGACGGGGAAGTTGTTCATGTTGTAGCGCATCCGGAAGGTAAAATCCGTCGTGTATTCGCTGGGCGTTTCCAGAAACACTTCGCAGGTGTCCAGCGGCAGCTCCGCAATGTGCGCGGCGGCGTCATCCGTCTCCAGCTGACCGTAATAGGCGGCGCTTGACAGCCCGATTTTCATGCCTGATGCCCTCCCGGCTGATTCAGCTCGTCCAGCGTGAGGGAGAAGGAGGGAACAAATTCGCGGATGAAGTCCTGTACTTCGGGCAGGGTGATGGCATCTAACTGACGGCGAATCGCCTCGCCCGCCGCGTCGAACTCGTGATTGCCCGCGCGCCGCTCTTCCACGCACTTGAGGTACGCGCTGAGCGAATCCGCCGCCTTGACGATTTGGTGGTCATAGTCGCGCCCCTCGCACAGGTACGGTGCGAAACAGCCGCGCAAATCCTCCGGCAGCATGGCAAGCAGGCGGTCGTTCGCCATTTTTTCTACATCTTTATATGCGCCGCGAAGCTCCAATGAATGGTACTTGACGGGCGTGGGCATATCGCCGGTGATGATCTCGCTCGCGTCATGGTAGAGCGCGGCCGCGGCGACCTGTCCCGCGTCGATCTGCCCGCCGTACACGCGGTTTCGGATCACCGCGAGCGCGTGCGCGAGCACCGCGACCATGTGGCTGTGCTCCTGAATGTTCTCGGGCAGGGCGTTGCGCATCAGCCCCCAGCGCGCGATATAGCGCATACGCGAAATGAGCGCAAAGAAGTTGGAATCCATCGTTTGCTCCCCTCAAAACGGAAAATTTACAATCTGGGCACATTTTATCATGCCATTCGGGGAATGTAAACACGAAAAAGTGTTGCAATATCAGGTTTTCCATGCTAAAATGCAAATTTGTGCAAACAGAAATATCTAAAAATATGTGATTCTCTTTGAGGAAGTGTGCAAAATGGAGAAATTGAGAAACATCGCCATCATCGCCCACGTTGACCACGGCAAGACCACGCTGGTCGACGAAATGCTCAAGCAGGGCGGTGCATACCGCGAACATCAGGAAGTCGTCGAGCGCGTCATGGACTCCAACGATCTGGAGCGCGAGCGCGGCATCACGATCCTGGCCAAGAACACCGCCGTGCGCTACGGCGACACGAAGATCAACATTGTCGACACGCCGGGTCACGCCGATTTCGGCGGCGAGGTCGAGCGTGTCCTGAAGATGGTCAACGGCGTCATCCTGCTCGTGGACGCCGCCGAGGGCCCCATGCCGCAGACGCGCTTCGTGCTCAGCAAGGCGCTGACTCGCCCATGCTCTTCTGCTCCGGCCGTCAGGGCACCGCGTCCTACTCCCCGGATGTGCCGGGCAAGGATCTGCGCCCGCTGTTCGAGACGATCCTCGAGTACATCCCCGCGCCGGAACAGAATGTCGACGCGCCGTTCCAGATGCTTGTGTCGTCCATCGACTACAACGAGTTTGTCGGCCGCATCGCCATTGGCCGCATCGAGCGCGGCGTCATCCGCCAGAACGAGGAGATCGCCGTGTGCAACTACCACCAGCCGGATGCGCCGGCCAAGAAGGCCAAGGCCGTGTCCATGTATGAGTTCGAGGGCCTGCAGCGCGTGCCCGTCACGGAGGCGGAGGCCGGCAGCATCATCGCCATGTCCGGCATCGGCGACATCACCATCGGCGACACCATCTGCGCGCCCGAGTGCGTGGAGGCGCTGCCCTTTGTGAAGATCTCCGCGCCGACGATGGAGATGACCTTCTCCATCAACGATTCCCCCTTCGCGGGCCGCGACGGCAAGTTCGTCACCTCCCGCCAGCTGCGCGAGCGCCTGTTCCGCGAAACGCTCAAGGACGTTTCTCTGCGCGTGACCGAGATCGAGGGCGCGATGGACGCCTTTAATGTCGCGGGCCGCGGCGAAATGTCGCTGTCCA
>OKTC01000789.1_pt1 | contig 11550 bp, 9 predicted proteins | sample 1606181 | NCBI WGS metagenome assembly OKTC01 (sample SAMEA3879529, study PRJEB24766) | human gut metagenome | biome: human-associated habitat; feature: feces | place: USA | collected 1985/1987 | reverse complement strand
GTCGATGCTAAAAATGAAGAACGCACCCGTAGTGCCGGACTACATTTGTGGTATCGAGTGAAGTTTAATGAAAATACGGACCTGAAGGAAGCGGCCAGCCGTCTTGGTAAATTAGGTGAAATATCAAAAGTACAAGGCAATAGCCGTATTAAACGTGCTTACAAAACCGAAGGATATCGGAGTTATATCAACGAGAGCGCTTTGCGGCAAAAGGCTGCTACACGTGCTGTATCAGCAAGAAGCTCGTTCTCCGATCCAGGATTGTCTTATCAATGGCATTATAATAATACTGGAGAGAATGAATTTGATAATCAAAATGATTTAGGTAATGGTTCGGAAGCAGGGTGTGATGTCGGTTGTACGGAAGCCTGGCAGAAATGTAAGGGCGGGATTTACAAGTTTGGCAAATACATATATAATAAGAGGAAGAATATACACATGGAGAACTATTATGATAAAGAATAAATTTATGGCACTCACGCTTACCGTATTGCTCACAGCAGGCATGCTTACCGGCTGTGGCTCCGGCGACAAGGAAAAGGACAAGGATGCGTACAGACAGTATGGCATCAACTGTATAGAAAACGGCAGCTATGATGATGCGGTCGATGCTTTTCAGAAGGCACTGGACCAGTCGGTGGGCTCAGTAGGCGCAGAGGAGCTTGACATATGCTATTACAAGGCAAAGGCACAGTATTTAAGCGGTGACGTGGATGGAGCAATTGATACATATACGGCTATTATCGACTATAATAAGGATTCTGACGCATACTATCTGAGAGGCTGTATATATTTTGCCAAGAATGATTCAGACAAGGGCTTGAAGGATTTTAAGACGGCGCTCAGTGAGAATAATGATAATTATGAGCTCTATCTTGGCGTTTATGAGACCCTGTCAAAGTATGGCATGAATGACCAGGGAAAGGAATACCTGGATAATGCCTTAAAGCTTAAGGCAAAAACTGCTGATGACTATATGCAGAGAGGCCGTATATACACTATGCTTGGCGATTATGATTCAGCAATAAAGAGTCTGCAAAAGGCTATCGATGAGAAGCTGGTCAAGGCAAACTACTATATGGGTGAGGCATATCAGAAGAAGGGCGACAATGACAGCTCACAGAAGTATTTTAAGAAATACCTGGACAGCGGTGAGGCAGATTCTTATGAGCTGATGAATATGGGGCAGGCGCAGATGGACAATGGTAACTATGACACTGCGATTACTTATTTTCAGAACGCACTTGAACTTGAAAGTGTGCCGAACAAGCAGCAGATAACAAAGGCTATGATTATAGCATATGAGTATTCCGGTGATTTTGCCACTGCAAAGAGCAAAATGGAGGAATACATGAAGGATTATCCCGATGACGAGGATGCAGCAAGAGAATATCAGTTTTTGGAGACCAGATAGATTATGGCAGATACTATTAAGATAGAGGATATTGAGGAGAGAGTGGTGCTTGTCGGAGTGAGCGAGCAGGACGGTGATGATGCGGATGATTCGCTTTCAGAGCTTGCGGAGCTGGTAAAGACAGCAGGTGCGACAGTTGTAGGCACACTTATCCAAAGAAGAGAAAAAATTCATCCGGGCACGTATGTCGGCACCGGCAAGGTGGCAGAGATTGCAGAGCTTGTGGAGAGTACAGGGGCAACAGGCATTGTGTGCGATGATGAGCTGAGTCCGGCACAGCAGAAGAATCTGGAAACGTACCTTGACACAAAGGTTATGGACAGGACACTTGTTATTCTTGATATTTTTGCATCAAGGGCCACAACAAGTGAGGGTAAGATACAGGTTGAGCTTGCTCAGCTCAAGTACAGATTAAGCCGTTTGTCGGGACTGGGAAAGTCTATGTCAAGGCTTGGTGGTGGAATAGGAACAAGAGGTCCCGGAGAGAAAAAGCTTGAGGTGGACCGCCGTCTTATAAATGACAGGATAGCACAGCTTCGAAGAGAGCTGAAAGAGGTGCAGAAGCACAGAGATATCACAAGGGCAAAGCGTGAAAAAAATAAAGTACCGGTTGTTGCGATAGTAGGATATACTAACGCAGGTAAGTCCACGCTGTTAAATCACCTGACAGAGGCAGATGTGCTTGAGGAGGATAAGCTCTTTGCAACGCTTGATCCTACAACGCGTATTCTTGCGCTTGATGGCAAGCAGCAGGTGCTTTTAACTGATACGGTCGGGTTTATCAGAAAGCTGCCGCATCATCTGATAGAGGCTTTCAAGAGCACCCTTGAGGAGGCAAAGTACGCTGACATCATTTTCCATGTGGTGGACGCATCAAATATGCAGCGTGAAAAGCAGATGTTCATAACCTACCAGACATTGGATGATCTTGGTGTAAAAGACAAGAAATTTGTCACACTTTTTAATAAGCAGGACGCCCGCACAGACAACGAACCGCTGCATGATTTCAGGGCAGATTATACTCTCAATATCTCAGCGGCAAAGGATCTGGGATTAGATGAGGTAAAATCTCTTTTAGAGGAGATATTAAGAGAGAACAAGATATATATTGAGAGAATTATCCCATATGATAAGGCTGGCGTGATACAGCTCATCAGAAAACAGGGCGAGCTTGTGTCGGAGGAATATGTGGCTGATGGGATACAGATAAAGGCATATGTGCCGATGGAGGTGTACGGCAGGCTCGATTAGGGTGCTGCTTCGCTATATCATTATATTAAGCGAGGAATTTAAAATGTCGAAAACGCGTTCAATCCGCTGGGACAAGCTGGACAACACAGCAAATCTGTTCCCTAGTATAGCGGGGGAGAGCATGACAAATGTATATAGGATCTCAGTCACCTTAACTGATGAGATTGACAGTGAAAAGCTGCAGGAGGCACTGGATATAGTGCTTCCGAAGTTTGGTCTGTTTAATGTGAGACTCAGGATGGGAGTATTCTGGAACTATTTTGAGGAAAATGGCAAAAAGGCACCAAAGGTGCATGAGGAAAATACATTTCCGTGCAGATTTATAAGACCGAACAAGAATCACAGCTATCTTTTCAGGGTGACATACTATAAGAACAGAATAAATCTTGAGGTATTTCATGTGCTGACAGATGGCATGGGCGGCATCAATTTCATTAGGGAGCTCACCTACCAGTATCTGCGTCTCACACATCCGGAGATTGCAAAGCTAAAGGGCGATTCATTGACGCAGGGAACATCCTTAAATAGAGAGGACAGCTTTGTAAAGAACTACAAGTCAAGTAAGCCAAGTGGCTTTAACAGGCAGAAGGCGTATCTTTTAAAGCTGGAAAAGGTACCTGATGGAGAGTTTGGGCTGATACATGGCATGATGCCTGTATCACAGCTAAAGCAGGTCTGCCACAGGTATGGAGTTTCCATAAATGATTATCTGGTAGCATGCTTTGTGTGGAGTGTGTATCAGGAGTGTTTTCACGGCATGCCAAACGATATGCCTGTCAGGGTTGCAGTTCCTGTGAACCTTCGTCCTTATTTTGACTCCGTGACCACAAAGAACTTTTTTGTCATGATATCTGCTGAGTTCAGACCGCAAAACAGCACCTACACATTTGAGGAGGTGCTTAAAATAGTGACGGATTCCATCAATTCACAGATTTCGAAGGAGCATCTGGAGGATCTTTTCTCATACAGTGTGTCAAATCAGAAAAATATCCTGATGAGACCGGTGCCTCTTTTTATAAAAAATCTGGCAATGAAGGCGGTCTATACACAGTCGGCACTGGCAAACACCACTACTATCACAAATATTGGAAATATAAAAGTAGAGCCGGAATACGAGCCGTATATAACAGGCTTTTATTCCTTTATACCAATGTCCAAGGGGCAGCCTATGAAGGGCACCATCTGCTCCTACAGGGACACGCTGGTGTTTACTTTTTCATCTATTCTGGCCGATACGATGATTCAGAGAAGCTTTTTTAAGAAGCTTGTAAATGACGGAGTGGAAGTGACAATTGAGACAAATGGAGAGTATTATGACTAAATGCATGAAATGCGGTGTGTATATTGCAGACAATACAGATAAATGCCCGCTCTGCCAGCAGGTTGTGGCACCGGTTGAATTGTCATCGGACAATCATCAGGGCACTGAAGGGGTTTTTGAACAGCATAATGATGTGCCGGATAAGTGCGTAAACGATACAGATAGTGCAGCAAAGAGGGCAGATAGTACAGCAAGCCATGACAACGGTACGAGATATCCTGACGTCAAGGGCGCATCAAGAAAATACAGATTACTGGAAAATATCATATTGTTTCTGTCTATAGTAGGACAGATTGTGCTGACAACTGTTGATTACATGACAGACAATGAGATAAACTGGAGCTTTATAGTGCTTCTTGTTGTAATCTATGCGAATGTGACGCTGCGTCTGGCAATAGTCGGAAGAAACGGATATATTTTTAAAATTGTAAGCACATTTGTGTTCACGGTGCTGTTTCTCGAGGGCATAGACCTGCTCACAGGAGCCAGTGGCTGGGCACTTACATTTGTTTTCCCAAGCGCCATACTGGCTATGGTTCTTGCAACAATTATACTTATGATAGTAAACATAAGAAACTGGCAGAGCTACATGATGATGCAGCTTTTTCTTGTGCTGATGAGCGCGATTGCGATGATACTTGTGGCAGTCAAGGTCATATGGTTCCCATATCTGGCAATGGGAGCGATGGGCGCATCGCTGTTTTTGTTTCTCGGAACACTGATTATCGGTGACAAAAGAGCCAGAACAGAGCTGAAACGGAGATTTCATATATGATAGGCTTTCATGGAATAGGAAATTCGCATATGTTTGAGGATGAGGAGATGGGAAGCTACCATCCGGAAATTGAAAACGGCGATAGTAATGGTGATAATGAAACTGGAATAATAGGAGCTTTGGGTAATAAGCTTGAAAAGACATTTAAGAACTCATTATCTGCCATGAAAAGTGAGCATGTGGAAAAAGCCCATAGCAATGCAGCTGTGGCAGATGAAGAAGTCAGTATACAGGGAAAAATACTTGCTAATCTGATGGGACATATCACAAATGACCTTGCAATCGGCAAAAAAATAAAATCCGGAGAGCTCAGGAAGCGCATGAAGGAACCTGCATGGCTTGTTCCGGACTGCTTTGTAACAGAGGATATAGATATGGGCGGTTTCACTATGAAGCTTTTATCTTCAAAGGAAAACCCAAATACAGAGCGTGTGATACTGCAGCTGCATGGTGGTGGATATATGGGGGCAGTGCGCAATGCATATTATGTATTTGCAGGCCTTTATAATGAGGTAAGTGAAGGCTGCTCAGTGCTCACGCCTGACTATCGCGTGGCACCGGAGCATCCTTATCCGGCAGCACTTGAGGATGCCGTAGCCTGCTATAAATGGCTTTTGTCACAGGGCTGGTTTGGCTCGCAGATTGTACTGGCAGGAGACTCAGCGGGCGGAGGCCTTGCAATGTGCCTCACCATGTATCTTCGTGACCACGACATGCCGCTTCCGGCAGGAATAGTAGCCATGTCACCATGGACTGACCTCACAGCAGGTGGAGAGTCCTACGAGACAAACTACGAAAAGGACCCACTGTTTGGAAACACAAGGGACAGTCTCATCTACGTGAATGACTATCCCGGTGACCACGATAAAATGGATCCATACATATCGCCGCTGTTTGGTAATTTCAGAGGCTTTCCACCAATGCTCATACAGGTAGGCTCGATAGAGATGCTCTTATCTGACTCGGTAGAGGCCGCTGCAAAGGCAAGGGAGCAGGGGGTAAAAGTGCGCCTGTCTGTTTATGAAGGGATGTTTCATGTGTTCCAGATGGGATATCTCAATTTCCCGGAGTCCAAGCGTGCATGGGCGGAGGTCAAGCGTTTCCTAAAGGTGATTAAAGAGGAAGAATAGAGGAGAAGCAGATAATGATTACTGGAGAATTAAGAAATAAAATAGATAAAATATGGGAAACATTCTGGACAGGTGGCATCACAAATCCATTAGATGTTATAGAACAGTTTACATATTTACTCTTTATAAAGCAGCTTGACGAAGTTGAGACAACAAAAGAAAACGAGGCAAATTTTCTCGGTGTAGACTATGAGTCTATGTTTCCGGGTGAATGTCAGAAATACCGTTGGAGCAAATTCAAAAATCTTGGTTCAGCAGAGGAAATGTATGAGCTTGTTTTAAACGGAGTGTTTCCGTTTATAAAGAATCTACATCAGGACGGGGATTCGGCCTATGCCAGATATATGGGAGATGCTATATTCAAGATTCCCACCGCGGCAATGCTGTCAAAAATAGTCGATGGAATAGATAAGCTTGAGCTGGGAGATGAAGATTCTAAGGGAGATTTATATGAGTATCTTCTCTCAAAGGTTGCAACAGCTGGAACTAATGGACAGTTCAGAACACCGCGACATATCATAAAAATGATGGTCGAACTGGTAAGACCATCACAGGATGATACAATAATTGATCCGGCAATGGGAAGTGCAGGCTTTCTGATAGAAGCACAGAGTTATCTAAGAGAAAACCATCCGGAGCTTTTCCTTCACAAGGAGAGCCTTGAGCATTTCAATAACACGATGTTTTATGGCAATGATATGGATAGAACTATGCTTCGAATCGGAGCTATGAATATGCTGCTTCATGGGGTGGAAAATCCTAATATTTCGTACAGGGACAGTCTTTCAGAGCAGAATACGGATGTTGAAAAATATAGCTTAGTTCTGGCAAATCCACCGTTTAAGGGAAGTCTGGACTATGAGGCGGTTTCAGCAGATTTGCTTAAAGTGACAAAGACGAAGAAAACAGAGCTGCTTTTCTTAGCACTATTTTTGCGTATACTAAAAAAAGGTGGCAGGGCGGCAGTGATTGTTCCTGATGGAGTATTGTTTGGTAGCAGTAAAGCACATAAACAAATCAGAAAAGAAATCATAGAAAACAATAAGCTCGACGCAGTCATATCAATGCCAAGTGGTGTGTTTAAGCCATACGCAGGAGTGTCAACAGCAATCCTTATTTTTACAAAAACAGGCTCAAGTGATACCGACAAAGTATGGTTTTATGATATGAAGGCTGATGGATTAAGCCTTGATGACAAACGTCAGGAAATCGCAGACAATGATATACCGGATATTATTGAGAGATTTAATCATCTTGATGCTGAGACTGACAGAAAAAGAACTGATCAGAGCTTCTTTGTTCCGGTTGATGAGATTATCTCAAATGACTACGATCTTTCAATCAACAAGTACAAGGAAATAGTCTATGAGGCTGTGCAATATGAGCCAACCGACGTGATAATTGGAAAGATTGACGCTCTGGAAAGTGAGATACAGGGTGAACTGGCAGAGCTTAAGAAACTGTTGGATGTGTAAAAGCAAATTCGTGTTTGTAGGGTGAAAAAAATGGAAATGATGTTATTAGAAGAATGTTGTGAAATACTTGATTCGATGAGAATTCCTATTACTGCATCAAATAGAAAAGAAGGCATATATCCTTATTATGGGGCAAATGGTATTCAAGATCATGTTGCAGATTATATTTTTGATGATGAACTAGTTTTACTTGCTGAAGATGGAGGTAATTTCGGGTCTAAGACAAGACCTATTGCATATAGAGTATCAGGTAAATGTTGGGTTAATAATCACGCGCATGTTTTAAAACCTAAAGAAGGGCTTAATGTAGATTTTCTTTGTTATTCATTAATGTTTTATAATACAGAAGGATTGGTTAATGGGGCAACAAGACAAAAATTAACACAAACAACAATGCGGAAGATGTTAATTCCTAATTTATCAATAGAAAATCAATTATATATTGTAAATCAATTAAATAAGCTACTTAAGATAATAGAACTTCGAAAAAAAGAAATTCAACAATTAGATAATTTAACGAAAGCCCGATTTGTCGAGATGTTTGGGGATCCTGTTGCAAATGACAAAGGTTGGAAAATGAAACCTTTATTAGATATGGGAAAGTGTAAGAATGGAATGAATTTTCACTATGACGACAGCGGTGTTGAGATAAGTTGTTTGGGCGTTGGAGATTTTAAGGATTTATCCGTTATAGATAATACAAAAAAACTATCCATAGTATCATTAAACGAGATGCCATCAGAAGAATATTTATTAAAAGATGGAGACATAGTGTTCGTACGTTCTAATGGAAATAAGGATTTAGTAGGAAGAAGTTTGGCTATATATCCGGGAAAATTGCCAACAACATTTAGTGGATTTTGTATTAGGTATAGAATACATGATGATGAGATAACAGTTCCATATTTATTAAGAGTTCTGAAAATGGAATCAATGCGAAAAAAAATGGCAGGACGTGGTGCTAATATTCAAAATCTGAATCAACAGATATTAGGAACATTAGTAATACCTGTACCACCAATAGAACTTCAAAACCAATTCGTAGATTTTGTACGAGCCATCGACAAATCAAAAGTTGCAGTTCAGAAAGCATTAGATGAAACACAATTATTGTTTGATAGTTTAATGCAGAAATATTTTGGATAAGAAACGAAGTAATATAGGAGCCTTTATGGATGTAAATAGTACCTTTGAAAAAACAGGAATAAAATGTAAAGTATTACAGGAAATTATCCAGCTAGCGAAGAAGAATTGTGTTGAAAAAGTAATTCTTTTTGGTTCAAGAGCGCGAGGAGATTTTAAAGAGCGAAGTGATATAGATTTGGCATTTTGCGGTGGTAGCAGTAGTCATTTTATTTTGGATGTAGACGAAACAACTTCAACATTGTTGGAATTTGATATAGTGGATTTGGATAAGCCTGTAAGAAAAGAATTGTTGGAATCAATAAAAAGAGAGGGGGTAGTGCTATATGAAAAAATTTGAGAATTTTAAGGCAGCATTAGTCAATTTAAACGATATTTTTTCTTATAAAGAACCATATGGAAATGTGGAAATTGCTGGCATGGTTGGATTATATGAAATCTGTTTTGAACAATCATGGAAGGCGATGAAAGAACTATTAGAGAATTTTGGTTATGCGGAGGGGGCAACAGGATCGCCAAGAACAATTTTAAAAACAGCTTACAAGGCAGGAATGATTAGTGATGAAGAATTATGGCTGGATGCATTGGTTTCGAGAAATAATGTTGCACACGCATATAATCAGGCAATTGCAATGGATATTATACGTCAAACCAAAGAAAAGTATTATGATATGTTTATACAATTAGAGAAAAAAATAGAACAGGATTGGCTATAGTAGAGCATATCGCAAGTAAAATTTTTATTATGGATTATTCACAGGCTGCATAAATACAATTGCAGGAATAAATTGCATTTATGCAGGAGAAGGATGTTGGTATTTCGAAAGGAGATATCAACATGGAAGAAAAAATAGTTAAAGTTTTAAATGTAATGTCGGAGTATTTATCAATAGCTCAGATGAAAAAATTACAGGAAGTTATTCTACAAACATTTGCAGAAAATGAAGCAGAGAAAGCAGAGATTCCAAATGATAAATTTTTGGAAATGTTTCTTGATGCAAAAACTATAGAGGGGTGTTCAGAGCGAACAATAAAGTATTATAGGGAAACAGTGCAGCATCTGTTGTCACAAACCGAAACATCTGTCCGTAAAATAACAACGGAAGAAATACGTGAATATTTGTCAGATTATCAAAAGCTCAATAATTGCTCTAATGTCACAATTGATAATGTTAGAAGAAATATTTCAAGCTTCTTTTCATGGCTCGAGGAAGAGGACTATATTCTTAAAAGTCCTATGCGCAGGATTCATAAGATAAAGACCAAAACAGTTGTAAAAAGCGTGATTTCTGATGAAGGAATAGAGAAGCTTCGAGATAATTGTAATGAAAAGAGAGATTTGGCAATCATAGATCTTTTGTATTCTACCGGAATAAGAGTTGGTGAACTGGTAAACCTGAATATAGATGATATTGATCTTGAAGGACGTGAGTGTATCGTTTATGGAAAAGGTGATAAAGAGCGCAGAGTATATTTTGATGCAAAGGCAAAAGTACATCTAAAGGATTATATTGATACCAGAACTGATAAAAACAAAGCCTTGTTTGTTACGTTGGATGCACCACATGACAGACTTAAGATAAGCGGTGTTGAGATTCGATTGCGAAAACTCGGGAGAAAACTGTCCTTAGAGAGAGTACATCCGCATAAATTCAGGCGTTCAATGGCTACGAGAGCTATTGATAAGGGAATGCCGATTGAACAGGTTCAAAAGATACTTGGACATTCCCAGATTGATACCACTATGCAGTATGCTATGGTTAATCAGAATAATGTCAAAACTGCTCATCAGAAGTATCTTGCTTAGTAAAAATGAGAAAAGGTCAATTCGTGTTTGTAAAATTCTTGATAAATAGAATGCATGTTAGACAAAAAGGCGATTAGATGTTAATATAGTATAAAAGAAGTGCTACCGATAGACGGTCAGCCTGATATATGTATTGATTAAAGATAACCGCCACAGTTTACCAGACCAGGGCGGTTATTTTTGTGTCTTGGAAAGATTAATGATGTTTATAGGCAGGAGTGATGTGGATGAGAGTAAAACTTGAAGATGTTTGTGAGCGTGGTTCATCGAACATAAAACAGTCTGATATAATTAAAATGAGAGGTAATTATCCGATTTATGGTGCGTCTGGATTGGCTGGAAAAGTGAATTTTTATCATCAGAAGCAACCATATGTAGCTGTTGTCAAGGATGGAGCAGGAATAGGCAGAACAACATTGAATCCAGCAAAATCTTCAGTGATAGGAACTATGCAGTATCTAATACCAAAGAAAAATGTGTTACCGGAATATTTGTTTTATGTTGTGAGTTATATGCATTTAGAAAAATACTACACTGGTGCAACCATTCCACATATTTATTTTAAGGATTATAAAAATGAAGAATTTAACCTTGATAATATAGAGAAACAATTGGAAATAATAGATGTTTTGGGTAGGTGTAAAAAGGTTATAGAAGCCAGAAAACAAGGGTTAGTTGAATTAGACAGCTTAACGAAAGCCCGATTTGTCGAGATGTTTGGAGACCCTAGAAGTAATCCGTTTGGATTCGAGAAGAAGAGGTTAAAAGATACGTGCAAAGTTATTACTGGCAATACACCTTCACGAGCAATAGAAGAATATTATGGTGATTATATAGAATGGATAAAGACAGATAATATTGTTTCTGGAATTCTTAATCCAACTCAAGCGACAGAGAGTTTGTCTGAAAAGGGTATGAATGTTGGACGTACAGTTGAAAAGGATTCTATTCTTATGGCTTGTATTGCTGGAAGTATAGCAAGTATTGGTAGAGTTTGCATTACAGATAGAACAGTGGCATTTAACCAGCAGATTAATGCAGTAGTACCTGAACAATACAATATTCTGTTTTTGTATGTGCTGTTTCAGATGTCCAAGGATTATCTTGTGGAAGATATAAATATGGCATTAAAAGGTATATTGTCTAAATCGAAGCTTGAGGAAAAAGAGTTTATTATTCCACCGATGGATTTGCAGGAACAGTTTTCCGACTTCGTCAAACAAGTCGACAAATC
>OKTC01000788.1_pt1 | contig 11561 bp, 8 predicted proteins | sample 1606181 | NCBI WGS metagenome assembly OKTC01 (sample SAMEA3879529, study PRJEB24766) | human gut metagenome | biome: human-associated habitat; feature: feces | place: USA | collected 1985/1987 | reverse complement strand
AAAAAGGGGTTTTCTTTTTTTGCGCCCATTTTTCAAGCTGCGGGACGCCACGTAGTTTCGGCGTCATCTAAATTTTCAATAGCCGCAGTTTTGCAGGGAGGCAAGTATTAAGGAGGTGCCGAACATGCGAGTTAAGATCACGCTCAGATGCAACGAATGCAAGCAGAGAAACTACAACACCATGAAAAACAAGAAAAATGATCCGGACAGACTTGAGATGAACAAGTACTGCCCGTTCTGTAAAAAACACACTCTTCACAGAGAAACAAAGTAACGGAGGATTTACAATGGCTGAAGAAAAGACTTCAAAGAAAGTCGAAAAAGAAACAAAAGTTTCAAAGGCTAACAAGAAAAAGTCAGGCAAAAAGAATCCATTAAAATCCGTTAAAACATTCTTTAAGGGTGTAAATGCAGAACGTAAAAAAGTAGTATGGCCCACAGGTAAAGAAACAATCAAGAATGCAGTTATTGTTCTTGTTGTTGTAATTATCGCAGGTGCTGCCATTTACGGTGTAGATACACTTCTTTCTCTCGGAATGAAGGGCATTAAGAGTCTTGCAACTAATGAAACAACAGTAAGCGAAACGGCAGAAGATACAACAGAGGATACTACAGAACTTGTTGAAGATACTACTGCTGAAAATGCAGACGCTGAATAAGTTTCAAAACGTTTAACGGAGGCTTATTAATATAATGGAAGAAGCTAAATGGTATGTTGCCCACACATTTTCGGGTTATGAAAATAAAGTTGCGAGCAATATTCAGACTGTTGTTGAAAACCGCAATCTTCATGATATGATTCAGGAGGTTGCAATTCCGACCGAAACAGTCAAGGAACTTAAAAATGACGGAACAGAAAAAGAGTATCAGCGTAAACTGATGCCCGGTTATGTTTTCGTTAAAATGGTTATGACCGATGATACTTGGTATATCGTTCGTAATATCAGAGGCTGTACGGGCTTTGTAGGTCCTGAAGGCGAGCCTCAGCCGCTTACAGATGAAGAGGTAAGAAACAATAATCTTGAAAGAGTAACCTTTCAGGTATCTTATGCCGAAGGTGATATGGTCAATGTTATTGACGGTCCGCTCGAAGGCTTTTCAGGTACTGTTGATTCTATTGACGCTGCAAACAATAGCGTTCAGGTAACTGTTTCAATGTTCGGCCGTGAAACATCTGTAGAATTTGAAATTGACCAGCTTGAAAAGGCTATTGTCGATTACATCGACTATTACAACAATCGCCGAATTAAATTAAAACTAAACGGCCTGAGCCCTGTGCAGTACAGGATTCAGACCGTTGGGGTCGCTTAATTTGATTTTTGTCTAACTTTTGGGGTTCATATCACACAGGTGCAGCGGCTCTTTTATATTGATTCTAGGTTCCGGACGCTCCGGGGACGCTTCCGGCAGCTTCGTACAGCTTTGCGCCGGCGGAGCCCCGGCAGCCTTCTTTTACTGCTCAATCGGCTTCATCGTGGGGAAAATGCAAGCAAAGACTCTATTGGTATCCATCGTGCTTCATTCGTATCCTTGGTGCCCGAAGAAAAGACAAAGGAAAATTATCATTTTACAATAAAATTCCCCTGATAGTGAGCAATCTTTAGACCATAGAGTTAAGACTTTCCAGAAAATCAAGTGCTTCAAATACAGTTGAAAAAGTTAAACAATTTTTACAGAGCCAATGATTTCGTTCATCGGTATCTTCAATACAAGGAATTTCCTTAATGCTTTGCAAACGCTTTTGAGCATACTTTATTGCCGTTGGATAATTAGGAGCAATTTTCCAAATGGAGTCTTTGTCGCCTTTCTTGTAAGTTGGGATAATCTTTTTAACATCTTCTACGAGTTTCTTTTTGTCCGCATCAGTTTGAGTGGGAGGAGCGCAGTCCTTAAAATGAAGCATAAACCAATACTCAACACAGCCAGAAGTCATCAAAAGCCGAACACGGATATTAGGCTTTTTTCGTAGTTTGCGAAGGTAATTAATGGTTTTTAATCGTTCACTCCATATTTCATCTGCCCTATCCTTTGATTCGACATCGAAAAAGAACCATATTTCATCTGTTGCTTCAGCTACATCTCTATATTTTTTATCCTTTTCAAATCTACTTTTTGTATCTGCAAATAAATTTGTAGAAGCCCTCTTTGAACATCGTTTAATTACAGCCACATCAGAGAAACAACTCTTTAAATAATCAATATACTGTTGCTCGCTCTCTCCTTCATAAAATACATAAATTAAAGGCTTAATACGTTTTACTTGACGAGGCATTACTCTACCTCCTCAATTTCAACATTCGGAATTGCGCCGTACTTGCCAAGAATATAATTTTTCTGGATGTTTTCCGTCGTTCGTGTTCCAAGTTCACTAACACTATAAAGCTCAGAAACACCATCCGCATTGCGCTTATCCACAAAATAGAATTGATCTTTCCTTAGCAAATCCATACCCATAAGTTCTGTATTATGAGTTGTGAAAACAAGCTGTGCACCGTTTGGATTTGTACTCTTGTTCTGGAATTTTGCAACGATATATGCTACCAAAATTGGATGTAGCTCCCGATTGATTTCATCAATCAGAAGGAGTCCACCCGTTCGCAAAGCTGATTCAATTCCAGGAGCAATTGACATTAATCTACGTGTACCATCTGATTCATCGTCCAAGTCCAATTTGTAAAGCCCTTTCGAGCCATCTTTGTTTTTTCCTTTGTGCGTTGTTTTAGCGTCAACTTGGTCAACCCGCATTTGTTGCATTTTCACGTGGGGGCTAGATGCCAATGCCTGTGCAAATTGCGATAATGCCCTTTTTAGTTCATCTGGCATATTTTCGGGGAATTTATCACTGCTGTCGATTTCTTGATTATTAACATCAAATTGGACATCCTCAATGCCGAGATCTGCGGCTTTTGCATAGTTTGAAATTGCTTTTAGCATGAGTGGATCATCAGTGTAGTTAATTAGTTGATCTGGAATATCTGCATAATCCCTCGAAAAACGAACATCCTCTCTAAACCATTGCATCGCTTTGACACAATCGGCATCATTCATTGTACACGCAACGGAGAAAAACAGTTGATTTTCTGATACCATTTTACCAATCAGCTTTCGAAGAGCTTTATCCTCTGTGAAGCTAAAATTTTGTCCTTCTCGATGAAAAACAGTTGCCCTTTGCCCTTTTGGTGCATGAAATAGGTGTTCTTCTAAAATCTTCTGCCGTGTCGCAGAAAATCCATACCAGTACTTTATACTGTTTTTGGTATAAATAAACTCAAATTCTGTCGGTTGTTCTGCAGAATAATCATTTAACGCAAATGAATGAACTGGAATCTCGGATTTTTCATGTTGTGTTCGCTGTGCATTTTTTATAAACTGAACGGCTAGCCAAAAAGCACGGATAACATTACTCTTTCCACCGCCATTTTTTCCATAAATCGCTACAGTTGGTAGAATTTTTTGACTTTTATAATGAATCAGACAATCTTTTTTACTGCCTAAGCCCATTGCCTCCATAGACATTATTGCTTCATCGCGAAATGAACGATAATTTTTAAACCGAAATTCTATCAGCATATTACAACCCTCCAATGATAGAGTATCACACTTTTGAAAGAAATTCAATCAAAAAAATCTCACTTTTGAAAAAAATCATACAAATTCAAGAAAAAGCGCACCTTCGGATGAAAAGTGCGCTATGTAAGAAAACTCTGATTCAGTTGTTGCTGCGATGCTGTTCCAGATAATCATCCAGAATATCCAGATCGACGATCGCCATCTTTTTTATGCGGAGGAGTGCGTGAGCTTCCTGTGCCAGCTTTCGGAACGAAATCTTTCTCATTGAATAGAGAGCCATTCCTTCCTCGTAGCCAACGTATCTCTTTTTCTTCTTGGCTAGAATTTTTTCCAGTTCGGGAACTTCAAACGAAGCAGGCGTATGTTCCATGACAGTCTTCTCCTTTGTCAAGGGTAGTGGTATACTTGCGTTATCAGGATATAAAAAGAGGACATCTCACGGTCAGCGTTTGCTGATGGTGAAATGTCCTCTTGGCTGTTTTCTCGTTTACAGTTCTCTGCTGGTAGCCAGAATGTGAGAATCCGTCTGTCCTAATGGGGATTTTTCTGCATCTCCGTCACTCCATGCGGAAATCCGTCAAGGATGTCAGCTTTCTGACATTTTCTGTGTCGGAATCCGCGATGTATTTCATTGTCGGAGACACAAAGATTACCACGTAGCTCAGTTAGATTCAGGGCGCATCGTGGGGACAGGTCAAGGAAGGCTCACAAATGGCTTTATTTTCCTTTATAAGCCTATCCATGCGGCTTCCTTTTTCCTGCTCCCGTACGTCACCCTACGCAACTCTCCACAACTTACCGGCAATTTGGTGTAAAAGTGGTGTAGTAGTTGGTGTAGTAGATTTCAGACCGAAATGCCCAGTTTACCGTTCAGATTTGCAAAGGAATGGGCTTTGGCTTCCTTAGTGGCTTCCGCGTAAATCTCCATCGTGGTGCTGATGTCCTTGTGTCCCATGATGTCCTGAATGATCTTCAGGTTGGTCTCATTTTCGCACAGCCGGGTGCAGAATGTGTGCCGGAGATTGTGGCAGGAGAAAGGCGGCAGCAGTTCGGGTTCGCGCTTCTGCTTTTCCGCTTTTTCCAGTTCGGCTTCGTTGTAGGCAACGCTGATGCGCTTGATAGCACGGTTGACGGTCTGCGGATTCTGCGGCTGACCGAAGCGGTTCAGGAACACAAAGTCCGAGATACCATCGATTTCGTACTCACACACCAGTTCCAGTTCCTGCTGATTGGCTCGTTCCTGCTCCAACGCTTTTCGAACTTCAGGCAATATGGGAATTGCCCGTTTGCCTGCGGCAGTTTTGGGCGTGGACATGGTGAAGTAGCAGCCACCGACTTCGTGGTCATGGTAGACCAGATTGTGCTGAATGGTAATAAACCCACTCTCAAAGTCGATGTCACTCCAGCACAGGCCTACCGTTTCCGAGATACGGCATCCGGTTCCCAGCATGAAAGTGAACATCGGAAGCCAGTGCTGGAACTTCGGCGTTTTCTTAATGAAATTCAGGAATGCCTGCTGCTGGGGCAAGGTCAGAGCGTGGCGTTTGGGCGTTTCGTACTGGTGGGCGGCTTTGATTGCCGTCAGGACACCATCCGTGGGATTCACACGGATGTACTCATCGTCCACCGCCACCGCAAAGACCTGATGGAGAACATTCTGAATTGTTTCCAGCGTGTTCAGTGCCACCTTGCCATTGCGGACGATGCCATTGTAGTAGCTGCGGATATCCGACTTGCGAATGTCCTTGAGCTTCATCCTGCCGATCTCATCCCGAACGAACCGATTGTACATATAAACGTAATTGGCGAAGGTATGCTCTTTCAAGCCCACCTTGTTCTTACGCCACAGTTCAAACAGATCGTTCAAGGTCAGACTGCACTCCGGGATGCGGATGCCTTCTGCCAAGTCGTGCTGGATCTTCTCTTCCTTTTCGCGCAGCCCCTCCAAGGTTGCATCATAAATGGTATGGCGTTTTCCGTTTTTCGCAGTCCAACGGTACATATACAGCCCGTCACTTTTGCGATAAACCTCGCCATCCTTCAAAACACGGCCTTTATTGTCTTTACGTCTTTGCATATAAACTCTCCTTTTCATTCACAGAATGTTGAAAAGGAGCCTTACGCCATGAGTATACCATGACGCAAGACTCCCTGCAACATCAAACGGTCAATTTTTGAACCGCATCAGATCGAGAATGCCTTGTCCAGATATTCGTCCAGCTTACGGCGTTTGATCAGCCGTTTGGTTCCGTTCCAAAGGACGAATTTGCATTCATCGCTATCGGTCATTGACCGCAGTTTATTGATACCGATCCCAGAGTAAGCCGCCGCTTCCTCCAAGGTCAGATTACTCTTTTGCCAAATCGGAACTTGTCGGGACTTAGTCCCTCCATCTTGCTGACGCAAGACCGTTCCGTTGCTTAAAGTCCCCACTGGGAACTTCATTGCTTCGCAAACGCAAACTTCTTTCACTTGCACCTCCATATCCTTGTAACCGGGTGCCGGGGCAGAAGGTGCCAGCTTTCTGCCCCAAACGCTCCCGATGAGGTTCAGATTTCCGAGTGCCCCTCCTGTGTGCGGGGTTGTGCCGCTGGTTTGTTTTGTGCCTGTTCTGTCTGCAAGCGACTCAGCAGCTGCAGCACCGAATCCCTTGCTTTCTCCTTGACCTGCTCTTTACCTTTCTGCCGGGCTTCCGGCTTCAGCAGCTTCTCCTGCAAGCGGGCAGCGGTGGTCTGCATGGTCTTGAGGAGCTTGTCCAGCACGGTGTCCAAACGGTGGGCGGCATATTCCCTCGTGGCTTTGGGAGCCTTGCGTTCCGGGGACAGCACCCACTTCTTCGTGTCCTCGATCATCCGCATGTCTTCCTTCCGGGTCTCGGTGCGTACCACGTCCGTCACGACCTCCACCGCCTTGTCATAGGCTACTGCCGAAACTTCGTCGATCAGCGTTTCCATGTCGTTGACATTGAGGGTCAGTTCGTCCAGCTTGTTCTGCTGGGCGGAAAGCTGCTCCTTCTGCTTGGCAAGGATAAAATCCTGCTTTTCCAGATACTTGCAGTTGCCGTACTCCGCTTCTTCCTCCAGATCCAGCCCATGCCGCTTGGCAATCTCGAACAGCATCTTCCGGCAGGCTGCATCGAAAGTGATCTTGCGGTTGTTGCGGCGGCTGAGGGGCTTAGCCGGGTCGGGCAGATCAAAACCCAACGCTTCCAGTGCCTTTTCCTGCTGGGGAGCCACCTCACCGTACTTGTTCTCGCAGTCGAACACATGGCGTTCGTGGATGTGCGGCGTACCTTCATCCAGATGCAAGGCCCAATCCAGAATGTGAACGTGTTTGCCGAAACGCTCATGGAACTCATCCATAAATTCTGTGGCGATTTGAAAAAGCTCTTTGGGCGAAGCGTGGCTCTCCAGCGTTCCAAGCTGATAGATGCTTTCTTCGGGGCAGGTTTTCTTGCTGGTAAGCAAATCTTCGGGAGAACGGTTTCGTTCCGTGTGCCGGATTTTGGCGTTGCGCTCATTCTGCTTTTCGGTGAAGTTGGTGTAATGCAGTTTGTAGTAGAGCTTTTCAACTTCTTCAAAAGTGTCAGCCAGACTTTCCTCACTCTTGAGCTGCAGAGCAGAGCGGATGCCGTTGTAGCAATCCCAATAGATGTTTTGCTGGACACGTTCCGGGTCGATATGCTCGCTGTTGGCAATTTCAAAACTGCGGTCATTGTGCTTTGGGTTATAAGTGCCGTGCTTTCCGGCGCGGCCATTGTGTCGGGTCAGTTTCAGCGACCATCTCTCCTTTCTGGGGTCACGCAGAGAACGCCGTGCGCGGGGTAGGGGCAACGCGGTGCAGCGAAGCTGCAAATCTGCCGCCTGCTATGCGCCAGATAATACCCAGTAGGATATGACGCAGGGCATCACATCCACTGGGCAAGGCTGCCGCCCTTGACCCGCGCAAAGAGCTGCGCTCTCTGCACTCTTGCGCCGAACAACCTGACAGACAAGACTTGTGAAGTCCTCTCTGCCAGCTTGCCCGGTTCTTCTTCGGTGTCGGTCTGCCTGCAAGCGGTTCCTGCCCGATTTCCTCCGGCGTATGGCTTTTTCTTGGTGCGCTCGTGTCGTGGCGGCACTTCTCCGAAAAAGCATAGTGGCTTGCAGCTGATCATGTTGTTGTCAAGGTACGATGTTGTCTTGTAAGAAGTTGAGGGCTTTCAAAAATGCGAGTAAGACTGCTTTTGAAAGTAGTTCCCACACCTTATACAAACTTAAAGGGGTGTTTTTAAACGGGGGCTTATGAAAATTCTGAAAATTTTCACTTTTTCAAACAACCTCCTATACCTATAACATTCTAAAATGGGTGTTTGGCATACAGATTTTCAAATTTTGTTGAACTGCCTAATTTTAGAATATAGATTTTGTTCATTTTCCACTCATAAAACTAGAGGAAAGCCTTTTCACAAAAGATTTTGAAAGCCCCTACACTAATAGGAATCCGCAGGACCGTTTTGGAATACAGTTTTGAAAATTTCACAATTTTAGACAAAAAGAAAAACGGCAAAGCGGATAAAATCCACTTTGCGTTGCAAAATACTTGTTGGGAAATCCCAAACCCTTTCAAATCTGCACCGTCCCGGCGCAGACTGCGCGATGGAATCGCTGAATAGCACAAAGGCATGTTGAAGTCCAGATGTGAAAAAACGGCAAAGCAGATAAAATCCCCTTTACCGTCTCAAAAAATATTCTATTACGCTGTGATTGCGTTGGCGTTGACCTGTTCAATGGTCTTGCGAATACCAAGCCATACACTCAAATCTGTAAAGACCTCTACGATGCTTCCCTGATCTGTAAAAGGCGGCTCCTGCAAAACGGAGAGGTCTTTCATCATGCCATTATGTACGATGTACTCGACAATCTGGTTGACAAAGTAAATCTGTCGGCTGTCGAGGTTAGCACCATCCAGATATTGCGAAAATGCAGCTTTCGCCGCAGCCATATCAAGACCAACGATTTCCCGCACGAATTCTCCCAAAGGCTTTGTGCCATATTCGGCTTCATAGTCCTCTTTTGTGCCAACCTCACTCCAAAGAATTTTTTCGAGTTCTTTGACATCTTCGGCAGTGAGCGGGATGTTGCCTTTCAGTTTGGCAATGGCTGCATTATCCTGATGCTGCCGTACATAGTACTCAGCTTTTGCCTTGTAATTTTTCAGATCATCGTTTTCCAGCTCGGCCTCCTTCCATTCTGTCGAAAGAATTTCGTCCGAGAAATCTGTGGTGTACCGTACACGCTCGATGGGAATGTACTTGATCAGGTCACGCAACTCTTTTCGGATGTGCTCAAACTCGTTCACATCGGCAGTTTTGATATAGTCGGTCTGGATAATTTTTTCAAGCAACGCACGTTTCTGATCGATCTCTGGAATATTGGACACGCTCGCAACCGCTTTCGCTTTTTTCAGCAGCTCGCTGCGGCCACGGGTATAGGGCTTTCCGGCAAGATATGCCAATTCGATGCCGTACAGCAGCGCATCAAAACGCAGCGCTTTCGGGTCGTCCGTTTCCGGTTCGATCAAGGGTGCAAGCTCCTCCCGGGCAATCAAGGTGTCTGCATACGTTAGAGCATTGTAACTGTTTTTATCCGCATACAACTCGACATACTTCAAATGCTGTTTGACTGCAAAGTTGTCACGATTCAGCTTTTGCACCTGACTGACCATGTGCTCCACCAGTGAAGTACGGAACGCTTTCAGTTCTTCCGTTTGGAACTGCATATTCTGCAATTTATACGCAATTTCAAACTGCAGGCCGAAAATCGCGCCCTGAACGGCAATCATATTCGGGGTGGCATTTCCTTTGTTCATGCGGAAAAATTCAAAATTTCCGCAGAAGTCAAAAATGTAAAACTTATTCTTGTCCTCACCATCCAGAAGTCCCGGACACAGGCGTGTACCGCGTCCGATCATCTGCCAGAACTTTGCCTTGCTTAGAACCTTTTTGAAAAAGACCAGATTCAGAACCTCCGGCACATCGATGCCGGTGTCCAGCATATCTACCGAAATAGCAATCTGCGGCAGTTTCTTCGGGTCGGAAAATTCGTCAATGGCACTCTGCGCATAATTGAGCTGATTATCGATCACCCTAGCGTAGCCGTTCAGGTGTGGATATTCCTGACTGAACACTTCAAGAATTTTTTCTGCGTGGTAGTGGCTCTTGGCAAAAATAATCGTCTTACCAATTTTGCTGCCGTAGTCGATTTTCAAGGCGTTCTGCATCACGACATTCAGGACCTGCCGGATGGTGTCCTTGTTGAACAGCCAACTGTTCAGAGCAGATGCATCAATGCTGGCCGGCAGGTTGCCGTTTTCATCCTCAAAGGTGTTTTCGTAGGCTTCCCGTTCTTCGTCCGAAAGCTCATCATAGGTGATGCCTTTCTTCATGAACTTTACTTCGCTCTCCACCGAGAGGAAGTCAACCAGAAAGCCATCCTTGACGGCCTGCGCCAGCTCATAGCCATAGGTGGGCACACCGTTTTCGAGGTCAAAGATCTCGTAGGTGTTTTTGTCGATCTCATCCTTGGGCGTGGCAGTCAGGCCAACCAGCGGTGCATCGAAATAATGGAAGATGTCGCGGTATTTATTGTAGATGGAGCGGTGCGCTTCATCGCAGATAATTAAATCGAAATGACCACAGGTGAATAACTTGCCCTCTGCATCGTGAACGGAATCAATGCAGTTCATCATGGTCTGATAGGTCGAGAACACGCAGTGTGCTGTAAAGTTGTCTTTGTCCTCGCAGAGATTCGTTACGGAAAGCTCCGGCAGGAGGTTGACAAAGCTGCGCTTTGCCTGGGTCACAAGGCTGTTGCGGTCAGCCAGAAACAGCACGTTTTTGACCCAGCCATGCTGCAATAATACATCCACCAGTGCAATGACGGTACGGGTCTTGCCGGAGCCTGTTGCCATAACAAGCAGAGCCTTGCGGCGGTTCTTGCGGCCAAAGCTGTCACAAACAGCCTTGATGGCACCCTCCTGATAGTACCGTCCGGCAATGTTTTTGTTTACATCCACATTGGCAAGGCTGGTGCGCATTGCTTGCAGATTGAACCATTTTTCAAGGTCGCGCTTGGAGTAAATGGAAGCGACCTTGCGCTCGGGATAGATATTGTCCACAATGCGGGTGTCGAAACCGTTGGTCAGGAATACCACCGGGCGGCGGCCAAACTGCTTTTCGAGAATATCCGCATACAGCTTGGCCTGCTGGCGGCCTACTGCAACATCCTTACAGGTGCGCTTTGCTTCAATCACAGCCAGTGCACGGCCATCATCGCCGTACAGGACATAATCTGCATAGCCGGTGCCGCTCTTGTTGGGCATCCCGGGCAGAGGGACCTCGTTGACCCAGTTTTTGCCCTCGACCCACCCGGCATCAGTGAGCATGGAGTCAATATACAGTTTCCGGGTCTTGTATTCCGAAAGTTCCAGCGGCTTGGGTACATAGGTGGGCTGCTGCGTTTCGCGGCGGGCGGTCAGCTGCGCCTTGAGCTCAGCGTTTTCTTTGATAAGTGCATCCAAATCCACATCCGGCAGGGCGGGCTGTGCAACGGGTGCAGCAGGCTGTTGTGTGAGCAGGGAAGCGTCAAATTTCTTTTCCTGATAGCTTGTTCCATAGCAGTACGCTACGAAATCAAGGAACAGAAACAGGTTTTCAAGGCAAAGTTCCGCCTGTTCCCGGCTGATGCTGCGGCTTCCGTGGGCGGCATCATTGCCGCGCTTGCGAATAAAATCCATCCGCCGCCACAAATCATCGTCTACAATGTCGTGAAATTCTTCGGTGCTCATCAGGCTGATGAGCTTATCATCCCACGGCTTGACGAGGGAGCTGTCCACCGAATACATCCATTTGACTGCAAATTCCATGGCACGGCGGCAGTCCAGCACAGCGGTGGCCGCATCAATGGGCAGAATCCTCTCCGCAGCGATCGCGGCATCCGCAAAGCCGGAAA
>OKTC01000787.1_pt1 | contig 11586 bp, 6 predicted proteins | sample 1606181 | NCBI WGS metagenome assembly OKTC01 (sample SAMEA3879529, study PRJEB24766) | human gut metagenome | biome: human-associated habitat; feature: feces | place: USA | collected 1985/1987 | reverse complement strand
TAATATAAAAGCGGGAAAATGTTAAACCTCTTTTAAAGTATGAATTGAGTTCCGCTTTTAGACTGAATCTCTAACTTAAAATATCAAACTATGTTAAAACGAATCAAATCAGTCAGTATGTTGTTGGCTCTGGCAGGCGTCTCTTCTACAGGAGCAGCGTATGCGGTAGCTGTACCTGAGGTTGATGCAACCAGAGGTATGCAACAACAGTCAACTTGTACAGGTGTTGTAAAGGATGCTACAGGTGAAACTGTTATCGGTGCTTCGGTTGTAGTGAAAGGTACTACCAATGGTACAATCACGGGCTTGGATGGTGATTTCTCTTTGTCAGGTGTAAAGAAGGGAGATATTATTCAAATTTCTTTTGTGGGATACAAAACACAGGAAATTGCTTGGAATGGTCAATCTATTGAAGTTGTGCTGAAAGATGACACAGAAACATTAGATGAAGTTGTTGTAGTAGGTTATGCCACTGTAAAGAAAGCAAATTTGACTGGTGCTGTTTCTGCTGTAGATGACAAGGTGTTGGCTGACCGTCCTATCGTAAATCTTGGACAAGGTCTTCAAGGAACCATTCCTAACCTGAATATTACGACTAGTGGTCAACCAGGTGCTGGTTCTACCTTCAATGTTCGTGGTGAAACTTCTATTAATGGTGGTTCTCCGTTGGTATTGGTAGATGGTGTGCAGATGGACCCGAACTTGATCAATCCACAGGACGTTGCCAGTGTATCTGTTTTGAAAGATGCTGCTTCTGCATCTATCTATGGTGCACGTGCTGCTTATGGTGTTATTTTGATTACCACTAAGACAGGACGTAAGAATGTACCTACTCAAGTTTCATTTGATGCTTCCGTTTCATTCAACAGCCCGACCACCCGTCCAAGTTATATGAATTCTATGCAATACGCTACTTGGATGAATGCCGCTGGGCAAAATACCAATGGTCGTGACATATTCAGTCAGGATGAAATGGAGCATATTAAGGCGTATTATGAAGATCCGGTCAACAACTCTCCTGTATTTGTAACTAACGATCCAAGCAGTTGGCAATACAGTAACTGTCAGGCAGGAAAATATGCTTACTGCGGTAATACAGACTGGATGAAAGAAATGTACAAAAAAAGTTATCCGGTACAGAAATATAACATCAATATTAATGGTGGTAGTGAAAAAGCTACTTACTATACTTCTGTAGGTTATACAGACCAAGGTTCATTGATGAGGTATGGTAACGAAAATTACCGTAAATTCAATATGGTGAACAATATCAATTATGACATCAATGATTGGTTACATGTATCTATGAAGACTAGTTTCATTCGTACAGAATTGAATGGTATTGCTCAGGATAATACGCATGGTGAATCGTGGATTGGTAACGATACCCAACCATTGATGCCAGTGAAACATCCGGACGGAAACTGGGCAGGGCAGGGTAACTATACTAACTTTGCTGCTGTTCTGGAAGAAGGTGGTTCACGTAAGACAACTAAGAATGATTTCTGGAATACTTTGGCTTTGAAGTTAACCCCAGTGAAAGGGTTGACCATTAACATGGATTATACCTTCAATTACTATGCAGAACACATCAAAAATCATTTGAGATCATTCGATGAATATGGAGTAGACGGTAAATTCCTCCAGACTTTCCAATGGACAAATCCGAATTATGCTTACGAGCATCAGCAGAATGATACCTATAATGCGTTCAATCTGTTTGGAGATTACGAATATACATTTAATAAACATTATTTTAAAGTAATGTTAGGTTTCAATCAGGAGACCAAGCATACCCGCGCATTCTATGCACAACGTAATAACCTGATATCAAATGATTTGCCATCCATGAATGCTGCTACAGGTGAAAGATATGTCGGTAATTCTGATGATAGTTGGGCTACTCGAAGCGGTTTCTTCCGTGTGAACTATTCATTTGCTGACCGTTACTTGCTTGAAGTGAATGGTCGTTATGATCTTTCTTCCAAATTCCCGAAAGATGACCGTGCAGTATTCAACCCTTCATTCTCATTAGGATGGAAATTATCTGAAGAAAGTTGGTTCAAAAATCCAACTAATGGTTTTTTTGATGAATTAAAGATTCGTGCATCTTATGGTAGCTTGGCTAACCAAGCATTGGATAATGGTTGGTATGCTTATCTTTCAAACTATTCTACAGGTTCATTAAGTTATTTAATGGGCGGAAAACAGAATCAGTACATTTTGCCGGGAGCATTGGTAAGTAATATCGTTACTTGGGAAAAAGTTACTCAATGGGATTTAGGACTTGATTTCTCTGTCTTGAATAGTCGATTGAAAGGTACATTCGACTATTACCAACGTGCTACTACAGGTATGTTAGGTCCAGGTAAGACATTACCAAACATTTTGGGAGCTACAGAACCTCAGGAAAATGCAGCTGATATGGTGACACGTGGTTGGGAATTGGCTTTGACATGGAATGATCAGTTGGAAAATGGTTTGCATTATAGTATTGGATTCAATTTATCTGATACACAAGCTGAAATTACAAAATATGATAATCCTAACAAGTCTCTTTCAAGCAATTATTATGAAGGAATGAAGATTGGTGAAATTTGGGGATTTGAATCTACTTTGTTCCAAACACAGGAAGAAATCAATTCTGCTCCTGATCAGTCTAAAGTAGATGGCGCCATCAATAAAGTGCCTGGAGATATTCGCTTTATGGATATTAATGGTGATGGAGTAGTAGATTACGGTGAAAGTACAGTTGATAACCCGGGTGATAGGAAAATTATTGGTAATGATCGTGCCCGTTATCGCTACGGTTTTAATGTTTCAGCGGATTGGAAAGGTTTTGATTTAGGTATTTTCTTCCAAGGAGTCGGCAAACGTGATCTTATGCTTCCAAGTACTTTTAAATGGCAATATGGTAGCCAATGGCAAGTACCAACTGCAGTAGCTAACGACTATTGGACTAAAGATAATACGGCAGCTTGGTTCCCTGTTGCTCGTTTTAATGGTGGAACTGCTTTAGGAGTTAATCAGACGCGTTATTTGCTCAACGCAGCATATTTACGTTTGAAGTCATTGTCATTCGGTTATACACTGCCAGTAGCTTTGACAAAACAATGGGGTATTCAGAAATGTCGTATCTATTTTACAGGTGAAAACTTGTTGACTTTTAAGCATACGCCGGAAGGTTTCGATCCTGAACTGGATAATCCATACAAATATCCGCAGCAAAAATCGTTGTCATTAGGTATTAATGTTGTATTCTAATCATTAGTTAGCAGAACAATTATGAAATTTCAATATTTATTATACATGAGCGCAGCATTGTCACTTGCAAGCTGCAATGATGCTTTTCTGGATAGAACTCCTCAAAGCATCAATGATGGAACATTTTGGAACTCTGTCAGTGATTTGAAAGCTTATTCCAATGCTTTTTATGGAATCTTGCCAGGTGGAGTAACGAATTTGGGTGACGAAGACAGTGATAACCAGATTCCGTTTAATCCAAACTCTTTTTTGTGGGGGCAATATGTAGTTCCTACGGAAGGAGAAAAGTGGTCGAAAAGTAATTGGTCGAATATCAGACAATTGAATTATTTCATGACTCACTATCAACAGGTTAACGCTTCTGAATCCGAAGTTAATACGTATGTAGCTGAGATCCGTTTCTTCCGTGCTTTAGAATATTATGCTAAAATACAGACATTTGGTGATGTTCCTTGGTTAGATAAGGAATTGAATGTTGACAGTGAAGAGTTGTATGGGCCTAAAATGGCAAGAAATGAAGTGGCAAAGAAGATTATTGAAGATCTTGAATTTGCTATTACTTGGTTACCGGATAAGGGAAGTGAAGAAGCTAACCGTCTGAATAAGGATATTGCCCGTCATGTCTTGGCACGTGTGTGTCTGAATGAAGGTACTTACTATAAATATCATACTGAATTGAATTACAGTGCAGATGTACAGGACTTGCTGAAAAAAGCTGCTGATCTTACAGATAATCTGATTAATTCGAATCGTTATGAAATTTATTCAACTGGTAATCCGGAAGAAGATTATTACAATCTGTTTATCATGGAAGATAAAAGTAGCTTGAAGGAGGCTATTCTTTATATTGACTATGCTTCTGCTTTACGTGAACATAATGCAACTCATTGGCTGCGGAATGCGAAGAGTGGATGGTCTAAAGATTTTGCAGACTGTTTCTTATATACAGACGGTAAACCTGCTTCTGCTACCTCTAAGGCACATGTACAGAACCGTACAATGGCAGAAGAAGCTCAAGATCGTGATTTACGTTTCAAACAATTGATTTTGACCAGTGATGATCCATATACAATGACTGCTAGTGGTAATATTACCTATATTACTAATGATGCTGATTTTGTGAGTGCTGACTGCCCTACAGGTTATTGGGTTCGTAAATATTTTGATCCTGATCCTTCACAAGATATTGAAGCAAAATGTACAATTGATGGTATTGCTTACCGCTATGCAGAAACGTTACTAATCAATGCCGAAGCCAAAGCTGAACTCGGAACAATCACTCAAGCCGATTTGGATAAGACAATTAATAAGTTGCGTGACCGTGTAGCAATGCCACATTTAACATTGGAAGTTGGTTTTACTGATACTAATTGGCCGAATTGGGGATATAGCTTGTCACCATTGTTGCAGGAAATTCGTCGTGAACGTCGAATTGAATTGGCAGGTGAAGGATTCCGGTTTGGGGACTTAAAGCGTTGGAAGGCTGGTCAATTATTGAACAATGTTCAAACTTATGTTGGTAAATATGTTCAGGGGGAAGACGGTGAATTCCATCAAACCATTATCTATGCTAATTATACTAATCCAGATTTGTCTTATGAAGCTGGAAAGAGTCGTACCTGGGATGATAAGATGTACCTATACCCGATTCCAACAGGAGAATTACAACGTAATCCTCAACTGTTACCACAGAATCCAGGATGGGAATAAATATTATTGCTGTCCGATAAAACTTTTCAAACACTTAATAACTTATTGATATACATAAAATTAAGCAGCAAATTTAACAAAGAGGCTTATCCATAAAAGCAATATTGATAATCAGCCTATTGAATATGTTTATCGGACACTAATGAATAAATATTAGTTTTTCCTAAAATAATTTCCCTTGTCTTTGATAAGAATAATTTCAAAGGCAAGGGAATTTTTATTGTGGTAAAGACTGATGTCTTCTGAGTTAAATCTGTGTACCATTTGTATAAATGAGGAAGTAATAGAATAATCTGTTTTATCTGATAATTTTAATCGAAGCATAGTAAAATATGATTATTTCTATCTTGGATTTTTATATTTAATTTGTAAATAAACAGCTATTTACTGACAATTCTTTATACGATGTTTGGCGGTAATTGTCAGTTTTCCTATCTTTGTCTCCAAACATCTAAAATTTTAATTTATCTTTTATTATGAAAGGACACATCGTTTCGTCTTTCTTCTTGATGGGGATTTTTGCCGCATGTACTACCACAGTGAAACAGACTACCGAGCCTGTAGATTATGCGGCAATGGTTAATCCTTTTATCGGTACGGATTTTACGGGAAATACTTATCCGGGGGCACAGGCTCCTTTCGGGATGGTACAGTTGAGCCCGGACAATGGACTGGGTGGATGGAACCGGATTTCCGGATATTATTATCCGGACAGTACGATTGCCAGCTTCAGTCATACACATCTTTCTGGAACTGGCGCAGGCGATTTATATGATATTCCTTTTATGCCGGTGACGCTTCCTTATAAGGAAGATAAGGAAAGCGGGTTAGGCATCCATTCCAAATTCTCTCATGCGGAAGAAAAGGCCAGTGCCGGCTACTATCAGGTGAAGCTTCAGGATTATGGCATTAATGTGGAACTGACGGCTACCGAACGATGCGGTATCCAGCGTTATACTTTCCCGAAGGCACAGGCGGCCGTTATCTTGAATCTGAAACGGGCCTTGAACTGGGATTTCACTAATTGTTCTTCTATTCAGATAGTAGACTCTTGTACCATCGAAGGGTATCGTTTCTCTGAAGGATGGGCGAGAGACCAGCATGTCTATTTCCGTACCCGGTTCTCCAAACCGTTCAAATCGGTTCAGATGGATAGTACGGAAGTGAAGCTGAAAGGTCAGAAAATCGGTATGGCATACGTGGCTCAGTTCAATTTCGATACGCAGGAAGGCGAACAGATTACGTTGGCTACAGCTTTATCCGTGTCAGCACCGAAGGAGCAGCCAAGAACTTGCAGGCTGAGGCTCCACATAATGACTTCGACCGTTATGTAGCGGAGACCAAAGCCGAATGGAACAAGCAATTGGGTAAGATTGAAGTACAGGGCAATGATGCCGATGATAAGGTAAAATTCTATACGGCTTTGTATCACAGCATGCTTGCACCGACCATCTTCAGCGATGTGGACGGTTCTTATCGGGGTGCCGATAAACAGATTCATCAGACAAACGGGTGGGTGAATTACAGTACTTTCTCTTTGTGGGACACTTACCGCGCTTCTCATCCGCTGTTTACTTATACCGAACCCGAACGTACTAACGATATGGTTAAGACCTTCCTGGCTTTCTATGAACAGCACGGACGTCTGCCGTTGTGGCCGTTGTGGGGAGCTGAAACCGAAATGATGATCGGTTATCATGCAGTACCGGTAATTGTAGATGCTTATTTGAAAGGTATCGGTGATTTCGATGCTGAAAAGGCGTTGGAGGCTTGTGTGGCATCGGCCGATATGGATAGTTACCGTGGCGTAGGTCTTTACAAGAAATATGGTTATATTCCTTACAATTCTGCTATCAAGGGTGAGGAAAACTGGTCGATGTCCAAATCTTTGGAATATGCTTACGATGATTATTGTATTGCCCGTATGGCCGAGAAGATGGGAAAGACTGACATTGCCAAGCGTTTCTATGACCGTTCTCAGAATTATCGCAAACTCTTCAATCCGGAAACCGGGTTCATGCAGCCGAAGGATGATAAGGGAAAATTCATTCCTGATTTCAATCCGGATGATTACACTGAATACATCTGCGAAAGCAATGCCTGGCATTATCTCTGGTCTGTACAGCAGGACCCGAAAGGTCTGATGGAATTGCTGGGTGGACAAGACAAGTTTGAAGCGAAACTGGACAGCATGTTTACCCATCATCCGGCAGCCGATGAGGAATTGCCGATATTCAGTACTGGTATGATCGGTCAGTATGTACATGGTAATGAACCTAGCCATCATGTAATTTATCTGTATAACCTGACACGCAGTCCGTGGAAGACACAACAGTATGTCGCTAAGGTAATGCAGGAACTTTACCTGAATGAACCGGGTGGTATCTGCGGTAACGAAGACTGCGGACAGATGTCAGCATGGTATGTCTTCAGTGCGATGGGATTCTATCCGGTAGACCCGGTAAGCGGTCAGTATGAAATGGGTACACCGCTCTTCCCGGAACTGAAACTGCATCTCAACAACGGAAAGACCTTTACGGTACTTGCTCCGAATGTCAACAAGCAGAATATCTATGTACAATCTGTCAAGGTGAACGGACAGGTTTATGACAAGACTTATCTGACTCACCAACAGATTATGGACGGTGTGACCGTAGAGTTCGAAATGGGTCCTCAGCCGAAAAAATAAATTGATTCTCTGGAAAAACAGTTATGAAGAAGACATTCAAACACTATAAAAATCGGGCAGTTCGCTACTTTTCTGTTCTTTTGGTAGCAGGAGGCTGGTTGGCTGCCTGTGCACCGGCCGAACAGGCTACGGTGGATTATACCGCATACGTAGATCCGTTTATCGGTACCGGCGGACATGGACATACTTTCCCGGGACCGGTTGTTCCGCGGGGTATGGTTCAGCCTGGGCCGGATACCCGTTTGTACGATTGGGATTCCTGTTCCGGTTATTATTACAACGATTCGACGATCAACGGTTTTTCTCATAACCGTTTGAGTGGTACGGGATGTTGTGATTACGGCGATGTCCTCTTGATGCCGACGGTAGGAGAGCAGCGCTATGAACCGACCGGTTCGGCCAGTCAGCAGATGGCCTATTGTTCTGCTTTCTCACACGAAAAGGAAGTGGCTGTGCCGGGATATTATTCCGTATTTCTGGACCGTTATCAGGTACAGGCGGAACTGACCTCGACTACTCGTGCCGCTATTCATCGTTATACCTTCCCGGAAAGTACCGAAGCCGGTTTTATCCTCGATTTGGATTATAGTCTCCAGCGTCAGATAAACCGGGATATGGTGATTGAAATCCTGAACGATTCTACTATCCAAGGCCATAAGCGGACTATTTACTGGGCATTCGACCAGCCGATTTATTTCTATATGCAGTTCTCGAAGCCTTTCACTACCCATACATTAGTGACCGATTCGGCTGCGTTGGACAAAGGAGGTGAACTTTTGCCGCAGATGAAGGCTTTGCTCCGTTTTGACCGTACCCAAGCCGATGAACAGGTGTTGGTAAAAGTTGGTCTGTCTTCTGTAGACGCGGCAGGTGCAAAGGCCAATGTGGAAACCGAAATTCCTGACTGGAATTTTGATAAGGTACGGCAGGCGGCTCATGAGGCTTGGAATAAGGAACTGGCTGCCATTGATGTGAAGACAACCTTGGATGACCATCGGACCATCTTCTATACCGGTATGTACCATGCCATGATTGCACCGACGGTATTTACAGATGTCGATGGACGTTACTTTGGTATGGACCATCAGATTCATCAGGTAGAACCTGGAGAAGAGTATTATACCATCTTCTCGTTGTGGGATACCTTCCGTGCCGTTCATCCGTTGCTTTCCATTATTCGTCCGGAACTGAACGAGGCCTTTATCCGTTCGTTGATTAAGAAGAGCGAAGAAGGAGGTATCTTCCCGAAATGGGATATGGCTTCCAATTATACAGGTACCATGATTGGTTATCACGCTGTTTCGCTGATTGCGGATGCCTATACCAAAGGTTACCGGAATTTCGATGTACAAAAAGCTTACAAGGCTTCGCTTCGGGCAGCAGAATACGATACCACAGGTATCAAATGTCCGGACTGGATGATTCCGTATGTCATGCCAAAGGCCCGTTATTACAAGAATGCCATCGGTTATGTACCTTGCGACAAGGATAACGAAGCAGTGGCCAAGGCATTGGAGTATGCTTACGATGACTGGTGTATCGCTGTTCTGGCTAAAGAGTTGGGCGATTCTGCCAATTATCAGAAGTATCAGAATTTTGCCAAAGGTTATCAGACTTATTATGACAAGCAGACCGGGTTCATGCGCGGACTCGATTCACAGCGGAAGTGGCGTGAACCGTTCAATCCGAACGCTTCCAATCACCGGAATGATGACTATTGCGAAGGGAATGCCTGGCAATGGAGCTGGTTCGTTCCGCACGATCCGGAAGGGTTGATGGAACTGGTAGGCGGACGTGAAGAGTTTGTGCGTAAACTGGATGAGCTCTTTACTACCGATGCCAAACTGGAAGGCGAAGAAGTTTCTGCCGACATTTCCGGATTAATCGGACAGTATGCGCATGGGAATGAGCCGAGTCATCATATCACCCATTTCTATAATTATGCGGGCTATCCGTCGAAGACTCAGGAACTGGTAGATAAGGTGTTGCAGACACTCTATTTCAATGACCCGAATGGGCTTTCCGGAAATGAAGATTGCGGACAGATGTCTTCCTGGTATATCTTGAATGCTATGGGATTCTATCAGGTATGTCCGGGTAATCCGGTTTATTCCATCGGGCGTCCGCTCTTCGATGAGGTGACGATTCATCTGCCGAATGGGAAGGACTTCCGGATTCAGGCTAAGAACAATTCTTTGAAGAACAAGTATGTGAAATCGGCTCTACTGAACGGAAAAGCTTTGGAGAAACCTTTCTTTACACACCAGGAACTGGTGCAAGGCGGTACCTTGGTTTTCGAAATGACCGATCAGCCTGCTGAATGGAATTCAATTAAATAAACAATAGACGCTATGAAAAAATTATTCATGTTAGCATGTTTGCTGTCTTTGTCTCTCTGGGTGAAGGCAGCAAAGGATTACACCCAGTACGTCAATCCGATGATGGGTACTGAGTCAACTTTCGAGTTGTCTACAGGAAATACGTATCCGGTCATAGCTATGCCGTGGGGAATGAATTTCTGGACTCCCCAGACAGGTAAGATGGGCGATGGCTGGCAGTATATGTACACGGCTACCAAAATCCGTGGGTTCAAACAGACTCACCAGCCGAGTCCGTGGATCAACGACTACGGCTCATTCTCGATCATGCCTGTGACCACAGGTCCGGTTTATGACGAGGAGGGGCGGCAGAGCTGGTTCTCGCACAAGGCGGAGACCGTGAAGCCTTACTACTATCAGGTCTATCTCGCTGAACACGATGTGGTTGCCGAACTCGCCCCTACCGAAAGGGCGGCGGCGTTCAGACTCACCTACCCTGAAAAGGAGATGTCCTACCTCGTGGTCGATGCCTACAGCGGCGGCAATGCCGAAGTCATAGGTGACAGGAATATGATCGTAGGCTACTCGACCGCGAACCACGGCGGCGTGACCGAGAATTTCCGAAACTGGTTCGTGGTGGTTTCCGACACTCCATTCGAGACACAAACCGTTGACGGACACATCGCTATGGTCGGATTCAAGACGGTGAAAGGTCAGAAGGTCAACCTCAAGGTCGCGTCCTCATTCATCAGCCAGGAGCAGGCGGAACTGAACCTCAACGAACTGTCCGGCAGGTCATTCGATGAGATCGCCGAGGCCGGGCGAGCAAGATGGAACGAGGTTCTGGGCCGCATCGCAGTGGAGGATGACAATCTCGACAATCTGCGCACATTCTATTCCTGCCTTTACAGGTCGGTCCTGTTCCCACGTGATCTGTCCGAGATCAACGCGGACGGCGAAAGGGTACATTACAGCCCTTACGACGGAGCCGTCCACAAGGGCTATCTGTTCGGTGACACCGGTTTCTGGGACACATTCAGATGCCTGTTCCCGCTGCTGAACCTTGTCTATCCTGACGAGAATGTGAAGATGCAGGAAGGGCTGGTCAACACTTGGAAGGAAAGCGGATTCCTGCCGGAGTGGTCAAGTCCGGGCCACAGGGGATGTATGGTTGGGAACAACTCAGCGTCAATCGTGGCCGACGCCTGGCTCAAGGGTCTGCGGGGCTACGATGCGGAAGAACTCTGGAAGGCCGTCACCCACGGTGCCCATGCGGTTCACCCTGAGGTGGACGCCACAGGCCGACTTGGCTGGGAATATTACGACAGCCTCGGCTATGTGCCTTGCAATGTCGGCATCAACGAGAACGCCGCCAGGACTCTTGAATATTCCTACGATGATTGGTGTATCTACCAGTTCGGCAAGGCTTTGGGCCGCGGTGAGGAAGAGCTTGCGCCTTACGCGAAGGCCGCTTTCAATTACAGGAATCTCTACGATCCGGAGTACAAGTTGATGGTCGGCAAGAACCTCGACGGCTCGTTCGAGAGGCCGTTCAGTCCTCTGAAATGGGGCGGAAACTTCACCGAAGGCAACAGCCTGCACTAC